>Ga0209564_1001545_pt1 | contig 22749 bp, 21 predicted proteins | sample AraplaCol_mMF_r2_FD_184272 | JGI IMG/M metagenome (GOLD analysis project Ga0209564, IMG submission 184272) | Arabidopsis root microbial communities from North Carolina, USA - plate scrape MF_Col_mMF_r2 (SPAdes) (version 3) | ecosystem: Host-associated > Plants > Roots > Endosphere | place: USA...
GGCAACCATCAAATTTTGAACGTCACGAACTGTAAATTTGCGGGTCTGAAAACACCAATGCTGTTTCAACGATCTTCCATGCATTTTTCTTATAACCACCTAGGGTTACTACTAGTGCATGTATCCATCCCTATCGCACGGCCTGGCTGGTGCCTCCCCGCAGAGCAGCCTTTTCCCGGCCGCTGGTTTGCGCCTGGAGATAGCTCCACAGCGCCTGGGCATGGCTTTTGGCTGAGTCTTTGGAGGTAGGCCGCTCCCGATAAACGCGCACGTCCATGGTCATCTCCAGGTTGCTGCCGGCGCTCACGAGTTTTCTGGCCCGCAGCTCCTTCTTGACGGCGCTGAGCGGCAAAAACGCGATGCCATGGCCCTCCAGAGCCATGGCCTTGAGGCCTTCGGCCATGTCGGTTTCATAGACACGGTCCAGGTGGATGGCGGTAGTGGACTGCTTGAGGATCATGTCCACCATACGGCCCAGGTAGGCACCGGGCGCGTAGCCCAGGTATGGCAAGGGCTGGCCCGCCCGCCCGGGGAGGCTGTACTCGGGATCGCCCGAGGCGGTGGCCCGCACAAAGGGTGCCAGCACCTCCTGGCCCAGCGACACCATTTCATAGCGGTCCGGGTCCAGCTGGAAAGGCTGGGAATCGTGGTAATAGGCGATCAGCAGGTCGCAGCTGCCCTCAACCAGGCGCAGCACCGCGTCGTGCACATTGAGCGCGATCAGCCGGCTTTTGATCGGTCCGAATTTTTCGCGCAGGCTGCTGACCCACGCCGGAAAGAAGGTAAAGGCCAGCGTATGCGGGACGGCGAATTCGATGACATCCTGCCCGGCCGAGGTATGGCCGCGCAGCATGGCGCGGGTGGACTGCAGGCCCTGAAGCATCTCCAGTGACTGGCTGTACAGGGTTTCACCGGCCGGCGTCAGGCGTGTGGGGTAAGAACTGCGGTCGACCAGGTCAGTGCCGGCCCAGGCTTCCAGGGCCTGGATACGCCGCGAGAATGCGGGCTGCGTGACGTGGCGCAGTTGGGCGGACCGGCTGAAACTGCGGGTTTCAGCCAGACTGACGAAATCTTCCAGCCATTTGGTTTCCATAGCCTAGAGACCGTGGTTGGACGCGCCCCGGCAGGCCGTCATGGCGCGCGCCGGAAAAACGGGGCGCAGGCGCTCAAAGTCACTGGCAGGAATGCTCATTCAAACTCCAAAAGGCAAACAAAGCGGTCAACATCGGCCGCCAAGTTTCCTCATTATGCGAGCCTGCGAAGCATTTTGGCCTACGGGGATTCCCATGGCCGGCGCTGGAAGGGCATTCGTCGGATTTCGCATCGGAAATGCCCACAGAAAGACAATCTCCCTGTCTGCGCACCTGCTCACGCCTCGGGCGAATTCTGCTGCAGCGCCCACATGCGCGCATAAGCGCCTTCCGCCTGGAGCAGCTGCGCGTGCGTGCCGCGCTCGACGATACGCCCGCCGTCCATCACCAGGATTTCGTGCGCGTCGACCACGGTGGACAGCCGGTGCGCGATCACCAGCGTGGTCTTGTTCTGCGCGGCGGCGCGCAGCTCGGTCTGGATGGCACGCTCGTTGGCCGAGTCCAGCGCCGAGGTGGCCTCGTCAAAAATCACCACCGGCGGGTTTTTCAGCAGGGTGCGGGCAATCGCCACGCGCTGCTTCTCGCCGCCCGAAAGCTTGAGCCCACGCTCGCCCACCTTGGTCTGGTAGCCGAGCGGCGTGGATGCAATGAAGCCGTGGATGCGGGCCGCGCGCGCCGCCTCCTCCACCTCTTCATGGGTGGCGCCCGGCTTGCCGTAGGCGATGTTGTACTCGACCGTGTCGTTGAACAGCACCGTGTCCTGCGGCACGATGCCTATGGCCTGGCGCACGCTGGACTGCGTGACCTGCCTGATGTCCTGGCCGGCGATGGTGATGCGGCCCTGCTGCACATCGTAAAAACGGTAAAGCAGCCGCGCCAGCGTCGATTTGCCGGCGCCCGAAGAGCCCACCACCGCCACGGTCTTGCCCGGCGGGATTTCGAAACTCACGTGATGCAGGATGGGGCGCGCCGGGTCGTAGGCAAAGCTCACGTTCTCAAAACGCACCGCCGGCGATCCCTCGATGGAAATGGGCGCGGCGCCCGGCAGGTCGGCGATTTCGCGCTCTTTCTCCATCAGCACGAACATCTTGTCGAGGTCGGTGAGGCTCTGCTTGATCTCGCGGTAGATCACACCGAGAAAGCCCAGCGGGATGTAGAGCTGGATCATGAAGGCGTTGACCATCACCAGGTCGCCCAGCGTCATGCGGCCGTCCACCACGCCCTGGGTTGCGCGCCACAGCATGGCGACCAACCCGATGGCGATGATCAGCTGCTGGCCGGTGTTGAGCAGGCTCAGGGTGTTCTGGCTCTTGATGGCCGCGCGCCGGTAGCGCAACAGGTTTTCATCGTAGCGGGCGGCCTCGAACTCCTCGTTGTTGAAGTACTTGACGGTTTCGTAGTTGAGCAGCGAATCGATGGCCCGGCTGTGGGCCGAGGAGTCCAGCTCGTTCATGGTCTTGCGGAACTGCGTTCGCCATTCGGTCACCGTGACGGTAAAGAAGATGTAGAACACCAGCGCGATGCCGGTGATCACGGCAAACCAGGCGTCAAACTTGACGGCCAGCAGGCTCAGCACCAGCGTGACCTCGATCAGCGTCGGGACGATGCTGTAGAGCGAATACGAGATCAGCGAATGCACACCGCGCGTGCCGCGCTCAATGTCGCGCGTCATGCCGCCGGTCTGCCGCTCCAGGTGAAAGCGCAGGCTCAGCGAATGCAGGTGGCGGAACACCTCCAGCGAGATCCGCCGCGCGGCGCCCTCGGTGGCCTTGGCGAACACCAGCTCGCGCAGTTCGGTGAACAACGTGGTCGACAGGCGCAGCAGGCCGTAGGCCAGCAGCAGCGCCACCGGCACCACGAGCACGGCCTGCACGTCGCCGGGCTTGAAGCTCATGGCGTCGACCAGGTTTTTCAGCAGCAGCGGCACACCCACGTTGGCCAGCTTGGCGCCCACCATGAAGCTCAGTGCCGCCAGCACACGCCATTTGTAGTCCCAGAGGTAGGGGAAAAGGCGCTTGAGGGTGTTCCAGTCAGAGCGCCGGGACGCCGGCGCATTGCCGGCAACTCCCGTTGCGGCCACGGGCAAGGCGAGGGAAGAATCGGCGGCGGAGGCACGGGAGCGCATGGGGGACAATCGTGGGTGTTGTTGTAAATCAGACTTACCAGACTTTTTTTGAGATTGTGCCTATGTCTATCGAATCAAGCACCCATGTGGACATTCACGCCGAGGATGCACTGAACGTCCAGCTGCCCACCGACAAGGAGCTGGTGCTCAAGGTCATCCCCATGCCGGCCGACTGCAACGCCAACGGTGACATCTTCGGCGGCTGGGTCATGGCCCAGGTCGACCTGGCCGGCTCCGTGGTGCCGGCGCGCCACGTCGGCGGCCGCCTGGCCACGGTGGCGGTCAACGAATTCATCTTCAAGCAGCCGGTGCGCGTGGGCGACATCCTGTCGTTTTTCGCCGGCGTGACCCGCATAGGCACCACCTCGATCACGGTCCAGGTCGAGGTCTACGCCGAGCGCTTTCGGGCCCAGGGCCGCTACATCAAGGTCACGGAGGCCAGCCTGACCTATGTGGCCATCGACGACTCCGGCAAGCCGCGCAAGATTCCGAAAAAATAATGGCCGGATTGGCCAGGCCTTCCCCGACACCGTCGGGACTCAGGAAGCCTCCGGCCACCAGCCCACGCGCGGCGTAGCACCGGCCTCGGCCAATTCGGCGGCGCTGACGTCGATTTCCATGCGCAGCAGGGCCGCCGCCATGGCCTTTCCGAGGTTGTCCATGCGCAGGTTGCGCGCCCCGCCGCCCTGCAACGCGCCCTGCAGCACCAGCTTGAGCGCCAGGATGTTGGGCAGGGCCCAGCACTGCACCGTGCCCGGCAGCCAGGGCGCGAAGTGCGCCTGCACCCGTTCAGCCGTGACTTCGCGCGCGATCAGGCGGTAGCCCGCCTCATTCCAGGCGAAGAGGCCGAAGTCCACCCAGTCGGCCTTGTCGCCGCTGCGCGCGTGCGCGAGTTTCACCAGTTGCACTTTCATGAGGCCAGCACCTCCACACGCACCTGCGCCTCGACGGCCTGCCGGTCCACCAGCGCGGGCCAGATGCCCAGCAACTCGCTGCTGTTGTTCAGGCCGTGAAAGCCGCAGGTATAGGCCGGCCCGCTCAGGGCCATCCACGGAAACAGCCGGCCGAAGCCGTCGGCCACCGCCTTGTCCTGCGTGCGTATCACCATGCGCACCCAGACCTCGTTGAGTTCCGCCAGTGCTTCAGGCTCAGGCAGGGGTGCCAGCGGGCCGTGCGCTGAGTTCAGCCCCGGATATTCCACGAAGAGTTCCTCGTACGGCATGCGCCTGTCAGCCAGCTGGGCCTTCACCATGCCGATTGCCGCCTGCGCCTTGTCCCAGGCATCGGGCCAGCTGAAGCCCCAGGTGACCTCGGCCTTGCAACCGTCGCGAAAGCCGCCCACCAGCTTGAGCTGCTCCGGCCGCGGATGGCCGCGCGCGCCCGTCATGCGCACCCTGTCCTCGCCGAGGTCTTCCAGCTTCAGCGCCGACAGGTCCAGCACCACGTCGGGTGAGATGTAGCGCGTGGGATCGTGCACTTCATACAGCAGCTGCTGGCGCACGGTGTCGAAGTTGATGCGGCCACCGGTGCCCGGCGCTTTGGTGAGCATCGCCGTGCCGTCCTCGCCGACCTCGGCGATCGGGTAGCCGATATGGGCCAGGTCGGGAATCGCCTTCCAGGCCGCCTGGCTGCCGAAGTTGCCGCCGCTGCCCTGGCCCGAACATTCGAGCAGATGCCCGACCGCCAGGCCCTGGGCCAGCCGGTCCAGCTCGGCTTGCGCGGCGGCGTCTTCCAGCCTCCATCCGAATTCATGCACCAGCGGTGCGAGGCACAGCGCCGCGTCGGCCACGCGCCCGGTGACCACGATGTCGGCGCCCTGCTGCAATGCCGACACGATGGGCCGTGCACCCAGGTAGGCATTGGCAAACACCATGCGATCCCGCACCGCCTCAAAGGACTGCGCATTGAACATATGCGGCGGCGCCAGCGCCGCCAGCTGCGGCAAGACGTCATCACCGGTGACCACCGCGATGCGTGCCTTCCAGCCCTTGGCCGCAAAGGCCGCGTTCAAGGCTGCCGCGGCGCCGGCCGGGTTCAGGCCGCCGGCGTTGCAGATGAATTTCACGCCTCGCGCCTGCATCAAGGGCCACAGCCTCAGCAGCATGGGGACCACGTCGCGCGCATAACCCAGCGATGCATCGCGCTGCCGGTCTTTTTGCAGGATGGCCAGGGTCAGCTCCGCGAGATGGTCGCTCGCGACGTAGTGCACGCCGCCGCGCTCCACGCTCGCGGCCACAGGCTCCCAGGCGTCGCCATAAAAGCCCAGGCCCGCACCTATACGGACATTCCTCTGCATCCGGGAATTACGCTTGATCACCCATGCGACACGTATTCGGAACAACCCCTAGCGACAGGCATGTGGGCGACAGCTATAACCCAAGAACTGTTCACGGTCTAAAGTCAAAGGGGCCGCCACGTGCAATTCCTGCAGCTGATCATCAGCGGTATCGCCCAAGGCTGTATCTACGGGCTGATCGCGCTGGGCTTTGTGCTGATCTACAAAGCCACCGAGACGGTCAGTTTTGCGCAGGGCGAGCTGATGATGCTGGGAGCCTTCGCCGGCCTGGCCTGCATGACCCTGCTGGGATTTCCCTTCTGGCTCGCGGTGCTCAGCGCGATTGCCGGCATGGCGCTGTTCGGCATGCTGCTGGAGCGGCTGGTGATACGCCCCATACTCGGCCAGCCGGCTTTTTCCATCGTCATGCTGACCATAGGCGTGGGCTACACGGCCCGCGGCCTCATCACCATGATTCCCGGCATTGGCACTGAAACCTATGTGCTGCCCGTGCCCTACAAAGACCAGATCTGGGCCGCCGGCGCGCTGGTCATCAACGTGGAGCAGGTCGTCATCATCGCCAGCACGGCGGTGCTGTGCCTGGCGCTGTTCGCCCTCTTCAGGTACAGCAAGCTGGGCATCGCCATGCAGGCCTCCTCGCAAAACCAGCTGGCCGCCTACTACATGGGCATCCCCGTCAAGCGGCTCAACGGCCTGGTCTGGGGCCTGGCCTCCGCCGTGGCGGCGATTGCCGGCCTGCTGCTGGCGCCCATCACCTTTGTGCATGCCAACATGGGCTTTATCGGGCTCAAGGCCTTTCCCGCCGCGGTGGTCGGCGGCTTCGGCAGTCTGCCTGGCGCCATCGTCGGCGGGCTGGTCATAGGCCTGGTCGAATCGCTCTCGGGCTTTTACCTGCCCGATGGCTTCAAGGATGTCGCTGCCTATGTGGTGGTGCTCATCATGCTGATGGTCAAGCCCAGCGGCCTCTTTGGCGAGAAGCTGCGGAAGAAGGTTTAAGCATGCGGTTTATTTTCAAAACCGATTACGGCCAGGACATCAAGCTTGCCAAACACCCAGGCCATGTGTTCTGGTACGGCACGCTGGTGCTCCTGCTGCTGGCCGCGCCCTGGCTGGTTGCCGAATACTGGCTCGCGCAGCTGACCTTTGTGATGATTTACGCCATCGCCGGCCTCGGGCTGATGCTGCTGGCGGGTTTCACCGGCCTGTTCTCCCTGGGCCATGCGGCCTTCCTGGGCGTGGGCGCCTATACCCAGGCCGTGCTGACCAACGCCGGACTGCCCTTCCCGCTCGCGCTGGCTTGCGCCGCCGGGCTCTCGGCCGCGGTGGGCCTGGTCGTGGGCCTGCCCGCGCTGCGCGTCAAGGGCATCTACCTGGGCATGGCCACGCTGTCCTTCGGCTTTATCGTTGAAGAGGTGTTCGCGCGCTGGGAAAGCCTGACGGGCGGCAATGCCGGCATCCACATCAAGATGCCCGATATGTTCGGCTGGAAGCTCGCCAGCGGCGAGTCCTTTTACTTCCTCTGCCTGCTCATCACCGTGGTTTCCACGCTGGCCATCCTCAACCTGCTGCGCTCCCCCACGGGCCGGGCTTTTGTGGCCATCCGCGACTCGGAAATCTCCGCGCAGAGCATGGGCATACACCTGGCGCGCTACAAGACTTTGTCCTTCGCACTGTCGGCGGCGCTGGCCGGCATTGCCGGCGCACTGTATGCGCACAAGCTGCAGTTCATCTCGCCCGACCAGTTCAACATCCTGCAATCCATAGACCTGCTGCTGATGATCGTCATCGGCGGAGTGGGCTCGGTGCACGGCGCCTTTCTGGGCGCCATCTTCCTGATCTCCATGCCGCAGGTCATTGCCCTCGGCAAGGACCACCTGCCCGCCGCCATAGGCCAGGCGCCCGGCCTGCAGGCGGCCGTTTATGGCATCGTGCTGATTGCTTTTGTGCTGTTCGAACCATTGGGTCTTTACGGCCGCTGGCTCAAGGTCCGCACTTATTTCCAGCTCTTTCCCTTCTACCGAAAGGGCCTGTTCAAGCGGCAGAAATCCTTCCAGAAGTCGGACCGCCTGAAATGACTGAAACCCTTCTTTCAGCCAAAGACCTCAGCGTGCGCTTCGGCGGCGTGCTGGCGGTCAACAAGGTCGGCTTTGAGGTCAAACAGGGCGAGGTCTTCACGCTGATAGGCCCCAACGGGGCGGGCAAGACCACGGTGTTCAACCTGATCAGCCGCATCTACACGCCGACCAGCGGCGAGATCGAATACCGCGGCGAAAAGCTCACGGCCCAGCCGCCGCACAAGATCGCCGCACTGGGCATCGCGCGCACCTTCCAGAACATCGAACTCTTCGAGCACGCGACTGTGCTGCACAACCTGCTGATAGGCCGGCACACACACCGCAAAACGGGTTTGTTGCACGACCTTTTTTTCACCGCCAGGGCACGCGAGGCCGAATTGCAGGCACGCGAGAAGGCCGAGCAGGTGATCGATTTTCTCGACCTGCAGCACTACCGGGATTCCATGGTGGCGGGCCTGCCTTACGGCGTTCGCAAGGTGGTGGAACTGGCGCGCGCGCTGTGCACCGAGCCGAGGCTGCTGCTGCTCGACGAACCCTCATCAGGCCTCAATGTGGAAGAGACCGGCGACATGGCCTTCTGGATACAGGACATCCGGCACGAACTCGGTATCACGGTGCTCATGGTCGAACACGACATGACGCTGGTCTCGCGGGTATCGGACCGCGTGCTGGCCATGAACCAGGGCGAGGTGCTGGCCGTGGGTACGCCGCGCGAGGTGCAGAGCGACCCGGGTGTGATTGAGGCCTACCTCGGCTCGGTGGACGAGGTTTCATCCCTGCGGAGAACAGCATGAGTGCCGTGCCACCTCCCGTCAGCGACCAGCCCGTCCTCAAGCTGCTCAACGTCGAGAGCGCCTACGGCCCGATCAAGGCCATACGCGGCGTCAGCCTGCAGGTCCGGCGCGGCGAGATCGCCACGGTGCTGGGCTCCAACGGCGCGGGCAAGTCCACCATCCTCAAAACCATCTCCGGCATCCTGGACCCGCGCAAGGGCTCCATCGAGTTCAAGGGCCAGGACATCACCGCGCAGGACCCGGCCTTCATCGTGCAGCAGGGCCTGAGCCACGTGCCCGAAGGCCGCGAGGTGTTTCCGCTGCTCAGCGTGCGCGACAACCTGCTGATGGGCGCCTACACACGCAATGACCGCGACGGCGTGGCGCTGGACATGGAAGCGGTCTACGGCTACTTTCCCATCCTGAAAGAACGCGCGCTGCAGGACGCCGGCCTGCTCTCGGGCGGCCAGCAGCAGATGCTGGCGATCTCGCGCGCGCTGATGGCCTCGCCCGACCTGATCCTGCTCGACGAGCCCAGCCTGGGCCTGTCACCCAAACTCACCAAGGAGATTTTCGAGATCGTGGTGCGCATCAACCGCGAGCGGGGCACCACCATCCTGCTGGTCGAGCAGAACGCCAACATGGCGCTGAACGCCTCCGACTACGGTTATGTGCTGGAGAACGGCCGCATCGTGATGGAAGACACCTGCGCCCGCCTGCGCGAGAAGGACGACATCAAGGAGTTCTACCTCGGCATGAAGGAAGACGGCGTGCGGGGCGAGCGGCGCTGGAAGAAGAAAAAGACCTGGAGGTGAATAAGACGCCCCCTGAATCGGCCTTCGGCCTCCTCCCCCCACTGGGGGGCGACGCTGGCGGCCCGGCAAAGCCGGTTCCGCGGCGTCCTTGCCTTGGGATTGGTGGGTGGTGGTGAATGGAGTTTTTAGATGAGTAATCTTTGGGATCTGAGCCACATTCAGCCGGAGCATGCCATCGTCATGCCGGGCGAGACCATTCCCGCCGTGTTCTGGAATGCGGTGGATCGGCGTAGCGACAAGACCTGGATGCGGCAGAAAAAATTCGGCATCTGGCGCAGTTGGACCTGGACGCAGACCGGCGATGCGGTGCGCGAAATCGCGGCCGGGCTGCTGAGCCTGGGTTTTGCGCGCGGCGAATGCGCTTCCATACTCTCCAACACCGTGGTCGAATGGGTGTTGGCCGACCTGGCCGCACTGAGCTGCGGCGGCGTCTGCAGCGGTGTCTACCCCACCGACTCGGCCTCGCAACTGCATTACCTGTGTGAGGACTCGCGCACCGTGCTGCTGTTTGTCGAGGATGACGAGCAACTCGACAAGGCTCTGGAAGTACGGCCGCAGCTACCGCTGCTGCGCCAGGTGATCGTGTTCGACATGGAAGGCCTGCGTGACCTGGACGATCCCGGCGTGATGAGCCTGGATGCGTTGCGCGCACTGGGCCGCCGCTACCTGGCCGATTACCCCGACGCCGTGGAGGAACGCGCCGCCGAGTGCCAGCCCGAAGACCTCGCCATCCTGGTCTACACCTCAGGCACCACCGGCAAGCCCAAGGGCGCCATGCACAGCCACCGGGGGCTGGTGTTCACCGCGCGCGGCTACAACACGCTGGTGGCGCAAGGCGAAGACGATGAGCGTATGTGCTTTTTGCCGCTGTGCCACATTGCCGAGCGCATGGGCGGCGAGTATTTTTCCCTGTACGCGGGCGCCAGGCTTAACTTCGTTGAGAACCCCGAGACCATTCCAGAGAACGTGCGCGAAATCGCCCCGACGGTGTTCACCGCGGTGCCGCGCGTCTGGGAGAAGTTCTACTCCGGCGTGATGATTGCGCTCAAGGAAGCCAGCTGGCTGCAGCAGGCCGCTTACGCCTGGAGCATAGGCGTGGGCATGCGCATCGCTGACACGGTGCTGGCGGGCCGGCCGGTCGGCGCCGCGCTCAGGCTCCAGTTCGCGCTCGCCCGCTGGCTGGCGCTCAACAACACGCGAAAGCTCATAGGCATACACCGCGCGCGCTTTTGCGTGACGGGCGCGGCGCCGATCTCGCCCGACCTGATTAAGTGGTACATGGCGCTGGGCGTGCCCATGCTGGAAGTCTGGGGCATGACGGAAACCTGCGGCGCGGCCAGCGGCGTGCCGGCCAGCCGCATGAAGCCGGGCTCCATAGGCCCCGCGGCCAGCTACAACGAGATGCGCCTGGACCCGGCCACCGGCGAGATCCTGGTGCGCGGCGGCAACGTCTTCATGGGCTACCTGAACCAGCCCGGAAAAACCGCCGAAACCCTGGACGCCGACGGATGGCTGCACACCGGCGACGTGGGGGTGATGGACGAAGAAGGTTTTTTCAGGATCACCGACCGCATGAAGGACATCATCATCACGGCCGGCGGCAAGAACGTGACGCCCAGCGAGCTTGAGAACGAGCTCAAGTTCTCGCCCTATGTCACCGACGCGGTGGTCATAGGCGACAAGCGGCCCTACCTCACCTGCATCATCATGATCGACCAGGAAAACGTCGAGAAATTCGCCCAGGATGCGGAGATACCCTTCAGTAATTACGCCAGCTTGACGCGGGCGGTCGAAGTGCAAGAATTGATCCAGTCGGAAATCGACCGGGTCAACAGGAAGTTTGCGCGGGTCGAGCAGATCAAGAAATTTTTCCTGCTCGACACTCAGCTCACGGCGGAGGACGAAGAACTCACGCCGACCATGAAGCTCAAGCGCAAGCTCGTAGAACAAAAATACGCCCCGCACATCGAGGCCATGTACTGATCACCGTGAACCGAGTGAACAAGAACCATGAACCCTTACAGGAGACAAGCATGAGACTGACATCAACCGCCGCCATGTCCGCGCTGGCCTGCGCCGCCGGCCTGTACGCATCGCCGGCATTGGCGCAAAGCCAGGGCGTGAGCAAAACCGAAATCACGCTGGGCTCCATCCAGGACCTGTCGGGGCCGCTGGCGGGCTTCGGCAAGCAGATTCGCAACGGCATGATGCTGCGCGTCGATGAACTCAACGAGCAGGGCGGCATCAACGGCCGCAAGATCAAGCTCATCATCGAGGACTCGGGCTACGACCCCAAGAAGGCGGTGCTGGCTGCGCAGAAGCTGGTCAACCAGGACAAGATCTTCGCCATGGTGGGCCACCTGGGCACGGCGCAGAATCTCGCGGCCATGCCGGTGCAGTTCGAGAAAAACGTCATCAACTTCTTCCCGGTGACGGCCGCCCGCGAGATGTACGAGCCCTTCCACAAGCTCAAGTATTCGTTTGCCGCCACCTACTATGACCAGATGAAGGCCGCCGTACCCAAACTGGTCAAGGAAAAGAACGCCAAAAAAGTTTGCTCCATGTACCAGGACGACGAATTCGGCCTGGAAGTGCAGCGCGGCGCCGACGACGGCCTCAAGACCATCGGCATGACCATGGTCGAGAAGACCTCCTTCAAGCGCGGCGCGACCGATTTCTCCTCGCAGATCGCCAAGCTCAAGGCCTCTGAATGCGACCTGGTGGTGCTGGGTACCATCATCCGCGAAACCATAGGTGGCATAGGCACGGCACGCAAACTGGGCTACAACCCCGTCTTCCTGGGCTCCAGCGCCGCCTACACCGACCTGATCCACAAGCTGGGCGGCAAGGCCATGGATGGCCTTTACGCCACCATGACGGTGCAGAACCCCTACCTGGACGAGGCCTCGCAACCTATCCGCTTCTGGGCCAACAAATACAAAACCGCCTTCAACGAGGATCCCACGGTGTTCTCGGTCTATGGCTATACCGTGATTGACAGCTTTATCCGTGCCTCGCAAAAGGCCGGCGCCGGCCTGTCCACCGACAGCTTCATCAAGGCCATGGACACCATGGTGATCCCACCCGACATCTTCGGCAGCGCCGAAGGCAAATTCGGCCCGCAAAAACGCCTGGGCAACAACCAGTCGCGCCTGTCCCTGCTACAGGACTCGCGCTGGAAAGTGGTGTCGGACTACATCACGCACTGAGCCGCGACCACCGGCTTTTGCGGCCTCATCCCGGAACCGCCTTCGGGCGGTTTTTTCATGGATTGGCCGCCGGCCGGGCGCTCGCGCACAATGCCGCATGCCCACCGCTACCGACACCCTCGCCACCCTCCACTGCAAAACCACCAAAAGCTGGGAAACCTGGCTGGCCAGGCACCACGCGAGCAGCCCCGGCATCTGGCTGCAGATCGCGAAAAAAGACTCGGGTATTGCCTCCACCACATACGCTGAAGCCCTTGAGGCGGCTCTCTGCCAGGGCTGGATAGACGGCCAGCGCAAGGCGCTGGACGCGCAGTTTTTCCTGCAGAAGTTCACGCCCCGCCGCGCCCGGAGCACCTGGTCAAAAGTCAACTGCGACAAAACAGCGGCACTGATCGCATCCGGCCGCATGCAGGCGGCGGGCCTGGCCGAAATCGAACGCGCCAAGGCCGACGGCCGCTGGGACGCGGCCTACGACGGACAAAGCAAGGCCGCCGTTCCCGAGGACCTTGCAGCCCTGCTGGCCAGGAAACCCAAGGCCAAGGCATTCTTCGAATCGCTTGATTCGCGCAACCGCTTTGCCATCCTGTTCAGGTTGCAGACGGCCAAAAAGGCCGAGACGCGCGAGCGGCGCCTCGCGCAATTCTTCGGCATGCTCCAGCGCGGTGAAAAAATCCACCCCTGAGAGCCTGCTCAATGCCTGACTCGGGCCCGTTGAGGCATTGAACAGGCTCCAAGACGGGCTCTCCGCTGACGCAGCGGGGCGGGGCAGGCACATACATTCGATGGAACACCCCGATGTAGTGAACAGCGCGCAAGGAGCCCGCATGACGCCCCACTGGTTGCAGCAGATCGGCGAAGCCATCGCCTCGGAATTCTCGGACCTGCCCGATGCCGAACAGGCCACACGTGTCATGCTGCGCCTGGTGCTGGCGGCCTTGCTGGGCGGCCTGCTGGGCATAGAGCGTGAGCAAAAAGGCAAGGCGGCCGGCGTGCGCACCCATATGCTGGTGGCCATGGGTGCGGCCCTCTTCGTGCTGGTGCCGCAGCAGTCCGGCATGCTCAGCGCCGACCTGAGCCGCGTGGTGCAGGGCGTGGTCGCCGGCATAGGCTTTCTGGGCGCGGGCACCATCCTCAAGGGCCATGCCAAGGGCCATGGCGACGAAGAGCAGGTCAAAGGTCTGACGACGGCCGCCGGCATCTGGCTGACCGCCGCCATAGGCGTGGCCGCCGGCATGGGGCGCGAGGCGACCGCCGTGCTCAGCACCTTGCTGGCGCTAGGCATCCTGGCGCTGGTGCCCCGGCTGGAGCGGCTGGTGGAAAAGTCCGAACCGCTGCGCAAGCCGGATGGCGAGAACCATGGGAACAAAGACTGAGCCAGGACTGGTCCCGGCGCGCTCAAAGTCCGGCGGCACGTAAAAGCGCTAAATTAGGGTCTATGAACAAAATTCTTCTCCTCGGCGGCACCGGCTTTGTCGGACGCCATGTTTGTGAAAAGCTCGCCCAGCTTCAATGCCGCGTCACCGTGGTCACACGCCGGCGTGATAGCGCGCGCCACCTGCAGATGCTGCCTTTGGTCGATGTGGTTGAAGCCGATGCCCACGACAGCAGTTCGCTCGCACCGCTGCTGGCCGGCCATGGCGCCGTCGTCAACCTGGTCGCCATCCTGCACGGCTCGCAGGCCGCATTCGACAAAGCCCATGTCCAACTGCCGCTGGAACTGGCCCGCGCCTGCGAGGCCAGCGGCCTGCGCCGCATCGTCCACATCAGCGCGCTGGGCGCTTCGCCGGGCTCGCCGTCCATGTACCAGCGCAGCAAGGCGCGCGGGGAAGCCGTGATGCTCAGCAGCGGGCTGGACGTGACTGTGCTGCGGCCCAGCGTGATCTTCGGCGCCGAAGACAGATTCCTCAACACCTTCGCGCGGCTGCAGCAGGTGTTCCCGGTGATTCCGCTGGCGGCGGCCAATGCGCGCTTCCAGCCCGTCTGGGTGGAAGACGTGGCGGGCGCCATCGTGCGTTGCCTGGGGGACGCCGAGACCGCAGGCCAGATCTACGAAGCCTGCGGGCCCGGGGTGTTCACGCTGAGGCAGCTGGTGGAAATGGCGGGCCGCTACGCGGGCGTGAACGACGGCAAGGGCCGGCCGGTGATTCCGCTGCCCGCGCCCCTGGCCCGGCTGCAGGCATTTCTCATGGAACTGGCTCCCGGCGAGCCCATGCTGAGCCGCGACAACCTCGACGCCATGGCCAGCGACAACGTGGCCACCGGCAAGCTGCCCGGCCTGCAGACGCTGGGGATACAGCCCGCGTCGCTGGAGGCCATAGGCCCTTCCTACCTGGGCGCGCAAGGCCTGCGCAGCGGGCTCACCGCCAAGCGCAAGACGGCGGGGCGGTTCTAGGCCTTTCCGTTGACGACACCTTCGACGGGGTGCCTGCCGCCGCGAAATTTATCGTTTGATGACCAGCCCCTGGCCCGTGGGGAGCGGCATCACGCGATACCGCCGTTCATCGAACCAGGCGTCCTCGGCAAGCTTTTGCCCGCGGTAAATACCCGACCACTCGTAGTCGTCGAGTATCAGGATGCCGCCCGGCACCATGCGGCCAAACAGGTGCTCCAGTGAAGCAATTTCGGCGGGCGCCTGGTTCAGGTCGATGTGCAGATAGGCGATGCGCTCCGGGCAGCCCTGCGCAAACACCTCGGGAATCCGGCCTTTCATGATGCGGACCTGGGGATAGGAAGCAAATTTTTCGCACACCCGCCCATACAGGTCCTTGCCGTGCTCTGGCATGGCGTGGTTCAGCATGGTTTCGTCATGTTCAAAGAGGTCGTAACCCCAGAAGGTTTTGGGGAATGCCGGCCCGCCGAGATAGTCGGTGATGGTTTTGATGCCGACGCCGGTATAGGCCCCGCACTCGACAAAATCACCTTCCAGTTGCACGCAATGATAGGCGGCACAGGCCAGCACATAACGCCGCCAGACGATGGCATGATCGGCCGAACTTTCGATGTTGGATTCCCAGGCCTGAACAAACGGTGCGTCGTCCAGCATGGACAGGTTCCGCGCCCAAGTCAGGAAATTGTCCGCAAAGTGGTGGCCAGCCGCCAGCTTTCCCGTGACCTCCCGCATATTTTCGGCAACGGCATGATTGTCAGCCGTACCCCAGAACACCGGCAGAAAGAAACTCGGTATGCGGTCTTTTTCCGGCGCCGAATATTTCGGAAGGAATGGAGGCGCGCCGGGGGCGCGGGGCTTGGGCAGGACGGCTGCGCGGCGGGTTCGAAACAGATCGCCCAGCAGTTTGCGCAGCAATTTGGTAAGGATCATGGCTAATCTACAAAAAACATCATTTGAAGGAGGAAGACTGTTGTCGTGAGCAAAGATTGGCTTCAACTTTATTCTTCATCCGGACGACTTGGGGAGGATACCCGGTGCTCCAGGACGCCCGCGAAACTTGTGCGCTTACGGACGCGTTGCATCAATTTTTGATTATTTTTGCATCAATGGTGCGCCCGAGGGGTTGTAGCATCGCAAATCGTTTCATTTCGGTCTTTCCTTCACCTTGACCACCAGCAGACGAGGATCCCATGCTCAAGCTCTACATCGGCAACAAAAACTACTCTTCCTGGTCCATGCGCCCCTGGGTGCTGCTCAAGCAGTCCGGCATTCCTTTTGAGGAAATCAAGCTGCGCTTCGACTCCTTCGACGCCAACTCCAGCTTCAAGGAAAAAATCAGCGGCGTGAATCCCACCGGCCGGGTGCCCGCGCTGGACGACAGCGGCCTGGTAGTCTGGGACACGCTGGCGATCGCCGAATACCTGGCCGAGCGCTTTCCCGAGAAAAAACTCTGGCCGCAGGACGTGAAGGCCCGCGCCCGGGCGCGCAGCATCTGCGCCGAGATGCACAGCGGCTTCGGTGCCCTGCGTTCGGCCTGCCCCATGAACATCGAGGCCGACTTGTCCGACATGGGCCAGTTGATCTGGCGCGACAAGGCAGCCGTGCGCGCGGACGTGCAACGTATCGTTGAAATGTGGAACGAACTGCTGGCGCAATACAAGGGGCCGATGCTGTTCGGCGAATTCACCATTGCCGATGCCTTCTTCGCGCCGGTCTGCATGCGCCTGAGCCGCTATGGGCTTCCCGTGCCGGGGGAAATCGGCGCCTACATCCAGCGTGTCAGCGCCCTGCCCGGCGTCAAGGCCTGGATAGACGACGCGCTTGCCGAAAATGATTTCCGCGAGTTTGAAGAGCCTTACCGCGTCAAGCCCTGAACGGATGCGCCATGGTCACCATCTACCTGCGCTACGTGCTCAACACGGCCAAACTCAAGGAGTTCGAACACTACGGCAAGCTGTGGATTCCGCTGGTCGAAAAATTCGGCGGCAAGCACCACGGTTACTTCATGCCCAGCGAAGGCGCCAACAACATCGCACTGGCCTTGTTTACCTTCGATAGCCTCGCAGCTTACGAAAGCTATCGCCAGCGGTCGTTTGAAGACCCGGACTGCCAGGCGGCGTTCAAATACGCCGAGGCCACCGGCTGCATCATCAGCTACGAGCGAAGCTTCTTCCGGCCGGTGTTTTCCTGAGCGGGAAGCCGCCCCTGGGCGGCTGCGGCCGTGCCACTAGCCGCTAAACTGGCTTCATGGAAATATTCATGGTCGGTGGCGCGGTGCGCGATGCCTTGCTGGGCCTGCCCGTGCAGGACCACGACTGGGTGGTCGTGGGCGCCACGCCCGAGGCGCTGGTGGCCCAGGGCTACCTGCCCGTGGGCAAGGACTTCCCGGTATTCCTGCACCCCGAAACCCGCGAGGAATATGCGCTGGCCCGCACCGAACGCAAGACGGCGCGGGGTTACCGCGGCTTTGCGGTGCATGCCGAGCCCGACGTGACGCTGGAACAGGACCTGGCCCGGCGCGACCTCACCATCAACGCCATCGCGGCCCCCGCCCGCGGTGACGATGCGCCCGGCCGCTTCGAACCCGATTTTTCCGCGCTGATCGACCCCTTCCACGGGCAAAAAGACCTGCAGGACCAGGTTCTGCGCCATGTGACCGGCGCCTTCCGTGAAGACCCGGTGCGCATTTTGCGGCTGGCCCGCTTCGCCGCCCGCTTTTCCGGTTTTTCGGTGGCGCCCGAGACCCTGGCGCTGATGCGCGACATGGTCGCCGGGGGCGAAGTCGATGCACTGGTGCCCGAGCGGGTATGGCAGGAGCTCGCGCGCGGGCTGATGGAGGACAAGCCCTCACGCATGTTTGAAGTGCTGCGCGAATGCGGCGCGCTGGACAAACTGCTGCCCGAAGTGGCCCGCCTCTGGGGAGTGCCCCAGCCCGCCGCCCATCATCCCGAGGTCGACACCGGCCTTCACCTGATGATGGTGCTGGACATGTCGGCACAGCTCAAGGCGCCCCTTGCCGCGCGCTTTGCCTGCCTGTGCCACGACCTGGGCAAAGGCACCACCCCGGCCGAAGTCCTCCCGCGCCACATCGGCCATGAAGAGCGCAGCGCCCGGCTGCTCAAAGGCGTCTGCGAGCGCCTGCGCGTGCCGGTGGACTGCCGCGAGATCGCCGACGTGGTGGCGCGCGAGCACGGCAATGTGCATCGCAGCGAAAGCCTGGGCGCCGCGGCCCTGGTGCGGCTGCTGGAGCGCTGCGACGCCTTTCGCAAGCCGCATCGCTTCGCCGACATCCTGCTGGCGTGCGAATGCGACGCGCGCGGCCGCCTGGGCCTGCACGATTCACCGTATCCGCAGCGCCCGCGCCTGCTGGCGGCCCTGGCCGCCGCCCAGGCGGTGGAGACACAGCCGCTGGCAGCCGCGGCGCAGGCAGCCGGGCACGGAGGCAAGCAGATTGGCGAAGCCATCCACAAGGCACGCGTCAAAGCGGTGCAGGAGAGCCTCCCGGACACCGCGGCCAGGTAGCTGCCACCTCCCAAAAGCTGAAAAAGCGAAACCGGCCTACAGCGCTTTGGCGACGGCCCTGCTAAGGTGAGTGGCGATGCAGTTATCACACACCTCAGCGTCGCCCTTGCGTTCAACGCGCTCACCTCTTTCCGGGCAGCTGCCGGCCATCAGCGGGCAGACCGCCCTCTTCCTGGACTTTGACGGAACCTTGGCCGACCTGGCGCCCGAGCCCGATGAGGTGCGCCTGGTGTCGGGCGTGATACCCGCCCTGCTCAGGCTTTCAGGCCAGCTTGACGGGGCGCTGGCGATTGTCTCCGGCCGCAGGCTGGCCGACCTGGACGGTTTCCTCTCCCCTTTGCAGCTTCCCCTGGCAAGCGAGCACGGAGCGCAGCGCCGGGACGCGCAGGGCCGCGTGCTCAGCTTCGCGGAGCCCGATCTCACCGAACCCGCGCGCGGCGTCACCGAATTCGCGGCCCAGCATGACGGGCTGCGCGTGGAAATCAAGCTGGCCGCCGTCGCATTGCACTACCGCCACGCGCCCGAACTTGAATCGCTGTGCCTGCGGGTCATGCAGGAAGCCGCCGACCGCACGCCCGGCGTCGAGTTGCTGTGCGGCAAGTATGTGTTCGAAATCAAGCCGGCGAATGTCAGCAAGGGCTCGGCGATCAAGGCGTTCATGCGTGAACCGCCGTTTGCCGGCCGGCTGCCGCTCTTCGCCGGCGACGACACCACCGACGAAGCCGGCTTTGCCGCCGTGCAGTCGCTGGGCGGCGAAGGCATCAAGGTCGGTGAAGGCGCCACCGTGGCGCATCACCGCTGCACATCGCCCAGCGCACTGCGCGAATGGCTGCACGCGGCCTTCGGCGGCAAGTCGCGCGAAGACGGCCAGGCACCGGCCGCGGCACCGGGGGCCAGGCCATGAGCGTCGCCGCCGACTCCCTGCATTTCGCGCCGCCCGCCAAGCCCTCGCTGGCCATGGGCGTGATCGGCAACTGCGGATTCAGCGCCTTGATCGACGCGCGCGGCCGCATCGTCTGGTGCTGCCTGCCGCGCTTTGACAGCGACCCGGTCTTCAATGCGCTGCTCGAGCCGCCGCCGGATCACGGCGAAACGACCATGCCCGGCATCCAGGACTCGCAGTCCAGCGCCTTCGCCATCGAGATCGAAGATTTTGCCGAGGCCAGGCAGTGGTACGAACCCAATACCGCCGTTCTGCGCACCCAGCTGTTCGACAAGCGCGGCCAGGGCATAGAGATCACCGACTTCGCGCCGCGTTTTTTCAGCCGTTCGCGCTTCTTCAGGCCCATGACACTGGTTCGCCGCGTCAAACCCATCAACGGCGCACCGCGCATACGTGTGGCGCTGGACATCCGCTTCGACTGGGGCCGGCGCAAGCCGGTGATTACCCAGGGCAGCAACCACCTGCGCTATGTGGGCGACGAAATCACGCTGCGCCTGAACACCGATGCCTCGCTGGCGCACCTGCTGTCCAGGCAGCCTTTTGTGCTGACGCGCGAGCACAACTTCCTGCTCGGCGCCGACGAATCGCTGGCCGACGGCATCGCCGACACGGCACGACTGTTCGAGCAGGAGACGATTTCCTATTGGAAGAAGTGGAGCCAGCGCCTGCATGTCCCGCTGGAGTGGCAAGAGGCGGTGATACGCGCGGCCATCACGCTCAAGCTGTCGCTGTTTGAAGACACCGGCGCCATCGTCGCCGCCATGACCACCAGCATCCCCGAAGCGCCCGGCAGCCAGCGCAACTGGGACTACCGCTACTGCTGGCTGCGCGATGCTTTTTTCGTGGTGCGCGCGCTCAACAGCCTCTCTGAAGTCGGCACCATGGAGGATTACCTGCGCTGGCTCAGCAATGTGGTGGTGCAGTCCAAGGGCGGGCATATCCAGCCGCTCTACGGCATAGGCCTGGAGCGGGAGCTGCCCGAATCCATCATGGTGCACCTGGGCGGCTACCGCGGCATGGGGCCCGTACGCGTCGGTAACCAGGCGCAGGAGCATTTCCAGCACGACGTCTACGGCAATGTGATTCTGGGCGCGGCGCAGTCCTTTCATGACCACCGCCTGCTGCACCGCGCCGGCCTTGCCGAGTTCAAGCGGCTGGAGGACGTCGGCGAGCAGGCCGTGCGCAACTACGACACGCCCGATGCCGGCATGTGGGAGCTGCGCACGCGCGCGCGCATACACACCTCGTCGGCCCTGATGTGCTGGGCCGCCTGCGACCGGCTGGCCAAGATAGCGCTGGTGCTCAAGCTGCCGGAACGCGCCGCCTACTGGCGGGATCATGCGGCCGTCATGCAGGAACGCATATTGCGCGAAGCCTGGAGCGAAGAGCGCCAGGCCTTTGCCGAAAGCTTCGGCGGGCGCGACCTGGACGCCAGCGTGCTGCTGATGATCGAGGTCGGTTTCATCGACCCCAAAGACCCTCGCTTCATCGCCACGGTGGACGCGCTGGAAGCCCATTTGTGCGACGGCCCTTACATGCGCCGCTACGAGGCGCCCGACGATTTCGGCAAACCCGAAACCGCCTTCAACATCTGCACCTTCTGGCGCATAGACGCGTTGGCCCGCATAGGCCGCAAGGAGCAGGCCCGCGAAATCTTCAACACCATGCTGGCCGCGCGCAACCACGTGGGCCTGCTGTCGGAAGACACGCACCCCCTGACCGGCGAGATGTGGGGCAATTTTCCGCAGACTTATTCCATGGTGGGAATCATCAATGCCGCCGTAAGGCTTTCCGTTCCCTGGGAAAGCCAGGTATGAAAGGTGATGCACACCCCCGTTGGCGCTCACTGTGTGTAGCGCCCTCCCCCCTTGCAGGGGGCAGGCGCCTGCGGCCCGGCGAAGCCGGTTCCGCGGCCCCCGCTGGTACGACCGAGGGCGGATCGTGAGCCGCTTGGTGGTTGTCTCCAATCGGGTGGCCGATCCGCGCAAGGCGGCGGCGGGCGGGTTGGCCGTGGCGCTGGGCGATTCGCTCAATGCCACGGGCGGCCTGTGGTTCGGCTGGAGCGGCAACGTCATTGAGGGCGGCGCCGCCGGCGAAGGCGAGCTGCACATGCAGCAGGCCGGCAACGTCAAGCTCGCTACGGTGGACTTGTCGGCCCAGGACCATGCGGGCTACTACCTGGGCTACAGCAACGGCGTGCTCTGGCCGGTGTTTCACTACCGGCTGGATCTGGCGCGTTTCGACGCGGGTTTTATTGAGGCCTACCGCCGCGTGAACCGGCTGTTCGCGCGCAAGCTCATGGGCCTGCTCAAACCGGACGACATCATCTGGATCCACGACTACCACCTGATCCCCATGGCCGCCGAGCTGCGCGCCATGGGCTGCAACAACCGCATCGGCTTTTTCCTGCACATTCCGCTGCCGCCGCAGCAGATACTGGCCGCCATTCCCCAGCACGAATGGTTGATGCGCGCGCTGTTCGCTTACGACCTGGTGGGCTTCCAGAGCGAGAATGATTTGCTGAACTTTTCACGTTACGTGCAGGCCGAGGCCGGGGCCGTGGCGCTGGGCGGAAACCGCTTCAGGGCCTTTCACCGCACCGTGCGCGCGGACGCCTTTCCCATAGGCATAGACGTGGACGAGTTCGCCGCGCTCACGCACGCGCAGGATGCGCGCGACATGTACCAGCGCATGAAGGAAGAGTATTCGCGCCGCAAGCTGCTGCTGGGCGTGGAGCGGCTCGACTATTCCAAGGGCCTGCCGCAACGCCTGAAGGCGTTTGAAACCCTGCTGGCAAAGTACCCCGAAAACATCCGCAGCGCCACGCTGATCCAGATCGCCGCGCCCAGCCGTGAAGACATGGGCACCTACACCGATCTGCTGCAGGAACTCGAAAGCCTGTGCGGCGCCACCAACGGCAATTTCGGCGAACTCGACTGGATGCCGATACGCTACATCCACCGCAACGTGGCGCGCAAACGCCTGCCGGGTTTGTACCGCGTGGCACGGGTAGCGCTGGTCACCCCGCTGCGCGACGGCATGAACCTGGTGGCCAAGGAATTCATCGCCGCGCAGGACCCGGCCGACCCCGGCGTGCTGGTGCTGTCGCGCTTTGCCGGCTCGGCCGAACAACTGGAAGACGCCCTGCTGGTCAATCCCTACGACATCGACGGCACGGCCGACACCATACAGCGCGCGCTGCAGATGCCGCTGGAAGAACGCCAGGCACGGCACCAGAAAATGCTCAAGAACATCCGGGAGCATGATGTGCATTGGTGGCGTGGGGGGTTTTTGAATGCGCTTGGGTTTGAGGGGCCGGCTTAGGGGCCGGGTCTTGCTCCGGCTTGCGCGCTCACCCCTCTCTTACCTCTGCTCCTTCCTCTTTCTCTTCTTAGTTTTGCTGGCCGGGGGTTGCCCGGCGGCAACTCACTTTTAGCGAAACCCGCAAAGCGGGTTTTCTTTTGTTCGCCAAAAGGCGCGCTAAGCGCGCGGGGTTCGCTCACTTCGCGCA
>Ga0209564_1001552_pt1 | contig 22658 bp, 18 predicted proteins | sample AraplaCol_mMF_r2_FD_184272 | JGI IMG/M metagenome (GOLD analysis project Ga0209564, IMG submission 184272) | Arabidopsis root microbial communities from North Carolina, USA - plate scrape MF_Col_mMF_r2 (SPAdes) (version 3) | ecosystem: Host-associated > Plants > Roots > Endosphere | place: USA...
GCCGAAGCCGTGGTCGGTGCCGCGGGTGCCGTTCTCCGCGCTGGTGCGGCCGAACTCGCTCATCACCACGACCACGTCGCCAGGTTCCGAAAAATCCTGGCGCAGTTGCGCGATGCCGCGCGCGAGATTGCCCAGGTTGTTGGCTAGCTGGCCGGTGGCCGCACCCTGGTTGGCGTGGGTGTCCCAGCCGCCGGCGGACAAAAAGCCGATGCGTAGTTTGCGGTCGTTACGCATCAAGGTACCCAGGTGCTGTGCGTCGAGCTGAAGGCCCACCGGGTCGGCTGCACCGTTGCTGGCGGCCAGCATTTGCGCGTTCAGGGCCTGCATATTGGCCGGCGCGCCGTCGCGGTCCAGCTTTCTGTCGGCCATGCGCCTGGCGTCCTGCGCCATTTTTTCGGCCCTCGCGGTTTTCTGCTCCATCAATTCCTGCGCGCTTTGCATGCGGCTGCCCGCGCCCTGGCGAAAAGCTTCGCTGAGCTTGTCGTCGCCGGCGTACAGATCCATCAGCGCCTGGCGGGTTTTGTCGTTGGCCAGCACGCCGGTGCGTTCGGCCGACTGGCCGCGCGGGATCAGCCGCACGGCGGCGGCCTGGCCGGCCAGGATGGCGGGGTTGGCTTCGCCCACACCGAGGGCCACGGCACCGGTCGCAGCGGCCTTGCCCAGGCCCGCCGTGGTGTTCAGCCAGCCGGGCGCGCTGCTGGTCTTGCCGCCCTGGGCGATTTCCATCTGGTATTGCGCATCAAAGTGCGAGCGGTTCGGCGCGGGCAGGCCGGCCGCGGGCACAAAGCTCAGCACGCCTTGCTGCCACAGCGGCAGCAGCGGGGCCAGCGCCGGATGCAGGGCAAAAGTCCTGTCGAGCTTGATGGCTGTCTGCGCTGTGCCGTCGGGCGCCGCGATCGCGATGCTGGGGCGCAGCGCGTAGTAGTCCTTGTCCGCATAAGGCACAAAGGCCGACAGGCCGTCATAGGCGCCACGAAGGAACACGACGACGAGGCGCCCGTTGCCCAGCGCTCCCGGCACGGCCTGTGCCCACACGCCGGGCACGGCCAATGACAGGGCGGACAAGGCGCCCAGGCCCAGCACGTTGCGGCGCGGCAGCAGCGGGTATGGCGATGAAGAATGGTGTGAGTTCATGAAGATCTCCATGACCGCTATTTATTTGCGCATGAAATCAGGGCTGGACAGCATCAGGCCGGTGCGCATCTGCGCGGGCTCCTGGGCGATGCGCTCGCGTGTCGCAACGCTGAAAAAAGCATTGAGGTAGGCCGGCTCGGCCGTGCGCCGGGCCAGGTCCATGGCGTAGTCGGCGCGGCGCGTGAGCGCTTCGGGTGCGAGCCAGGTGCCGGCGTCGGTCTTGTAACCGTCGGGCGTCTGCCAGCCGTGCATGGGCTGGCCGGCCTGCGCTAAAAAGCCCAGGGTCTGGCCTATGTCGCGGCGCTCCTTCACGCCGCCGGCCACGGTGAGCGCCGAGCAGGCGAAGTCCAGCGGCGTCTTGAACAGCTGGTTGCCGCCGGCCCAGAACTCCGGCGATTCGATCAGGCTGCGCATCACCGCACGCATGTCGCCCTGGGTGTCGGTGAACACGGCGGACAGCCGGGCCACCAGTGCGGGCGGCGGTTTGTCGGCCACAAAAAAACTCGCCAGGCGGGTGGAGATGCGGCGCGCCGTCTCGGGCCGGCGCGCCAGGTAGCGTATGGCCTCCTCGCCTTCGGCCACGCTCTCGTTGCCGAAGGTACGGCCCAGCAGTACCTTGGTGTCCTTGTCGTGCAGGCGCTCGGCAAAGCGGAAGCCTTCGCCGTCCTTGAGGTTGACCGTCCAGCCGGTCAGGATGCGCGCCAGTTCGCGTACATCCTTTTGCGTGTAGCCGCTGTTCACGCCCAGGGTGTGCAGCTCCATGAGTTCGCGCGCGTAGTTTTCATTGAGGCCGCGGCTGTTGCTTTGCGCCTGGTCAAGATAGAACAGCATGGCCGGGTGCTTGGCGCTGGCCAGCAGCAGGTCTTCAAAACGCCCCAGGGCATGGGCGCGTATCACGTTGATCTCATAGTGGCCGATAAAGGGACGCACCGGGCCCTTGCCCACAAAGACGTTGAGGTGGTTGAACCAGAACTCGGTCATGCGCGCGAGCAGCGGGTTTTCGAGTGCCGGGTCGCTGCAGGACATCAGCCGCCAGGCGGCCGCGCCTTGGGCCATCTCGCGGCTGAATTTTTCACCGCCCGCATCCGCCTTGGGGGCGGCGGCCATGCCGGGCTTGGGCGTTTCGCGCGCGGTGCGGCGCACCTCACGCTCGGCCTGGAAGCTGCGCGCGATGTCGCCGAGCGGCGCGTTGATGCCTGCGAGTTCAGCGGGAAGCATGGGTGGGCGTTTGCTGGCGGCATAGGCCGCATCGAGTTGCCGCAGCGCCCAGGCGCGGGGCGAGGCCGCGGCGGCCTGCGCGGATTCGGGGGTGGGCGCATAGCCCAGGCGGGAGGCCGCGCGCCAGGTGGCGGCAAGATTGGCCGTCGAGGGCAGGACGGGCGCCAGGGGCACGGCATCGATCGGTCCCTCGGCCTGCGCGGCGGTGCCGGCCAGGCCGGCCAACAAGGCCGCCAAGAGGCCGGCCAGAGGTTTCGCTGTGGGCATGTTGTTCTCCTCAGCCCTTTGTAACGCAGCTAACACGCCTTGCGTTGAATGCCACCCCTGGCTTTACACAGGTTTACGCCCAGATCGGGGCGCCTCACCCCGGCTTACAAAGTCAGTATGGTGCAGCCCGTGGTCTTGCGGGCTTCGAGGGCGCGATGCGCCTCGGCCACGTCGGCCAGGGCAAAACGCTGGTCGATGGGAATGTTGACCTTGCCGCTGGTCACCATGGCGAACAGGTCGTCGGCCATTTCCTGCGTGACTTCGCGCGTGGCGATGTGGGTGAACAGCGTGGGCCGCGAAACGTAGAGGGAGCCCTTGGCCGCCAGCAGGCCGATGTCCAGCGGCGGCGTCTTGCCGGAGGCATTGCCGAAGTTGGCCAACAGGCCGAAGGGGCGCAGGCAGTCCAGCGACTTCATGAAGGTGTCCTGGCCCACAGAGTCATACACCACCTTCACGCCCTTGCCGCCCGTGATCTCCTTGACGCGCGCCACGAAGTCTTCTTTCGAGTAGTTGATGGCGAAGGCCGCGCCCTGCGACAGGGCCAGCGCGCATTTTTCGTCGGAGCCGGCCGTGCCTATGAGCTTCAGGCCCATGGCCCTGGCCCACTGGCAGGCGATCAGGCCCACACCGCCGGCCGCCGCGTGGAAGAGCACGTAGTCGCCGGCTTGCAGGCCACCCTGGGGCTGGGTGCGGCGCAACAGGTACTGCGTGGTCAGGCCCTTGAGCATCATGGCCGCGCCGGTCTCAAACGAAATCGCGTCAGGCAGCTTGCACACGCACTTGGCCGGCATCACGCGCAGCTCGCAGTAGCTGCCCGGCGGCTGGCTGGCATAGGCCGCGCGGTCGCCCACCTTGAGATGGGTCACGCCCTCGCCCACGGCCTCGATGACGCCCGAGGCCTCCATGCCCAGCTGCAGCGGCATGGCAAAGGGGTAGGCACCGCTGCGCTGGTAAATATCTATGTAGTTGAGGCCCACGGCCTTGTGGCGAATGCGTATCTCGCCCGGGCCGGGCTCGCCCACCGTCACATCCACCAGCGTGAGTTCTTCGGGGCCGCCGTGCTGGTTGATGCGTACGGCTTTGGAAGGGTATGAGGCCATGGGGATGTTCCTTGCAGGGGGAAGAATGAACAAGAAAAATAAAGATGGAAAGCTGGCCGCCATGGTGCCATGAATCGCAATGAGCCGCAGGGGCCAGGGGTTGTAGCCCGCGCCCCGAAGGGAAAACCGCATCGCTTGGTAAAGTCGCCCGCATGACTCAACGCCTGACGCCCGCCACCGCCACGCTGCTGGTGATACCTCCCATGCTCTGGGCCGGCAACGCCGTGGTAGGCCGACTGGTCACCGGCCTGGTGCCGCCCATGACGCTCAACTTCCTGCGCTGGGCCCTGGCCTTCTTGATTTTGCTGCCGCTGGCCTGGCGCCTGCTCAAACCCGCCGGCGGCCTCTGGCCCCACTGGAGGCGCTTCGCGGTGCTGGGCTTGCTGGGCGTGGGCTGCTACAACGCGCTGCAATACCTGGCGCTGAAAACCTCGACGCCGCTCAACGTCACGCTGGTGGCGTCCAGCGTGCCGATCTGGATGCTGGTGGTGGGGGCCCTGTGCTTCGGCCAGCGTGTGTCGCGCCGGCAAGTCCTTGGCGCCGTGCTGTCGATCGCCGGCGTGCTGGTGGTGCTTTCGCGCGGCCAGTGGAAGCTGCTGATGCAGGTGCAGCTGGTGCCCGGCGACCTCTATGTGCTGCTGGCCACGCTGGCCTGGGCGTTTTACAGCTGGCTGCTGTCCCAGCCCAAGGAGCCCGCGGAAATCCGCGGCGACTGGGCCGCCTTCCTGATGGCGCAAATCGTTTTCGGCCTGGGCTGGTCGGGCGCCTTCGCCGCCGGGGAGTGGACGCTGACGGACGCCCACATCAGCTGGGGCTGGCCGCTGGCCGCGGCCCTGCTGTATGTGGCCGTGGGGCCCGCGGTGATCGCCTACCGCTGCTGGGGCATGGGCGTGCAGCGCGTCGGGCCGGCCATCGCGGGCTTTTTCTCCAACCTCACACCGCTGTTCGCGGCCCTGCTCTCGGCCGCTTTCCTGGGCGAGCTGCCGCATCTGTACCACGCGCTGGCGTTTGTGCTGATCGTGGGGGGGATTGTGGTGTCGTCGCGGCGCTAAGGTGATCACAAAACTTGCGGCAAACGCCAGTCATAAGTCATGCACACGACCTTAAAACCAATTTGGAATATTGCGCTGCTAGTGATTTGGGCGATCGCTGCTGCGGTTTTTGCGCTTTCGGCATCGTTAATTCCATGGGTGTCATTGGCTGCCGGATTCCTTTTTGGTTCCAGCGCTGGCATGATCCAGGCGCGCACTCTCCGCGCATCGAAAAGCGCCTTTACGACAGCAACATCGCTGATGGAGGTTCGGCAGGTATTGCAAGCGTCGACGTCCGGCAAGACTTACTTGATACTTCTTTGGGCAGAACTGATTCTGCTGCTTTTTCTTGCAATCTGGTTTTACCGGCCGGATGTATTTGGGGCTTTTGCGGCGAGTTACTGTGCGTATGCGTTTGCTCGCGAACTTACTACGTTGCCGGTGATCTTTTCACTCTGTAAAGCGCCAGCTGATCATGCATAACGATCAAGCAGCCAACCCCGAATTTCGATGAATGAAAACCTCTAAGACTCAGGCCAACAAATCCAGCGAACCTAGTCTGCTGAACCTCGCGGCTTTTCTTGTGGTTGTTTCGCTGTTTTTGTTTGTCAGCACAAAGGCTGGAACACGCGGGGTCGGCGTTTGGACGATGGCGGGCGCCTTGATTCAGCAATTTTCCGGTCGTATCGAATACGGATGGGAAGGTCGTCCACCCTCTGGCTACATCACGGGATGGGCAGCCGCAGTGTTGAACCTTCTCTTCGGGATATGCGGCTTGGCCATGGTTATCTGGCCGGAGGTTGCTATGGGCATTCTGGGTTGGGACAAAAAGTAACGGCCGATCAGGATGTCAATCGACACCACAGACGCGATTCAATCCAAACTTTCGGTTGGTCGAACCTGCCCCTGGCAGGTCAGTTACCTAACGCGTTGGGTTGCATGACAAAACACCACGAAGAGATTGAAACTTCGACCTGGTTCCTGCTGGTCGGGGACAAAATTCTCGGATTGGCCGCAATGATTTTTCTCGCTCCGTCGGTGTGGGCACTTTGGCTGGTGCATGCCGGTGATGTTTTGCTGGGGTCGATACTCCTGGTTCTTTGGACGGCCATGGATGGGTGGGCGCTTTGGCAGTTGCATCAAAGAAAGTACCTCCGCCTTGCAATCTCGGTCCCATGCACTTTGATGAGCGTCGCGGTGGCGGCGCTGGGCATCTGGAGTACGTGATCATTGAAACCCAATCCCCGCCGGCATTCCCGCCCATGGTTTGATTTTCACAACACTTCGCCAAAAATCATCGCCAAAAACTTGCCAAGCCCGCGCGGCGTCTTCAGAATCCCTTCCTTGCTTTGAGCCGCCGCACAACGAGCAACCTTGTGCGGCCTATCCCTCGAGGCACCTCAAACCTATGACTTTCACTCACACCTGACGCACCCTCCACTGCCCCCGGCTGGAGATGGTGCCAACCATACCCAGCCCTGCGGGCAGTCGGTGCCGTGCCTCCACGTGTGAAGCGCGCTCCGCAAACCCCAGGCTGATTTTTTCGCCGGGGTTTTGCTTTCTGGAGCGCGCACATGAGTGCCAAAACTTTTTCCCGTGACTTTGCCGCCGGCAAGGTCAAGCATTTGCGGCGCATGAAGCAGCCGCTTGCCTTGACCCTGCAGCTGCCTGCCCCGCGCAATCCCGTGGTGCGGGCCCTCGCTCAACGCGCCGCCACGTCCGGCGCGGGCAAACACATTCGCAGCAACGGCGCCAATCGCCGGGCTGAAACCGTGGCTTTGCAAAAAGCCCTGAAAAAATTGATTGACTGACATGAAGAACGATATGACAAACATGGCGGCATCCCTCCGGGTGCCGCCTGAGCTGATGCGCGAACGCAGCGCACACCTGGCGCTGGTCGCCGCCGAACTAAAGGCCGAACTCTTCGGCATCGACGACATCATCGATCGGGTGATCGACTCGATCCGCGCCTGGTATGTACTGCCGCACATCATCCGCCGCCCGGTGATCGTCTGCCTGTGGGGCCTGACCGGCACCGGCAAAACCCAGCTCACGCGCAGCCTGGCGCAGAAGCTGGGCTTTTACGACCGCTTTGTCGAAGTGCAGATGGACGGCTTCAGCAACGGCGGCAGCCGGCGCAGCGCCGATTCCATCAGCGCCATGCTGGCGGAGTCCAGCGTCGCCGAGGGCGAGCCCGGTATTCTGGTGCTGGACGAGTTCCAGCGCTTTCGCACCATCACCGACAAGGGCGACGACCTGCCCGTGAAGCGCTACCAGGACGTGTGGCAACTGCTGTCCGACGGGCGCCTGCCGCCCTCGCTGTCTTTCCTGCAGGAGCTGGAGTCGTCGCTGGCCTACTCGCTGTACGACCACGAGCGCGAGGATAAGGATGAGTCCCCTGCCGCCAACAGCGCCTTGCCCAGGAAGCTGAAGTTCGCCCTGTCGCCCTACCAGGCCCAGGAATTCCGGCAAAGCCTGAAGCTCAAGGAGCCGCTGCAGGAAGTGATGACCTGGACGCCGCTGCAACTGCAAGAGCGCATGCTGGCCTTCAAGGCCTCCACTGAGGCCTGGGAAACCGACTACAGCCGCCTGCTCATCATCGTTTCGGGCAACCTCGACGAGATGTACGAAGGCACGGCCCAGCGCGTGGAAGACTGCGACACCGATGCCGACATCTTTCACGCGCTGACGAAGAAGCTGTCAGTGATCGACGTCAAGAAGGCGCTGGGCGAACGCTTCAAGCCGGAGCAGATCGCCAGGCTGGGCAACAACCATGTGATCTACCCCTCGCTGAGCCAGGCCACCTACGAACGGCTGATCCGCAGCACCTGCGCCCGCTATGTCGATGAGATGCAGGCGAGCGCCGGGCTGTCGTTTGAGCTGGATGAATCGGTGTACGCGGGCATTTATGCCAACGCGGTGTTTCCGGCCCAGGGCACGCGCCCGCTGTTCTCGTCCATCCACGCCATCCTGAGCGCGCCGCTGGTCGATGCCGTGCTGTGGGCGCTGGAGCAGGGTATGCCGGCGGGCACCACGCTGCACGTCGCACTGGATGTGGCGGCCCAGACCTTACGCGTGAGCGTTGCCAAGGACGGCGGCCCCGGCATTGCCTATCCTGTGCCGCTGGACCTCAATGAGGTCAAGCAGCGCGCCAGCCCGGACTTCCGCGCCCTGCTGGCGGTGCACGAGGCGGGCCACGGCCTGGCCTACGGCCGGCTGTTCGGCCGCGCGCCGCAGGAGGTGAAGATCAACGTGGCTTCTTTCGAGGGTGGCTACAACAGCTATGTGCGCATGAAGGCCGAGTCGCGGCAAAGCTGCCTGGACCGTATCTGCGTGAGCCTGGCGGGCCGCGCCGCCGAGGCCCTGGTGTTCGGCGAGGATGCCTGCACCACGGGCAGCGAAAGCGACTTCAAGAAAGCCACGGCGCTGGCCGCGCGTTTTGTGCGCCATTTCGGTTTCGGCAGCCGGTTGAGCCGCACCGATGTGACCGACAGCACCGAGGAGAACGTCAACACGGATGTCGAGCCGACCAACGCCGAGATCGAGGCGCTGCTCGCGCAGGCCTATGCACGTGCCCGCGAACTGCTGGTCGCCGATTCAGGCTTGCTGTTGCGGATCGTGGACGAGCTGCTGGCGCACGGCCAGCTGAGCAAGGAGAAAATGGCCGGCCTGCTGGGCGTGGGCATCGCGACCGAAGAGCGCATGCTGATGCCCTATGCCGAGCAGCTCCAGGTGTTCAGCCTGCAGCACGAGCTGATGCGGCGGGTGCGTGGTGAAGAGCTGGCGTCACCGGAGGCTTCGCTTGAGCCTTCACTCGAATGACCCGGCCCGCCCGGGCAAAAAAAAGCACGGGGGACGGCCCACGCCGTCCTCCGTGCCCCAATTTCCACCAACGGAAATCTTTGCAGGCCAGGGCAAAAGTCAGGCCTTGACCGGATGCTCCTTGACGCGGCTGACCAGTTGCGTCGGGTTGACGAAGCGCAATGCGATCAGCAGCCACAGCACGGTGATCGCCATGTAAATCATGGCCATGGCGTCCACCGACTGACCGGCGCGCACGCCGGCGGCGAAGACCGCGTAGTAAAGCGCGACGACCAGGGTCTGGGTGTCGGGGCCGGCGACCAGGAAGGTCAGCTCGAACATGGCGACCGTGCGCACCAGCACCAGCAAGCCTGCCGCCAGCACGCCGGGCGCCAGCAACGGCACCAGGGTGTAGATAAACATCTGCCGCGTGTTGGCGCCGAAGACGCGCGCGGCCGATTCGATGTTGGTGTCCACCTGCTCAACGAAGGGCGTCATCACCAGGATCACGAAGGGCAAGGCCGGAATCATGTTGGCGATGATCACGCCGGGCAAGGTGCCAGCCAGGTGCAGCTGGTACATCACGGTGGCCAGCGGGATGCCGTAGGTGATGGGGGGCACCATGAGCGGCAGCAGGAAGAGCAGCGTGAGCAGTTTCTTGCCGGGAAAGTCCTTGCGCGCCAGTGTGTAGGCGGCGGGCACGCCTATCAGCAGCGACAGGAAGACCACCGAGAACACCACCACCACGGTGACCACCAGCACATGGCTGAGCTGGAACTCCTTCCAGGCCGACACATACCATCCTGCGGTATAGGCCTCGGGCAGCCAGGTGCCCAGCCAGCGCGTGGCCACCGAATTGGTGGCGACCGCGGCGATCAGTAGCCCGACATTGACCAGGAAAAAGGCGATGACACCCCAGACCAGCGCGCGCCAGGCGCGGTCGCGCAGCGGGTGGGGATCATGAATGTGTGCGGCGGCGCTCATCCCTTGCCTCCGGTGACGGGGCCGCGGTAGAACAGCCGGCGCAGGCCCAGCGCCGCGGCGACGATGGCCAGCTGGGCCAGGCCCATGATCATGGCGACGGCCGAGGCCAGCGAATAATCGTATTGCTCAAAGGCCGCTTCGTAGGCCGCGATGGCGATCACGCGCGTGGTGCCGGCGGGCGAGCCCAGCAGCACTGCGGACGGAAAGACCGAGAAGGCCTGCACAAAACTCAGGCAGAAGGCCATGACCAGGCCCGGCGTGAGCAGCGGCAAATAGATGTAGCGAAAGCGGTTCCAGCCATCGGCCCCCAGCGTAGCCGCGGCGCGCGGCAGCGCCGGGTCTATGCCGGTGATGTAGGAAAGGATCAGCAGGTAGGCAAACGGGAAACCCGTGATGACCAGCGAGATCAGCACGCCCCAGTAGTTGTGGGTGAGGCGTATCGAGCCTTCATACAGGTGCAGCCATTGCAGCGCCTGCGACAGCCAGCCCCGGGGGCCGAAGTAGGTCAGCATGCCTTCGGCGATCAGCACCGTGCCCAGGGTCAGCGGCACCACCAGCAGGGTGGAGAGCAGGCGCTGGTAGGGGCTTTTGATTCGCGTGGCGTAGGCAATGGCGAGCGCGAAGCCGACATTGATCAGCGTGGCCGGCAGGGCCAGTTGCATGGTGTTGCCTATGGTCTTCCACAAATCCTGCGTCTGGAAGAAGTGGATGTAGTTCTGGAACACCCCGCCCTGCGCCGGCTGGAAGGACAGCAGCAGGCCGTAGGCAAAGGGATAGACGAAAAACATGATCATCACCGCGGCCGCCGGAGCGACCAGCATCACGGCCGGGTCGAAGGGCGGCTTGCGGGCGGCGCCTTGCGGCGGCAGCGTCATGGCGCTCATCAGGCCTCTCCCGCGTAGACCAGCACGCGCTCCGGCGGGACCGACAGCCTGACCTGGTCGCCCGGCGTGACGGCGCGCGAGGTGCGCACGTAGAGCAGATCGTCAAAGGCCGTCTTGACCTGCAGCAGCCATTCGCGGCCGCCGTATTCGGCGGTTTCCACGGTGCCGGCAAAGGCGAGCGGGCCGTCACCAATTTCGATTTCGTCGGGCCTGATCGCCGCCACGGCCTGGCCGGCCTGGAACAGCGGCGCCGCCTCCATCCCCGTGCCGGCAAAGCGGATGCCGCCGGGCCCTTGCAGGGTGACGGCAAGGCCGTTGGCCTCCGCCACCTGGACCGGCAGCACATTGCGGTAGCCCATGAAGCGCGCCACGTCCAGCGTGGCCGGCCGCGCGAACACCTCTTGCGGCGTGCCGACCTGCTGCACCACACCGAGCTTCATCACCACCACGCGGTCGGCCATGGCCAGCGCCTCATCCTGGTCGTGCGTCACGTACACGGTGGAGCAACCCTGGGCGCGGTGGATGCGGCGGATTTCGGAGCGCATTTCAATGCGCAGCTTGGCGTCGAGGTTGGACAACGGCTCATCCATGAGAATGAGCGGCGGCTCGATGACGATGGCACGCGCGATCGCCACGCGCTGCTGCTGGCCGCCCGAGAGCTGGCCGGGCAGCTTGTCGGCGTGGCCCTGCAGCTGCACCGTGTCCAGCGCCGCGGCCACGCGCCTGTCGATCTCGGCGGCCGGCACGCCGCGCATCTTCAGGCCGAAGCCCACATTGCGGCTGACGGAAAGGTGCGGGAACAGCGCGTAGTTCTGGAACACCATGCCGAAGCCGCGTTTTTCCGGTGGCAAGGTGTCAATGCGCTGCTGGTCCAGCCAGATGCTGCCGCCCGACAGCGGCAGCAGTCCGGCCATGCAGTTGAGCGCGGTGGACTTGCCGCAGCCCGAGGGGCCCAGCAGCGCGATGAACTCCCCGCGCTCTATCGTGAGGGACAGCTGGTCCAGCGCATTAGCGCCGCCGAACTGTCGGCTCACGCCTTCCAGGCGCAGTTGCTTGAATTCGTTTTTACCCGCGGGCCGTTCCGCGGTGTTGGGGATCGCCATGTCGAAAGCTTTCTTTTATGACTGATTACCCCCTCTCCCCCGGGGAGAGGGTTGGGGTGAGGGCTGGCGGCAACCGATATACCGCCTCTCCATGCAAAGGCTGCCGCCCTGTCTTGCAGACCGCAGCCCAGGCAGAGCCTGGGCTTCTTCGCGCTGTCCAGATGCGCGCAGGCGCATCTGGAGCCGCAGCGCTCAGCCCCTGCCCTCTCCCAAAGGAAGAGAGAGCAAGAACTTACTTGCCTTTACCCGAACCGATCTCCTGATCCCACTTCTTGAACGCAGCCACCATGGCCTTGTCGTCCAGCGGCTGGGTGTGCGGCTGTTTGGCGATCCAGTCGGCGTACTCGGGGCGGCCGTATTCCTTGATGATGTCCTGGCTCTTTTGCGGCGCGGCGGTCAGGGGCACGTTCTTCACGGCGGGGCCGGGGTAGAAGTAGCCGGAGTCATAAGTCAGCGCCTGCTGCTCGGGCTTGAGCAGGTAAGCCATCAGCTCCATCACGGCGGCCTGGCGGGCGGCGGGCAAGCCCTTTGGCATGGCCATGTAGTGCGCGTCATTGATCCAGGTGAAGCCGTTCAGCGCCGCCACCTTGAACTGCTTGGGCACCACGCCCAGTGCACGCGGGTTGATGTCCCAGCCGGTCACGGTGACGGTCATGTCACGCGAGCCTTCGCCGAGTTCCTTCATGACGGCGCCCGTGCCCGTGGGGTAGTACTCGATGCAGCTGTTGAGCTCTTTCAGGTAGGCCCAGGTCTTGTCCCAGCCGGCCAGGGGGTCCTTGGGGTCCTTGTCGCCCAGCAGATAGGGCAGGCCCATCAGGAAGGTGCGGCCCGGGCCCGAGTTGGCGGGCCGCGCATAGATCAGCTTGTTGGGATTGGCCTTGCACCAGGCCAGCAGCTCGGCTGGCGTTTTGGGCGGCGCCTTGACCTTGTCGGGGTTGTACTCAAGCAGCGGCCCGGCTGGCATGTAAGTCACCATGACGGCTTGGCCATTGGCCAGGTCCTGCATCTTGCGGGCGCTGGGCAGGTAGTTGTCCATCAGGTTGGGGAACTTGGCGGCGTGCGCGGGCAGCATGGGCTCCCAGAGGTTGAGCGCCATGCCGGCGGCCAGCGCGTCGGTGCCGGTCAGCACCAGGTCGATGTCGGTGCGGCCCGCGGCCTGCATGGCGCGGATTTTTCCGGGCAGCTCGGGCGCGGGCGCCTTGGTGAAAGTGATGCGCGAAACCAGGGTCGGGTTCTTGGCCGCAAAACTTTCGAGCGCTTCCTGTGTGAGCGCCAGGTTGCCGGCCACGTCAACGACGTTGAGCGTCACGGGCTCCGCGCGGGCCGTGCCGGCCATGAGCAGCGGCATGCCCGCAAGCGTTGCCAATACGCCGGCGGCCCGCAGGCTGCGGCCCAGGCGGGACATCAAATGGTGGAACTTCGTCATGGTCTTGTCTCCTTCGTTGTTGCTGTGGACTGAAAACACGAGGCTCGCGGCGGCCTCTTTCTAAAAACGCGGGCTGGCGCCGGAAAACCCCGGCTGGTACTTGCGCATTTGCGCCAGGTCATTGCGGTTGCGGATACCGCAATCGAGGTATTGGCGGTGCAGTTCGACCAGTTTGGCCGGGTCGAGTTCCACGCCCAGTCCTGGAGCTTTCGGCACCCTGACAGCGCCCTGCTCGAATTGGATACGGCCGCCCTTGATGACCTCTTCTTCCTGCCACGGGTAGTGCGTGTCGCAGGCGTAGGTCAGGTTGGGAATGGCGGCCGCAGCATGCGTCATCGCCATCAGGCTGATGCCCAGGTGGGAATTCGAATGCATGGACATGCCCATGCCGAAGACCTCGCACATGCGCGCCAGCGATGCCGTGGCGCGCAGGCCGCCCCAGTAGTGGTGGTCTGACAGCAGAATGCTTACCGCATGCGTGGAGGCATTGCGCTTGAATTCTTCCATCGTGGTGACGCACATATTGGTCGCCAGCGGCATGCGGCAGTGCCGGGCCAGTTCGGCCATGGCCTCCTGGCCGGGTGCCGGATCTTCGTAGTATTCCAGCAGGTCGTCGAGTTCTTTTGCGGCGGCGATGCTGGTCTCCAGAGACCAGTTGGCATTCGGGTCCAGCCGCAAGGGCACACCGGGAAAGGCCTTGGACAGCGCCTTCATGGCGGCGATTTCTTCAGCCGGCGGGAAGACGCCGCCCTTGAGCTTGATGCTCTTGAAGCCGTAAAGGCTCACCATGCGCTGCGCTTGCTTGACAATCTGCTCAGGCGTCAGCGCCTCGCCCCAGGCATCGGGCGCATAAGGCTTATCCACATGCTCGGCATATTTGTAAAACAGGTAGGCGCTGTAGGGCACGGCATCGCGCACCGCGCCGCCCAGCAGGTCGCAGATGGGCAAGCCCAATATCTGGCCTTGCAGGTCCAGCATGGCGACTTCCAGCGCACTGATCACCTTCTCGGCGTTCTTGGCGGTGTGAGAGCCGGGCGCGAGTTCAAACTGCACGCCACCGCCCTGCCCCGGCTTGATGCTGGCGCGCACGCGCTGCTCCATCACATTCAAGTCAAAGGGCGACAGGCCCACGGCCAGCGGCCGCGCCTGCTCCAGCGCCAGCAGCATGGGCGCATCGCCGTAGGTTTCGGCAATGCCCAGCCTGCCGTCGGAGGTTTCAAGCTCGATGACGCTGCGCAGGGCCCAGGGCTCGTGGATGCCGCTGGCGTTGAGCAGCGGGCCGTCGCGAAACGCGATGGGCGTGACGCGGGCGTGCGTGATGCGGATGTCTTTGTTTCTCATGGGTTCTCAGCTTGCCGTGGCTCCAGATTTTTTGACCAGTTCGGCCCAGCGTGCGATTTCGGTTTTCATGTGGGCGGCCAGCTCGTCGGGCGAGCTCGCGATGATCTCCATGCCAAGCTGGTCGTGCAGCTTGGCAACCACGTCGGGTGTCTTCAAAATTTTGGTGATCTCGGCGTTGAGGCGCTGCACGATGGGCTTGGGAGTGCCCTTGGGCGCGTAGACCGCCTGCCAGGATGACATCTCGAATTTGGCGATGCCCGACTCCATCATGGTGGGCAGCTCGGGCGCCAGCGCGATGCGCTTGGCCGTGGTGACGGCCAGCAGCTTGAGCTTGCCGGCCTGCACCAGCGAAACGGCGGCCGTCATCTGGTCGAACATGAAGGGCACCTGGCCGGCCACCACGTCCATCATCGCGGGCGGTGTGCCCTTGTACGCCACATGCGAGAGCGGCACGCCGATCAGTTCGGCGAACATCTCGCCAGCCAGGTGGGTGGAGGTGCCCGCGCCGGAAGAGGCGAAGTAGCGCTTGCTCGGGTCGCGCTTGAGCAGCGCCACCAGGTCGGCCACCGAGTTGAGGCCCAGCGCCGGGTTGACGATCAGCACATTGGGCAGCATGGCCACCAGCGAGACCGGCTCGAAATCCTTCACCGGGTCGTAAGGCAGGTTTTTATAGAGGCTGGCATTGATGGCGTGGGTGCTGATGGTGCCGCCCAGCAGCGTGTAGCCGTCGGCCTTGGCCTTGGCGACATAGCTGGCGCCCACTGCGCCGGCCGCGCCAGGTTTGTTGTCGACCACCACCGGCTGGCCCAGGGTGTCGGAGAGTTTTTGCGACAGGGTGCGCCCTATCACGTCGGTGGAGCCGCCGGGCGTGAAGGGCACCACATAGGAAATCGGCTTGGTCGGCCAGCCGGGCGTGGCGATGTCGGCAGCCAGCGTGCGCAGCGGCCAGCCGGCGGAAAGCGCCGACAGGCCCAGGCCGCCGAGGCCGCCCAGCGCCGCGCGGCGTGTGAAGTGAGTGCTCATCCTGTTGTCTCCTGGTGTTGATCGTTTGCCGCGCTCTCTGCCGATGAAAGCTTGATTGTTATTTATGTTAGCGCTAACAAATCAGGATGTTAAAGAGCAAAACCAGGCCCGTCAAGTCAGGCGCTGGCTCTTTCGACTATGGAAAACCCGAGGTCGCGGACCTTGGGGCCCGGGTCCCGGCCCTCCACGCGGTCCAGGATGAAGCGCGCCGCCTGCCGGCCTATGGAGGTGCCGTCTATGCGCACCGTGCTGAGCGCAGGATGGGTATGCGCGGCAAAAGGCATGTCGCCAAAGCCCATGACCGCCACGTCGCGGGGCACGTCCAGCCCCATGGCCTGCATTTCGGTGATCACGCCCTGCGCGATCACGTCCGAGCCGCAGAACACCACGTCGGTCTGCCCATGCTGCGCCCACAGCTGCGCGAAGCCGGAGCGGCCGTTGGCCAGCGAGGAAGGCGCCGGCACCGTGCAGGCGGGAATCACCGGCACACCCAGCGCCGCGAAGCGCTGCTCGAAGCCGGAGCGCCGCAGCATGGCGCGCTGGTCGATGGCGGTGATCAGCGCGGGCCTGCGATAGCCCTTGCGGTAAAGGTAGTCGGCCACCTCGGCGCCGGCTTTCTCCTGGGAAAAGCCCACAATCATGTCGATGGGCGTGGGCGTGATGTCCCAGGTCTCGACGATGGGAATGCCCGAGGCCAGCAGGCGCTTGCGCCCTTCCGGCGAATGCATGATGCCGGTCAACACGATGCCGTCGGGCCGCCGGCCCACGATGGCGTCGATCAGCGCATCTTCACGCGCGCCGCTGTAGCCGCTTTGCCCCAGGATCAGCTGGCAACCGGCCTCGGCCAGCGCATCGGTCAGCGCCTGTATGGTTTCAAGAAACACCGGGCCGGCGATGGTAGGCACCAGGGCCGCGACCAGCCGGCTGCGGTTGGAGGCCAGGCCGCCGGCCACCAGGTTGGGCACATAGCCGCTGCGCGAAATCGCGCTGCGCACGCGCTCCAGGGTTTCGGGCGACACCGCCGCGGGCGTGTTGAGCGCGCGCGACACCGTGATGGCCGACACACCGGCCAGGCTGGCCACATCGCTGAGGGTGATGCCGCCGGTGCCCGGGCGCGGGGCGCGCTTGGCCTTGCGAAGTGTCTCGGAAGGTGATTTCATGCCCCGGATGTTAACGCTAACTTGAAGCCACTTGCACCCTTGAAGCCCTGGCACTCAGTCCAGGTCGAAGGCCTGGCGGAAAGCCTCGCAAAACACGGCACTGCCGCTGAGCGCCAGCGTAAGCGTGTGCCGGGCTTTGCCGGATGCAACGGGCTGCACCGTCAAACGCCCTGCCGCCTCGTCGTAAAGCAATGCATCGGGCGCCGTCAGCTCGCGCATGCCGTGCAGGTCATAGTCCCAGTCAAAGCCCTCGTCGAGCGGGCCGCGCCGCCCGGCGAATTCCGCGTGCGCCCAGGCCAGCACCCGAACGACCTCGGCGTGCACGGCGGGCACCTGCTCGGGCCAGGTGGAGGCCATGGCCTCCCACGTACCCGCGCCCTCGCTGCCTTCCGCGTAATCGAAGTGAAGGTAATCCAGGCTCAAGAAGAACGCTCAGTAGGTGCCCGGATAGGCCCCGCCGTCGGCCAGCACGTTCTGGCCCGTCATGTAGGCGGCATGCGCGCTGCACAGGAAGGCGCAGATGGCGCCGAACTCCTCGGGCGTACCGAAGCGCTGGGCCGGGATGTTCTTGCGGCGCGCGTCCATGACGGCTTCGAGCGGCTGGCCGCTCTTTTGTGCGGCGCCACTCATGGTGCCGCGCAGGCGATCGGTGTCGAAGGCGCCGGGAAGCAGGCTGTTGATGGTCACGCCCTGGGCGGCGAGCTTGCTGCGCGCCACGCCGGCCACAAAACCGGTGAGGCCGCTGCGCGCGCCGTTGGACAGGCCCAGCACGTCGATGGGCGACTTGACCGAACTCGAGGTGATGTTGACGATGCGGCCGAAGCCGCGCGCCGCCATGCCGTCTACCGTGGCCTTGATGAGTTCTATGGGCGTCAGCATGTTGGCGTCCACCGCCTTGATCCAGGCGTCGCGGTCCCAGTCGCGGAAGTCGCCGGGCGGCGGGCCGCCGGCATTGGTCACCACGATGTCGAAGTCCTTGCGCACGGCGAACACGGCGGCGCGGCCTTCCACGGTGGTGATGTCGGCCGCCACGTATTGCACGCTGGTGCCGGCCGGGTTGGCCTGCGCCTTCAGCTTCTCGGCCGCGGCCTGCAGCGCCTGCTCGCCGCGCGCCACGATCAGCACATGCACGCCTTCGCGCACCAGCGCCTGCGCGCAACCCAAACCCAAGCCTTTGCTGGCGCCGCACACCAGCGCCCATTTGCCTGCAATACCCAAATCCATAATAATTCCTCATTACAACCACGGGGGAGATCGACTCATGATACTGAGTAAATACAAAACACAGGCGGGGATGGTTATCGCTCCCCTGCTCGCAGCGCTGCTGGCTTTCAGTGCCTCGGCACAGGCCCAGCCACAAGGCGAAGCAGTACTGATCAAGCGCGAATCACAGCTACGCGATGCCCCCGGCGATTCGGCCCGCAGCCTGGCGCCGCTGCCGGCGCAAACCTCGGTCACACGGCTCAGCGAGCGCCAGGGCGCCTGGATCAAGGTGCGCATGGCCGACGGCGCCACTGGCTGGGTGCATATGTTCGACATCACCTCGGCCAGTGCGCCCTCGGGCGGAGCCGCCGGCGGCGCGCTGCGCAGCCTCTCCAGCTTTTTCAACAAGGGCAGCGCCCAGGCGCCCTCCAGCACGGTCTCCACCTCCACCGTGGGCATACGCGGCCTGGGCGCCGAAGACCTGGCCAACGCCATACCCAACCTGGCCGCCGTGGCGCAAGCCGATGCCAACCGCGTGGACGCCGCCCAGGCCCGGCAGTTCGCCGGCAGTGCCTCGCTCAGCAGCCGGCAGGTCGAGCCCCTGCCCGCGCCAGCGCCGCCGCCCGCATCGTCCGGCGGCACCACGCCTGAGCAGTTCAGCCGTTGAGACAACAACAAGAACCACAAGAGACGAGAGGCACCGCCATGACCCTTCATCATTTCCCCCAACTGGCAGCAGCGGCACGGCACACCGCTTTGGCCCTGGCCCTGCTGGCCGGCCTTCCCTTCAACGCCCAGGCCCAGGACGCCGGCAAGGCGCTGGGCGGCCTGTTCCAGTCGCTGATACGGCCCAACCAGCCCGCGCAGCCGGCGCCCTCCCAACCCAACACGGCCTCGGGCCTGGCCGGCGCGCTGCTGGGCGCCAGCCTCTCGCCTGGCGGCCAGCAAGCGGCCCAGGGCGGCGACCTGTTCAAGCTGCTGTCGCAGTCGCTGGACCAGATCGACGAGCCGCGCGAAATCCAGATCGGCCAGCAGCTGGCCGCCGTGCTGCTGGGCAGCAAGCCTCTCTATCCGGACGTCGCGCTGCAGCGTTACGTCAACCAGCTGGGCCGCTGGATCAGCCTGCAGTCTTCGCGCCCCGACCTGCCCTGGACCTTCGCCATCCTCGACGATCCCGGTTTCAATGCCTTCGCCGCGCCGGGCGGCTATGTCTTCGTCACCAAAGGCCTGATAGACCGCGTGGCCGATGAAGGCGAGCTGGCCGGCATCCTGGCCCACGAGATCACCCACGTCACCGCCAAGCACCACCTGATCGCGATGAACAAAACCGCGCGTGCCGGCCTGCTGACGCAAGTCATCAGCTCGCAGCTCAAGAACGACCTGGGCGGCATGGTGTCTTCGCAGTTGCTGGCGCTGGGCAAGAACATGTACAGCAAGGGCCTGGACCAGCAGGACGAGTTCGACGCCGACCGCACCGGCGTGGCCCTGGCCACGCGCGCCGGCTTCGACCCCTACGGCCTGGTCGCGGTGCTGCAGCAGCTGCGCACCGCCGCGCCCGACGACGCATCGTTCGCGCTGTCGCTGAGCACGCACCCGCCGGCACAAACGCGTTTGAACCAGCTTGAGCAAGCCATGGGCACGCGGCTCGACGCCTATGCGGGCCAGCCGGCCGTCACGGTGGCGCAGCGATTGAGCAGCGCCAACCGCCGACCCACGGCGCAGGCACCCGGCAGGGCGCCGGCCAAAAAATAACGGCTCCGCCCGGTCCGCCCCCCCGAAAGCCGCCGACTGCGGCTTTTTTGTTTCCGGCACCGGCGGATTCTTGGGGACGACGGCATCGAGGCGACAGGCTGCGCACGCCCGCCGGTGCTGCACCAACAGAGGAAAAAGCGGAATGGGATTCTGGCCCTTAGGAAAAGACAGGAATAGCAAGAAGGCGCAAGAGCACCCCCTTGCAGACACTCCAATGCCGGATTCAGCCGGCTCACCCAGTGCAACCGAACTGCGCAAGCAGGGCAATGCCTTGCTGGCCCAGGGAAATCTGGAGCAGGCAGGCCTGAGTTACCGCGCGGCTACCCTGGCGGACCCGCGCAACGCAGCAGCCTTCATCAGCCTGGGTTATGTACTGTGCGAACAGCGGCGCTTTGAGGAAGCCTTGCCTGCACTGGAACAGGCGGTGCGCATCGACCCGTCACAGGTCGACGCCCACTTCATGCTGTCGACCCTGGCGCAAGACCTGGGAGACATGGACTTGGCGATATCCCATCTAAGGGAAGTCTTGCGCCTTCGTCCCGATTTCGACTTCATGACGCAGGCCTCTTATGAAGCCCAATACGAAAAAACGATTGCCCGCTACGAAGCCATCCTCGGCATAGACCCCCGCAATGCACGGGCCCATTGGGGCCTGGGTTTCGCAAGCCTGCTGCTGGGGGACTATGAAAGGGGGTGGAAGGAATGGGAATGGCGCTTCCCGGCAGGGCCCAGCGCCTCCAGGCCCGGCGCCACCCAATCCTTATGGCTGGGCAAGGAAACGATTGCCGGCAAAACCATCCTGCTGCATGCTGAATACGGCTACGGCGACACCCTGCAGTTTTGCCGCTACGCCGCGGACGTGGCGGCACGCAGTGCCAAGGTGCTGCTGCAAGTGCAGCGTGGTCTTGGCGACGTTCTGTCGGGTCTGGCGGCAGGTGTGCAGGTACTGGAAGACGGAGAGCCGCTGCCGGCTTTCGATGTCCATTGCCCCTTGATGAGCCTGCCACTGGCTTTGGGCCTTCACACAAGCGAAATCATCACTCCGAGAACGCCCTACCTGCGGGCTGCGCCCGAGCGTATCCTGCGCTGGCGCGATCGGATGGATCGTCTCGGCATGCCAGCCTCACCACGCATAGGCATCGTATGCTCCGGCAACCCGGCGCATCAGCGCGACAATCAGCGCTCCATTCCCATGAGTCGATTCCTGCAGGCCCTGCCGGGCGACATGAAGGTGGTCTGCCTGCAACCCGAATTGCGGGAAGCCGACGCGGCAACCCTCGAGGCCGATGGCCGTGTCATAACCCTGAATCAGGAAATCGCCAATTTCGCGGACACCGCCGCGCTGATCTCCACACTGGACCTTGTCATCACCGTGGACACGAGCACCGCGCACCTGGCGGGAGCCCTGGGAAAACCTGTCTGGATTTTGCTGCCCTACGCGCCGGACTGGCGCTGGCTGCTCAAGCGGGAAGACAGCCCCTGGTATCCCAGCGCACGCCTCTTCAGGCAAGAAAGAAGTGATGACTGGAGCGCCCCTCTCGACAGGGTGAGGAACGCATTGACCCGCATGCGCGAGCACTCCACCCCCGCCCGTTCGGGCTGAGGTATCAAAGCCCTTCCTGCACCATGCATGCCCTTCGATACCTCAGGGCGAACGGGAGAGGAAGCCCGCATCGGCAGGAGGCGCGAAACCGGCTCGGCCGAGCTATCTGCTTCGGGTAAACACAAAAATACCCGCAATCACCAGCACCGTCCCCGCAGCCACCCAGGCCGTGAACGGCTCACCGAGAATCAGCACGCCCATCAGGATGGTGGACATGGGGCCCACCATGCCGGTCTGCGCCGCCATGCCCGCGCCTATGCGTTCGATGGCCATCATCACCATGAGCACCGGCGCGGCGGTGCACAGCGTGGCATTGAGCAGCGACAGCCAGATCACCTCGGGCGCCACGGCCGCGGCGCCCAGGGGCCGCAGCAGCACGAACTGCAGCAGGCAGCACAGGCAGGCCACCGTGGTGGCCAGCCCCACCAGGCGCAGCGAGCCCAGGCGCCTGACCATCTCGCCGCTGTAGACCAGGTAGAGCGCATAGCTGACCGCGCTCAGGAACACCAGCAGCGCGCCCCAGGCGGCGTCCGCACCCTGCAGCGTGATCTCGTGGCCGAACACCAGCACCACGCCGCCGTAGCTGATGGCCATGCCCAGCATCTGCAGCGCGCCGACGCGGCGCTTGTACATCACCAGGCCGAGCAGCAGCACCAGCGTGGGGTTGAGGTACAGGATGAGCCGCTCCAGCGAGGCGCTGATGTAGGCCAGCCCGGCGAAGTCCAGGAAGCTCGCGAGGTAGTAGCCGGTGAAACCCAGCCACAGCACGCCCAGCCAGTCCTTGCGCGTGAGCGGCGCCTTGCCGCGGCTGGCCCACCAGGCCATCACCGCGAAGATCGGCAGCGCGAACAGCATGCGGTACATGATCAGCGTGACCGCGTCCACGCCGTAGCGGTAGGCCAGCTTGACGATGATGGCCTTGCCGCTGAAGGCGATGGCGCCCAGGGTGGCCAGCAGCAGGCCGGGCGCCAGGCTTTTGGGGGCCGCCGGTGTTTCAGTGGTGTCGGAGGGGCTGCTCAAAATCGCCGCTTAAAAACCCACGGCCTGGCCGTCGCGCCGCGCGTCGCTGGCCGCCACATAGCCTTCGGCCTTGGGGTTGCCGGCGCGCCAGATGAACTGGCCGGCGCCGAAGTCCTGGTAGGAGTCGTTGATCACTTCCACGCGGTGGCCGCGCTCGGCCAGGGCCTGCACGGTGCGCGCGTCCATGGCAGCCTCGACGTTGATCTCCATGCCCGCGTTGTAGCGCCAGCGCGGCGCATCGCAGGCCGCCTGCGGGTTCTGGCGGTAGTCAAGCATGCGCACCAGCGTCTGCATATGGCCTTGCGGCTGCATGTTGGCGCCCATCACGCCGTAGCTCATCACCGGCTGGCCGTCCTTGCTCAGGAAGGCCGGGATGATGGTGTGGAAGGGCCGCTTGCCCGGCGCGACCTGGTTGGCGCCCGGCCGCAGGCTGAAGCCGTGGCCGCGGTTCTGCAGGCTGATGCCGAACTCCGGCTCCACGCAGCCCGAGCCGAAGCCCATGTAATTGCTCTGGATGAAGCTCACCATCATGCCGTCCTCGTCGGCCGCCGTGAGGTAAATCGTGCCGCCCTTGACGGGGTTGCCCGCGCCAAAGTCCTGTGCCTTTT
>Ga0209564_1001555_pt1 | contig 22634 bp, 18 predicted proteins | sample AraplaCol_mMF_r2_FD_184272 | JGI IMG/M metagenome (GOLD analysis project Ga0209564, IMG submission 184272) | Arabidopsis root microbial communities from North Carolina, USA - plate scrape MF_Col_mMF_r2 (SPAdes) (version 3) | ecosystem: Host-associated > Plants > Roots > Endosphere | place: USA...
GGCCACTCGTGGTTCTCATGGGTTGTCCGAATCTGCGCCCCGTTTCGCGCTTGTTCTCAGACAAAGAGCGAACTTGGCGCCTGCACATGATGCGGACCCGCTCAACGTCCGCTGTCGGGTCTGGGCCTAAGGGCGATGATCCACCCTTCTCAGACATTGTAAGAGCCTGCTTGTGGGGGATACGCACGGGACCCGACACCGATCCGCCCTGGTTGGCGTTGGGCGTCCGGTCGGGCGCCATGCTGAACCGACACAAGCTGTCGGTCGCCATTTAGGGTCACGTCCATTGCCAACCTTACGCGAGGATCGCGCTTCCACTAAGCTTGGCCACTTGTGCAACTGAGACGAGGACAATCAGATGGACATTGCTGCTGGATTGTCCGCCGCAACGGCTGCGCTAACGACTGTGAAGCAGCTGGCTGAGATCGACAAAGCGCTTTCGATCGGTGAGCTGAAATTGAAAGTGGCTTCGCTCTACTCCGACCTTGCAGACGTTCGCATGGCTTTAAGCGATGCAAAGGAAGCACTGGCCGAAAAAGATAAGCGCATAGTGGAACTAGAAGCTGGAAAATCCAAAGCTCCAGGTAAGAGTTGTCCATCTTGCGGCGTGTTAGACTATCGGATCGTCACAACTGCCCCACACCCTGAATTCGGCGTTCTCGGCGGAAAAAATGTGACGAGAGCGTGCGGCTCGTGCGGCTTCTCCGATACCGACCTAGAGGTACCCAAATAACGCGATCAGCGACGCGGCGTGCCCCTTTCCTATTCGCTTCGTATCAAGCGGGCCTTCGCGACTCTAATTTTCTTTGGAACGCCGAGTCCGGCTTTTGTGGCGAATTGGTCGGACGGAAGTCGGGCGAGCGCCGCCTTTGGACGCAGGGGGAAGCTTACCCGGCGCTTTCGCCACTGGCGTGGGTAGCGCCCATTCATCAAGGTCGAGATATTCCCGAGCCGGCTCGACCTGCAATCCGCGCATGTACGTTTTTACCAGCCGCTTATTAGGGGCATCGAACGTAATGCCGCCCAACAAACAAGCTTCAGCCACATGGGGCTGCTCAGTGACGATCTTCATGTAAGTCGTCTTGACCAAACGGATTACGTAGCGCCGCAGGAAGGCAAACTCCGAATTCCGTTCCCCTTTAGGGTTTTCGTGAACGCCAAGGACGTTGAGCAATAATCCGATAATGCGGATCGATTTGAAATCTCCATACCTGCGCACATTCTTGAGTTCATGAATGATTAGACGCGTGAAACGTGCACGGATGATCTTCCAAGTCTCCGATCGGTGCGTAAATTCGTTGAGGCCGCTCCAGAAGATATTATGGTGGATCGCCCAAGCCGTATCAGTGGGCTCTTTGACCGCGGCGGCATGGGTGAGGATCTCAAGCAGAGCATCGCATAGCTCATCGGTCAGATCGCGCTGATGGTACTTGCGATGCCCAGTAAGCACATGGCGCCGGGTCGGCCGGTTCGGGCTCTCGTCAATCTGCCCGACGATCTCATCGATTACCGACATCGCAGAGTCTAGCTTGTCAGACTCCTCGCGCCACTGACGCCACTCTGTAATTCCATCAATGCGATAGAGCGTACCGGTCGAATTGACGATGTGCTCAATCGCGCGGTTTATCGCCCGGGAACTGTGGTGGAAACGCTGGACTTTTAGATAGTCGGCGGTCGTTGTGGTGATCGCGCGTCCATAGGCTTCCCACTCCCGCGCGGTTAGACCGTCTGTGTCGCGATAGTGGAGGTCGATGGCGGACGCCATTGCTGTCGAAGAGTTTTCGACAAGGTCATAACAACCGTACATAGCCCGAGTGAACGGCTGCATTTGTCCTAGCAAGCCGGAAATACCGTACCGATCCTCATGGTATAGACCGGAGTCGTGGTTCTTAATCGCCTCAATGGTGATGTTCTGCGCGAACCCGCCTAACGGAGCGAAGTAGACCTCTTGCCTCGCCGCCTCGTCCATCAACGCCATGGCCGTGCCGGGTGAAGAAGCGATGAGTTGGCGGCAGAAACGTCGATTGGCGATCAGTCGCAGCAGGTCAAAAGCGTACTTCGTCTCTTCCGGGATTTCCTTAGGGGCCTGGCCCGGAGGCGGAGGCTCAGCCGCCTTACAAGCCGCGACAATCGCCGCAGACGAACGACGAATCTCAAGAGCGATAGCGGGCGAGACCCCCTCGCCACCAAGGGCAAGCCCTCGATATACCGCCTCCGTAAATTTCCGCGCGTTGAAGCGTCCAAAACGTGGCGGACGCGCAAAGGCGAACATCAACCACAGCAGCACTGCCAGAAATAGAAAGCCGCCCAGGATGGCTTGGATCGCTACTTTCGGCACGGCCCATGGCAACGAATACCACCCAAGCGCAAACCAAAGGTCGTTGAGCAAGGAGGCTCCGCCGACCAGAATAATAGCCGCTAGTGTGAGGCCGCCCAAGGGAATGGGCGCAACCGCGATCCTGAAACGATAGAGGGGGTCGGATTGAGTGAAGACGAGGGCAAGGAGCGCTAATCCAGTTAGAAAGTCGGGGAACCCGAACAGGCTTTCCCCTGATCCCACAGGTGCCCGAGTGAGGCAGACGTTGGCGATGACCAAACAGGCTGACGCCATGCGCAAAATCCTCACAGCCTTCCAAGGGGAAAGGAGATGAACCTAAGCCATCAGTTAGTGTCAGGCGAGACTTCGAGCATCGGCTATCGGACATGAGCGACATTCTATCAGATCCGCCGCGTACTTGACCCGGTGCTTGTCCGGTTTCCACCCCGCGCGGACGGTCAGAACGTCCGCTTCTCGGCGGTGTTGGCGCTCCCCATCGCGGGTCGGGTGCTTCCCTAAGCCGACACAAGCTCTCTGTGGCGATCTAGCCGTTGGGATCGCGCTCGGCGCGATTACGCCCTTGCACGCCAAGGTGTCCGGGAGATGTTCTCTGACCGACTATGACACCGTAGAGGGGGGCTCGACAGGCCAGGTTGGCCGCTCCATGGGAATGTTCATCAGGAGATTATGGGCGAAAGCCAAGCGCTCGCCGATCATCTGCCTCAGCGTCTGATTTTCTTCGTCCGTCGCCGTGCGGTCTCCGATTTCTTCCGCAGCGGCATCGATGAAGAGTCGAGCAGAGCCGACGGTCACCCAAGGCGACGGTGCTGATTTGTAAGAGCCGTGTTTCGCGCGAATTTAGGGCCGGAATAATGGCGCTAATCACGCCGTCGTAGAAGCTGGGCTGCACGATCCCCCGGTTGGTCTCGGTGCCTAAGAACATGTCGCGGCCCAGCGGATAGCCACCGATCAGCACCCGATCACCGACGCCCACGTCTTGAGACCGGCCCCAACGCACTACCGGCGCATCATAGGGATGGGTCTTGGTGGCCACTGCCGGACAGATCAGTATTCCGACATCGATGTTGGGATTCCCGGCGTCGTGACGCGGATCGATGAAGTTGAGCTTGGTGATGATCCGTCGGCGTATGCTCACCACGTCGCCATTTTCCAATTGCGAACGCGTTTCGATGTAGGCGTTGCCACCTTTGACATCGAGCGCCTGGCAAACATGCCAGCAGGTTAGAAGCTTGCCCCGACCGGCCTGAAAGGCGGTGCCTACGACGTTCATTAGGTGGGTTTCGTGCTCAGCAGTTCCGGCGCGCACGGTCGTCAGCGCCTCGCTAATCGGTGGAGCAACGTCGAAACTACCGACGGGAATGATTGACCGCGCCAGTTCGGAGATACGCGTCTTGCGGCCGAAAGAACTCCAGGGGATGAGGTTGAACGCCTCCTTCGCTGTCGGCATCTCGCACATCTCTCCAGGAACTGGTGCAGACTGTAGAACCAAAGCTTCACCGCTGACCAGCTTGGCGTTAGGTTAGTGAATCTTGCTACCCCAGCGGTAGCTTGTAGGGCGAGGGATGCCATTGAAGAAGCTCGTCTTCATCGCCGCATGCATACTAGCCGCGACCACTTCGGCCGTTGCCGCCCCACAGAAAACAAGGCCCACCCCCAAACCTGCTGTGGCGAAGCCGCGAGCGGGTCCCGCTCCGGCTCCGAAGCCGCACGTTATCCCCGAGACAGGAACGCTGACGAACGGCGACCTGGTTGCAATCGCTAAACTCGCCGCCAAAGGTTCCGCCGATCAGTTCAGCGACGATCCGTCTCGGAAGTATCTCGGTCGCGATTTCATCGCCGTTTTTGGCAATGATGAGCTCCGTTCGAGCTATGATAAAGAAACCAAGACGCTCACGATCAGCACGAGTGAATACAGCAAGGGATGGGAACTCGACGGAGAGCGTAAATATAGCGAGTACACTGGCCAAAATTCCTATGGTGCCAAGGCCACGATCACCAAAATCGAGGGCAAAATTTACGGCGTCGAGATACCTGGCAAGCAATTTTCAAGGAAGCCCTTCAAATTTTTAACACAGCTGGACGGTGAGGCGGCTCGCACCCTGAGCAAAGCTGTTCTTTTGCGAATTTCAGGCACTATCAGAGAGGCGACCGGGGTCTACGCTGACAAGGGTTCGATCGTTAGCAAGCCCGCAATCCTGCATGACGCCACGATCTCAGAGCCAACAGACACATTCGTCATGCAATATTTCATTGCCGCCGATATTACGAAAGTTGAATTCATAGACCCGCGAAGTGGTGAAGTGATTTACACAACCACCGACATCGACAAATACAACTGATGGGTCCGTTCGATGTAACTAAAGAACTGATTGCATCTATTGGAGATGAGCCTTTACGGACGCTTCTCCGCAAACTTCTAGAAGCTGAAGCCGTCCAACGTGGGATAGCGCTATCAGGCATCGCAGCGGGCGGGAACCAGACCGCAGGCGACAGCGGAATCGATGCATCGATCGTATGGACGGGGCCGCCCAAACCCGCGCATTGGTTGCCGCGTCGGCGCATCGTATTCCAATGCAAGGCGGAGGTTATGGCAGCCGCTGCGCTCACGAAGGAAATGCGCCCCAAAGGCAAGGTTCGACCTCTCTTTGCGGAACTCGCCAAGCAGAACGGCGCCTATATCGTCTTCTCGACCGACGACGTCGCGAACACGGGCTATCAAAAGCGTCTAGCGGCAATGACCGAAGCGCTCGCCGACGTACCGAATGGCGAGCGCGTCCATTTGGATTTCCTGGGTGCAGATCGGATTGCACGCTGGGTCAATCAGCATCCCGGGATCACGCTCGACGTTCTCGAAGCGGCAGGGCGATCGGTGCGCGGCTGGCGGCCCTACGGCGGCTGGTCAACCGCCAACCAGGAAACGACGGCCTATTTGCACGACGAGAGTTCGCGCGCTCGGGTTGGCGGCAACGCCGTAGAGATCATTGCCGCCATCACCGCAATGCGCCGGGAACTTAGCGTTGCCGGCGGCGCTGTGCGCCTGGTTGGAATCTCCGGGATGGGCAAGACGCGGTTGGCCGAGGCGCTGTTCGACAGGGCGTTAGATCCTGCGACGGCGATTGCGCCGAGCCGAGCAATCTACGGCGATTCAGGCACGGAGCTTGGCGTGGGTTCCGCCCTACTGGCGGAGCAACTGGTCGCCAGTGGCGTCGAAGCTGTGATCGTCGTCGATAACTGCACCGCCCGTCTGCACAGCCAGCTCGCCGAAATTGTGGGGCGCGCTGGCAGTCGTTCGAGTCTCCTTACTATTGACTATGATGTCGGTGACGATCAACCGAGCAACACCTTGGTCGTTTCACTCGGCGACAACAGCGATGACGTACTTGCGGCTTTACTCGAAAAGCGCCGCCCGAAGCTCTCGGTTGCTGATCGCCGCCATGTAGCTGAATTCGCTGGCGGCAACGCCCGCGTCGCCCTCAAGATCGCGGAAGGCGCCGAGGACGGAGTCAGTCTTGCCAGCCTCAACGACACCGAATTGCTCGGCCGATTGTTTCAATCGGGGCGTCAGGATCAGGATGCTCATGCACGGCGCTGTGCCGAGGCCGCATCGCTCGTCTACGCCTTCTACATGGAGCGCGGCGACCAGAGCGACATTGAGTATCCCATTTTGGCGGGTGTCGCCGGCGTGTCGATCGAAGAGTTCTACCGACAAATCGCCATCTTCCTCGATTGGGGTATCGTCCAGCAGCGTGGCCCGCAGCGTGCGGTCATGCCCCCGCCGATCGCCAATATGCTCGCTGCCGAGGCCCTGCGTCGGCTCGAACCATGTGCGTTAATCGCAACATTCGACACTGGTCCGCCCCGCCTATTCGCATCCTTCGCCCGACGGCTCGGCTTCCTCCATCATATTCCGCAGGCCGTAACGCTTGCCGAAGCGCTCCTCGCCGATGGACAAAGGCTAGGTCAGCCGCATGATCTCGCAAATGCCGACCTAACTGCATTCCTCAACCTGGCGCCGGCAGCTCCGGAGGCTGCGCTCGCCGCAATCGAGCGCACGCTCGCTGGCCCTCAGCGTGGCGCCTTCCTTTCTCCTGATCGCTCCGATCGTCGCGAATTTGCGGAGCTACTTGTCCATCTGGCGTATGGGGTGGACCTGTTTGCGCGGGCGATGAATGTGCTTCTTGCGTTCGTCGTCGCTGAGCCGGCTGACGCCGGCAACAATTCAGTGCGCACGCATTTCTTGGAACGGTTTTGGATCGTCCTGTCGTTCACACTTGCCGATTTGCCGATGCGGGCTGCTTTCATTGATCGACTTGTCGATGATGATGACGAGCGCGTCCGCAGTGTGGGCCTTGATGCGCTGAATCACATGGTGGAGACGGGACACTTTAGTTCGTCTCTGGGCGATCGTTTCGGTACCCGCCCACGCAGCCGGGAATGGCGGCCCCGCGGCATTGAGCAGACGCAGTGGTTCAGGTCCGGATTGGATCGTCTCATTCGAGTGGCTTGCAGCAATGCGGCGGGGGCCAACATCGCGCGGAGGATTGTTGCCAACCATACCCGAGAACTCGTGAATTCTGGTTACGCCGATCTCGCGCTCGACGCTGTGCAGAAGATCAGCGACGGTCGATATTGGGATGCAGGCTGGAACGCCGTTTCTGAGGCGCTGAGCTTCGATCGCACCGGTTTTGACACTAATCTTCGCGCGCAAATGCTGGCGCTGGAAACAAAGCTTCGTCCTTCAAAGCCTGAGGAGCTTTTCGAAGCCTTCGTTCTCGGTGAGCCGTGGCGCCATTGGCATCCGAGAGGACGGGAAAAGCACCCGGTCCGAAATGTCGCCAAACTCGCGCAGGCCCTCGGGAAGTGCTTGATCCGTCGGGGACTGGTGACCGATGGCCAGATCGAACTCGCACTTGGAGTAGAAGGCCAGACCAGCGTCTACGACTTCGGGGAGGGTTTGGCGAAAGCGGCGAAAGACATTCCCGCCGAATGGAATCGGTTGCTGTCGGCCTATCGCGCAAAAGCGGGCGGCTCGCGCAACCCGACACTACTCGCCGGCTTCCTGAAGGGCGCGGCACGCCGCGATACTGCCTGGGTTGACGATCAACTCGATGCGATGGTCGAAGACATCGATTTGCGCGCAGACATCGTTTTTCTGCATCCCAGCATGGCGCTCGGGAGTCAGGCGATGCGTCGATTCTCGCACGCGCTTTCCGCTGGCGTCGTGCCGGCACCGAGCTTTCAAGGGCTCATGTATGGGGGCGTGACGAAATCGATCCCGGCGCCGGATCTCAGCGATTTCCTTGCGCAACTCTACGAAGCAGAGAATGGGGCTCTCTCGGCGCTCAAGGTGCTCCATATGCGGATCTTTGGCGACCGGAGCGACAAACGTGAAATTGCGCCGGAGTTGGTCGTGCTCGGCCGCGCCTTCGTGTCCAATCCGCGTACCTATGAAGAGGCTCATGCGCGTGAAGACTATGGAATAGCTTCAATCGCAAAGCTTGCGCTGCTGGGCGACGGGGGGGCTGACACCGCTGTTGCAATCTGCAGAGCCATGCGGGGTGGCGGTCGTTCCAATCGCCAGCATGTGCGCGAATTCGATAAAGTCTGCGCGCTCGTCAGAGAGCAGTATCTGCGCGTCGTACTAGACGAGATCGTCATCCATCCGGAGGCTGGTGACAGTCTCATAGGGCATTTTTTTGGTAGTTCAGCGCGTGATGATGACGACCGGCAACAGAATGTCGTCGCTATCGATGCTTCGGTAGCACTCCAATGGGTCGGCGAAGATTCATTGGTCCGCGCGCCGCGTCTCGCGTCCTTCATACCCTATAGCGTGTCGAACGCAGACACGGGCGCTCTTGAGTGGGTGCCCTTGGCGCGCGCCTTGATCGATACAGCTTCCGATCCGATCGCCGTGCTCAATGCGTTCGAACGGCGGTTTTGGTCAGGCTCAAGCAGCGGCTCCTTTTCTAGCCGGTTTGTCCGGCGTAAGCCGCTTTTGGCCATCCTCGCGGACCATGATAATCGATCGATCCGGAACTGGGTACGACAGGCGCAACAGCGGCTCGATGACGACATTCGGCGCTGGGATGCGCACGACCGTGGCCAAGAGAGCCGATTTGAATAGGTATCGGCCGCCTAACGAGCGGCTGCTCCGGGCGGGATAGGCGACGGCAAGATTGAAGCGTCCGGGGCCAGCGCCCCCTCACGCGATTGTCTGCACACTGGAATTTCCAAGACCAACAGCGGCTGGCTTGGTCTCGCCGCGAGGCCGGAACCTTTCTTTTTCTACGCCACAGTTGTCCCTAGCCCCGGCCACGCTTGCCGCTTGAGGCCATGAGCGCAAGCTGACGCCATGGACGACCACCTCTTGGATTTCGAGATCCGGCCGGGCCGCATCCGCAGCGACGGACGGCAGGCCGTAGGGCGCGGAAAGCGTCTCTCGCGCCTCGTCGCCAAGCCTGCGCGGACGGGCTCGCGATCGAGCGGCCATGGCCCGACTAGGCGGTCAGGCTCACCCGGCCGATGCTCGCGGATCGGCCGAGGCCAGGACGCTGCCAACGCGATGAGGTTTCGTAGGCTGGGCGCGGGCTATCGCCGGGTCGTGATCAAGACTCGGATGGCGGCTTTGAAGCTCGGGAGCCAGGCGGCCGGCGCGCATCTGCGCTACCTCGTGCGCGATGGCGTCACCCGCGATGGTCGGCCCGCCAGCCTCTATGACCGCGACGGCGAAAGCGTTGACGGCGCGGCCTTCACCGCGAGGGGCGCCGGCGACCGCCGCCAGTTCCGCTTCATCGTCGCCCCCGAGGATGGCGCGGACCTCTCCGACATGCGCGCATTCACCCGCGACCTCATGAGCCAGATGGAGCGCGACCTCGGCACCAAGCTCGATTGGGTGGCGGTCGATCACTTCAACACCGGCCACCCGCACAGCCATGTCGTGGTCCGGGGCAAGGATGCGTTCGGCAAGGACCTGATCATCGCCCAGGACTATCTCACCCATGGCCTTCGCCATCGCGCCCAGGAACTGGCGACTTTGGAGCTTGGGCTGCAAACCGAGCAGGAGATCGCCAGAAAGCGCCAGGCCGAGATCACCGCCGAGCGCTTCACGGACATCGACCGCGGCCTCGTCGCCGACATGACCGCAGAGCGCACCATCGACATGCGGCCGGCGGCCGGTCAGGTCCGCGCCGATCGCGACGCGACCTTGCGCCAAGGTCGGCTGAAGACTCTTGAGCGCATGGACCTCGCCGAGCAGGTTTCCCCCGGTGTCTGGCGGCTCTCCGAAGATCTGGAGCCGACCTTGCGGGGCCTTGGCGAGCGCGGCGACATCATCCGCGCTATGAGCCGGGCCGTCAGCCGGCGCGGTCGAGAGGCCAATCCCGAGACTTTCGTCGTCGACCCGGCCGGCGAGCCTTCAACCCCCAAGGCCGGGCGGGTGATCGACAAGCGCCTGACCGACGAGTTGGGCGATCGGGTCGGCTTGGTGGTCGATGGGATCGACGGCCGGGTCCGGCATGTCGAGGTCGATGGCGATACCGCCGCCGAGATCCGCATCGGCGCCGTTGTCGAAACCGGCACCGCGCCCGCCAGCCGCCCGGCGGACAGAACCATCGCCGCCCTCGCCGAGGATGGCGTCTATCGCCCCAGCGATCACCGGCAACGGCTGGTCAGCGGTGAGATGAAGCTGCCGCCCGGCGCCAACGCCGACGATCTCGTCGAGGCCCACGTCCGCCGGCTGGAGGCGCTACGGCGGGCCGGCGTGGTGGAGCGCTGGAGCCAGGACGCCTGGAGCATTCCCAAGGACTTCGCGACGCGCGCCGAGGCCTTCGAGCAGGGCCGGCGGTCGCAGGTGCGTCTGTTGTCGGCCTTCGACCTGGAGAGCCAGATCCGCAGCGACGGCGCCACCTGGCTCGATCGCCACCTTGTCGGCGGCGGGCGCCTTGAGACCGCGCCGCAGGGCTTTGGCGGTGAGGTCGAGCGCGCCCTTGATCGACGACGGGAGACCCTGCTGCGCCAAGGCCACGCCACGCGCGGCGCCGATGGCGCTTGGCGCGCCAGGTCGGGCTTGCTGGCGACGCTGGAGCGCCAGGAGGTCAGTCGTCGGGGTGAAGCCATGGCCAAGGGCGGAAGTCTACCGTTCCGAATGCCCGAGCCGGGCAAGGCCGTGCGCGGCAAGCTGGTCGATAGCGTGCAGCTGGCGTCGGGCAAGTTCGCGGTGATCGAGGGGCACATGGACTTCGCGCTGGTGCCGTGGCGGCCGGTGATGGAGCGCTATCGGGGCCGGGAGATCGCCGGGACGGTGGAGATTGGCGGGACTATTTCCTGGCAGCTCAGACGCGGCCGGGGCCTCGGGATCTAACGTCCGCCGGTCTCGTCGGCGTCGAACCCATGCTCACCCGGCTCGAACCCCTGATCAGAGAGCGACGCGCCGCTGGTGAGGCGCCGGTTCAGGGCTTGGATGAAGGCGCCATAGCGCTTCTGGCCCAGCGCCCGCGTCGCCGCCTCGTCAGCGGCCGAGACGACCGGCGTGGCGCCAAGCCAGGTGCGGATGAAGATCGCCAAGGCCTCGTTGCCGACCTGGGCTTCGCGCTCCACGCGCTCCATGTGCTTGTTCATTCGGTCCAAGCGGCGCAGCAACGCCGCCTCCGTGCGCTCGGCGCCGTCCGGCGACATGAACGAGGCCAGGGCCGCGCGGACGATCTCCGACTTGGGCCGGCGGGTGCGGATCGCCAGTTGATCGAGCGCCTTGGCCAGATCGGCCGGCAGGTAGACCTTGGTCTCAACCTTCATGCGGCGCTCCCGTCGGCAAGACCCAAGCGCTTGCGCGACAGCCAGGCGCGATGACGGGCGCGGCTGTAGGGCGATGGCGGTTCGGCGACAGCGATCCGGCCGCCGACATGGCGCCAGTGATCGGGACAGACGCGCTCGGGGTTGATGCCCAGCGCATCGACGGCGTCAATGGCTTCCAGGCCGGCGCGGGCCTTCACCCAGGTCTTTAGGTCGAGGAGGATTTCGGCGCCGGGGGTGACGAAGGGAACGTGGCCGAAGGGCTCGCCCGGTTCGATCGCGCGAAGGACCCAGAGGCGCGAGAGGGTCGTACCGTAGTCGCCGGCTTCCCACTGGACGAGGGCGAAGACGGCACCGGGGGCGAAGGTGACGGTGCGGCGGCGGCGGTCGTTGACGGTCTCGCCGATAGGCCGGCCGAAGCGGACCCAGCGCTGGAGGCGGTCCTTGAGCCAGATCAGTTCAACGGTTGTCGCTGGAGGTTCTGCATGAGGCATGGCGGCGGCTCCTGGCCGCCATTCCGCCGGTTAGGCCGCGAGGTCCGCAATCCCCCGCGCACGCCTGGCGTAGAAAGACAGGCTCTGGCGAAGAAAAGGAAAGAAAGGGAGACGTCCGAATTTCCGCGACGGCTCGGCAGCAGACCTTCCCAACTTCAGAGAGGGGTGGGAAACGGACGTTAGCTATCCGTGCTATTCCCCTCGTCGTTGTCAGCTTCGCGCTGCGCGGCGGTAAGCTCGGACATGAGTTGATCGGCATCGACGGGCTCGCCGTCTACCGTAGCGGTCACGTTTCCACTGGCGTCTATCGCAATGACGGCTGGCTTGGGGCGTTCCGGCTCTGTGGGCGGCTTGCTCATCCGCCAACCATGCGCCACGGCACCGCGATGCGGAAGCCCCAAGCGGGCATTCCCAACGACTAGGGTCGAAAATGGGAATTGACGCTTGCGCCGGAAGCGGACCCTTGACGTCACCGCCTGGGAGCAGACCTTCCGACAGGCCGAGAAGGGTGGTTTGCAGCCCATTCGCGCGTACAATTGAGGCTTGAGGGATGCGTCAAATGCGAAACAAGCTGCTCATTAGGTGGACGGGTGTAACGGCGCTCGGTGGGCTTTCCATCCTCGCAGCATGTTTGTTCGTGAACTCATCTTACGGCCTGGCGCTCATGAGCCCGTTCGTGCAGATCGCCTTTTACAGCGCCTACTGGGGAGGCGGATTAGCGGTGATAGTCGGCCTGGCGATGATGTTGCGCGAGTGCATGAGACGCTAGGCGTGTCAGTTAGGGTCGATAGCGGAAGCAAGTCTCCGCCCGAAGCAGGCTTTGACTTCTGGTCAGCAAGCCGACGCCGCGAAGGGCAGCTAGGGGTGGAAGTCGGACGTTGTTCCGCCGCTCCGAGTGTGCGTCCATGGTCCAATGAAAATATTACTCGGACTCATTGGATTAATGGCACTCGTGGCGAGAACGCCTGCAATGGGCGAGCCTCTATCGCCGGCTGCGCACGTTGTTTCGTGTCGAACGGAAGACATGAGGCACGGAAAACCCCTGGTCACGTCCGCAGAAACAGCGAAGGCGATCTTTCTTGCGGTCGAGGATGATTTGTTTCCGGCGGCGAACAAGACCGAATACCCGGAGATTGTGGTTGAAGACGAAGGCGGAGGATGGTCTGTGTTCCGACATCGACCAGCACAGCGGTTACCAGACGGCAGCCTTCAGATCACCAGCGGAGGTGGCCAGTTGTCGTTGAGCATCGACAAATGCGATGCCAAGATTTCGAAAGTTTGGCTAAGCCGCTGACTCCGGCAATGTCCGCAACGGGTCGAAAGCCGCCCTAAGCACCACCCTCGATCGCCCCCCACACCGCCAGCGCCTGGGCCGTCTCGCGCACGTCATGCACCCGCACCGCCGCCACGCCGGCCGCCGCGCCGTGCAGGTGGGCGGCCAGCGAGCCGCCCAGCCGCGCGTCGGGGTCCGCGCCCAGCGGGTCCAGGGCGGCGATGAAGCGCTTGCGGCTGGCGCCCAGCAGGATCGGATAGCCCAGGGCTTTGAGCCGCGGCAGGGCGGCCAGCAGGGCCAGGTTGTGGGCGGGGGTCTTGCCGAAGCCGATCCCAGGATCCAGCCAGATCCTGTCGCGCTCGACCCCGGCGGCCATGGCCGTGAGGGCCCGGGCCAGCAGGAAGGCCTCGACCTCGGCGACCACGTCGTCGTAGCGCGGGTCGTCCTGCATCGTGCCGGGCTCGCCCAGCATGTGCATCAGCACCACCTCGCAGCCCAGCTCGGCGGCGACCTCGGGCGCGTCGGGGGCGAAGCGCAGGGCGGCGACGTCGTTCCAGATCGTGGCCCCGGCGGCGACGGCGGCCCGGGCCACGGCGGGCTTCATGGTATCGATCGAGATCGCCACGTCGCTGGCGGCGCGGATCGCCTCGATCAACGGCACGACCCGGGCGATCTCCTCGGCGGCCGGCACCGGCGTGGCGCCGGGCCGGGTGCTCTCGCCGCCGATGTCGAGGATGTCGGCGCCCTCGTCGATCAGCCGCCGGGCCTGGGCCAGGGCCGCACTGGGATCGAGGAACCGCCCGCCGTCCGAGAAGCTGTCGGGCGTGACGTTGACGATCCCCATGACGCGGGGGCGGGTTGGTGCTGCGGGCATGGGTGGGTTTTAGAGCAGGTTTGCTCTGGCTCCCACCATCCGCTCATCCCGGCGAACGCCGGGCCCCAGATGGAATGGCTTTGAGGCTGACGCCAAGAGCACTGAGCCTTTCCCATCAGCCACCCAGCTTTAGGATCTGGGTCCCGGCGTTCGCCGGGATGAGCGGGTTTTATGGGAACCCGGAAGGAGGAGCCCGCCTACCAGTCGATGAACGTCGTGAAGTCGCCGATCATGCCGGTCCAGACGCCGAAGTCGTCGTCCAGGCCCGCCAGCGTGCGGCCGGCGTTCACATTGACGTCGTACTGGACGTAGGGGTCGCCCTCGTCGTCGAGATAGACCTTCAGATAGCGGTTCTTGCGGTTCCACTCGTTGGCCTTCTCCAGTTTCAGCGGCTCCTTCAGGTCGAATCCGGCCGAGAACTGCAGGGCCTTGCAGCGCTTGGCTTCGTTGCAGTCGTAGAAATAGATCTTGAAATTATGGCCGTCGGCGGCGCTGTCGATCAGCGGATCGTCCGAGGAATCCTTGGTCAGCTCGGCCTTGTAGCCGGCCTTCTGCAGCCAGGCCGCCACCTCCGGGCCGGTCATGCCGTCCTTGTGGATGTCCTGGGCCTGGGCGGCGCCGTTCCCAACCGCCAGGCTGCAAAGCGCCGTCGCGGCCGCCAGGGCGATGATCGCCGTCTTCATGTCATGCCTCCCCGCCGCGCGTCGCGGCCAGGTTGCAGGCTAGCGCCGCCCGTCCCCGACGCAAAGAAGCGCGCAAAGAAAAAGCCGGAGCGGCGAACCGGTCCGGCTTTTTCAGGTTCTTGTCGGCGAAGACCCTAGAGCAAGTCGCGCGATATAGGAATCGCACGGCCTGCTCTAGACTTTTGTTTTCGCATCGTTTTTTGCGGAAAACCGGCGCCCGCTTTTCCGCACGATGCTTCAGGCGGTGACGCCCGTCGAGACCGGCACCGAGGCCACCGGCCCGACCGGGACCTTGTTGCTCTCGTCCTCGATGCGGACCGGCGGGATGCCCTTCATCACGTTGATGATCTCGTCGCCGCTGAGGGTCTCGAACTCCAGCAGGGCCTTGGCCACCGCGTGCAGCTCGGTCAGCTTCTCGGTCAGGATCTGGCGGGCCTCGTCCTCGCCGCCCTTGACCAGGCGACGCACCTCGGTGTCGATCTTCATCATGGTCTCGGGCGAGACGTTCTGGGTGCGGGCCACCGAGTGGCCCAGGAACACCTCGTCCTGGTTGTCGCCGTAGGCCACGGTGCCCAGCTCGTCGGAGAAGCCCCAGCGGGTGACCATGTTGCGGGCCAGGCTGGTGGCGGCGCTGATGTCGCTGGACGCGCCCGAGGTGATCTTGTGCTTGCCGAAGATCAGCTCCTCGGCCACCCGGCCGGCCATCATGATGGCCAGGCGCGAGGTCATCATGTCGAAGCTCATCGAATAGCGGTCGCCCTCGGGCAACTGCATGACCATGCCCAGGGCCCGGCCGCGCGGCACGATGGTGGCCTTGTGCACCGGGTCGGCGACGGCGACGTTGAGGGCCACCAGGGCGTGGCCGCCCTCGTGATAGGCCGTCAGCTTCTTCTCGTCCTCGCTCATGGCCATAGAGCGGCGCTCGGCGCCCATCATCACCTTGTCCTTGGCGTGCTCGAAGTCGTGCATGGTGACCATGCGGCGGTTCTTGCGCGCGGCGGTCAGGGCCGCCTCGTTGACCAGATTGGCCAGGTCCGCGCCCGAGAAGCCGGGGGTGCCGCGGGCCAGGGTCTTGACGTCGACGTCGGCGGCCAGCGGCACGTTCTTCATGTGCACGCGGATGATCTTCTCGCGGCCGCCGACGTCCGGATTGGGCACCACGACCTGGCGGTCGAAGCGGCCCGGACGCAGCAGCGCGGGGTCCAGCACGTCGGGACGGTTGGTGGCGGCGATCAGGATGATGCCCTCGTTGGCCTCGAAGCCGTCCATCTCGACCAGCAGCTGGTTCAGCGTCTGCTCGCGCTCGTCGTTGCCGCCGCCCAGGCCGGCACCGCGGTGGCGGCCGACGGCGTCGATCTCGTCGATGAAGATGATGCAGGGGGCGTTCTTCTTGGCCTGCTCGAACATGTCGCGCACGCGGCTGGCGCCGACGCCGACGAACATCTCGACGAAGTCGGAGCCCGAGATCGTGAAGAACGGCACGCCGGCTTCACCGGCGACGGCGCGGGCGATCAGGGTCTTGCCGGTGCCGGGCGGGCCGACCAGCAGGGCGCCCTTGGGGATCTTGCCGCCCAGGCGCTGGAACTTGGCCGGGTCCTTGAGGAACTCGACCACTTCCTGCAGCTCTTCCTTGGCCTCGTCGACGCCGGCGACGTCGTCGAACAGCACGCGGTTCTTGTTCTCGGTCAGCAGCCGGGCCTTGGACTTGCCGAAGCCCATGGCGCCCTTGGTGCCGCCCTGCATCTGGCGCATGAAGAAGATCCACACCCCGATCAGCAGCAGGATCGGCAGCATCTGGAACAGCAGGCCCAGCAGGCTGAAGCTGTTGCGCTGATAGACGATCGTCGAGCCGCGCGCCTCCAGGCGCTTGACCAGGTCCTCGGAATTGGGCGGGATGTTGACGTTGTAGGGCTTGCCGGTCTTGGGCTCGACCTTGACGACGTCGCCGCTGATGTCGGCCTGCTTGACCTCGCCGCTATCGATGTTCTTGAGCAGCTGCGAGTAGCTGACCTCGCCGTTGCCGCCGGGCTTTCCGCCCTGGCTCACGACGGTGTAGGCCATGACCAGCACCACCACGATCGTCGCCCAGATGCCCAGGGTCTTGAAATTCATACGCGTTGTCTTCCCAACGATAGTCTCTGACCACCCAAGATAGGACGGCCCGGCCAGTTTCGCCACGCGCGGGATATCATGTCGCGGGTTCTTGATCGACACGGCCTGTCGCCGCATCGAAACGATCCGCCACAAGACAGCGCGCCTGCGTCGTTTTCGCCTCTGCAAGGATCGGGCAACCGACGCCGCCTTCGGGGTCGACGACGACCGGAAGGCTGGGGCGGGCGGCGGCCGGCAGGCCTTTCAGCGCCTGGCGTTGCGCGGGCGGCAGGCGGGCGGCGAGGCCTTGCAGCGGACGGACGACCAGGCCTGGCGCGGTCGCGAGCAGCTCATAGCGGCCGTCCCAGACGAGGGGTTGGTTGAGAGGGAGCTCGCAGATCCCCCCCCCTTGGGGCAGGTGGCCCGAAGGGCCGGAGGGGGTCCCGCCGGCCGACGCCGCATCCCCCTCCGTCGCCTGCGGCGACCCCTCCCCCAGAGGGCGAGGATCTTTGCGCCGCGTCTCGCCGGGTTCGCGGAAGAAGCTCACCCCCTCGCCCGCCGCCTCGATTCGCGCGCCCGCCAGGGTGGCGGTGAAGGTCTCGCCGGCCCGGATCCGGTCCACCAGCCGCCGCAGCCGCTCGCCGCGCGGCGGCTGCGAGGTGCCGGCCGCGCACAGGCAGGCGGCGGCGACGTGGGCGGCGGGGGCGGTGCGGGGGAGGACGAGGTAGCCCTCTCCTCCCCCGTGGAACGGGGGAGGCGGCACGGCGCCGGCGGGCGACGTGACGGAGGGGGCGTCCGGCGCCGGCGGGACGCGGCTGGACGCCCCCTCCGTCGGCTTCGCCGCCTCCTCCCCCGTTCCGCTGCGCTTCCCGGGGGAGGAGAGCCGCGCCCGCGCCCTCGCCCGCGCCGACTTCGGATCGTCGTTGGCGGGATCGTCCAGCCAGGTCTCGCCCCGCGCCGCCAGCCAGTCCCGCAGCGCGCCGCGCCGCGCCGCCAGCAGCGGCCGCAGCACGAACAGGCCCCGGCCCTGCGGCCAGGCGGGCGAGGGCGACCAGTCGCGGGGGTCGGGCACGGTCGAGCCCCCGGCCCGCATCAGGGCGGCCTCGGCCAGGTCGTCGGCGGTGTGGCCCAGCAGCAGGACCCGCGCTCCAGCCTCCCGGGCGGCGTCGGCCAGCAGGGCGTGGCGGGCGGCGCGGGCGGCGGCCGACAGGCCCGAGCCGGGCTTGGGTCCGGTCCAGGCCAGGGCGCGGGCCTGGGCGCCCAGGGCGCGGGCCTTGGCGACCGCCTGGGCGGTCCAGGCGGCGCTGGCGGGGTTCAGCTGGTGGTCGACGGTCAGGGCGACCACGGCGCGGCCGTGGGCCCGGGCCCAGTCCAGGGTCAGGATCAGCAGGGCCAGGCTGTCGCCGCCGCCGGAGAAACCCACGGCCAAGGGCGCGGCGGCGGCGGGGCGCAGGCGGCGGTCGAGGGCGGCGGCGACGGCGGGGAAGGTTGTGATCATGCGGCTGCCGCCCTAGCCTCCTCCGGCCCTTCGGGCCACCTTCCCCAGAGGGGGAGGATCTGATCGCGCTAGTCGCTCCCCCCTTGGGGGAGCTGTCGCGGAGCGACCGAGGGGGCCTTCCGCCCTAGGCCGCGCACTTGGCCTGAACCCGCGTCGTCGCCGCCTTGGAGGTGATCGCCGACGGCGCCTTGGGATAGCGCCGGGCCAGTTCGTCCAGGGTCTTGCAGGCGTCGGCGGGCTTCTTCAGGGCCACCAGCGAGCGCGACAGCTTCAGCACCGCGTCGGGCGCCCAGCTGGTCTGCGGCCAGCCGCGCACCGCGCCCAGATAGTTGCCGGCGGCGTCGCCATAGGCCTCGCGCACGAACTGGGTCTCGGCCAGCCAGTAGCGGGCTTCCGGGGCCTTGGCGCTGTCGGGGAAGGTCGCGACATAGCCGGCGAAGGCCTGTTCGGCGCCGCCGTAGTCGCCGTCCAGCAGCATCTGGCGGGCCGACTTGAAGGCCGCGGCCGGGTCGGTCGGGGCCGGGGCGGCCGCGGCGGCGACCGGGGCGGCGGCGGCGGCCGCCGCCGCGGCGGCCTCCTGGTCGGCGAGGCGCTTTTCCAAGGCGGCCAGGCGCTGGTCCAGCGCGTCGGCCCGGGCCTTTTCGGCGTCGTTGGCCCGGCGCGCCTCGTCCAGGTCGTGGGTCAGGCCTTCGTTCTGGCCGTTCAGCTTGGTCAGGGTCTGTTCGAGGTCGCGCATCCGGTCGGACATCGCCGCGATCTGGGCGTCGGTCTCGGCCGCCTGGACGACGACCGGCTTGCCGGTGTCGCGGCCCTGGAAGACGATCGACCGCAGTTCGCGGACCACCTTCTCCATCTTGTCCAGCCGCTTGGCCGAGCGGTCGTCCAGCGGGTCGGGCATGGGAGTCTGGGCCACGGCCGGGACCGTGGTGAGCGCCAGGACGGAGGCGAGCAGAGCGGCTTTCAGCTTCATGTCGGCGATTATGCCCCGGTTGCGGACAAAAGTGCGGCCAAGAGCCAAGGCGTCACGATGAAACGCGCTGGCGGCCTCTCAAAACGTTGTCATCCCGGAAGCGCGCAGCGCTGTCCGGGACCCAGGGGAGCCGCACCACATCAGCCCGGTCACCTGGATCCCGGACCGCCTCTGCGAGGCTTCCGGGATGACACCTGGCATGGACTCCCCTCCCCCATCGAGGGGAAGGGAGCTTTCGATTACCGCGCGCCGTCGGTGATGGCGGTGCGGGCGTTGCGGTTCTTGGCCCAGGCGTCTTCGCCCGTGCCTGGATCGATCGGCCGTTCCTTGCCGTAGGACAGGGTCTCGATGCGCGAGCCCGAGACGCCCTGGCCGACCAGGAATTCGCGGACGGCGTTGGCGCGGCGGGCGCCCAGGGCCAGGTTGTACTCGCGGGTGCCGCGTTCGTCGGCGTTGCCCTCGATGCGCACGCGCACGGCCGGATAGCGGTTCAGCCACTGGGCCTGGGCGGTCAGGGTCGGCTGGGCGTCGCTGCGGATGTCGTACTGGTCGGTGTCGAAATAGACCCGCTCGCCGATGTTGATCACGAAATCCTGCACCGTGCCGGGCAGCGGACCTTGATTGACCGGCGACTCCGGCGTGGCCGGCGCCGTGTAGGGCGGGGCCGTGGGTTGCGAGGGCGCCGGGGTCGGGGCCTGCGGGCCCGCCGGCTTCGGCCGCGAAGCACAGGCGGCGAGCGAGGCGGCCGCCAGACCGATCATCGCCAGTCTAGCGACGCGTTGGGTGTCGAAGCTCATCCAGTTTCTCCTCAAGTCCACGGCCAAGGTTGATAGTTGTAGCGCGTGTAGCCTTCGTGGCGCCGCGCCAAATCGTACCTTGCACCTCACAATGGCGTCAGAATGTCGCACCATTCACCTGGTTTCACCCGCCGCGTGAACGCCGGATGAACGACTCCAGCGCAACGCGCCGTTACGGCGGAGGTTGCCTGAATCTGGTGTGGATCAATCCAGCAGCGGCGACCAGGCGGGGTCCGACGCGGCGCCCTGGTAGGCGGCCGGACGCAGGATCCGGCCGGTGATGTCCACCGTCCACAGCCGCGAATTGCCGTTGGCGCTCTCGCGCGAGAACATCAGCACCCGGCCGTTGGGCGCCCAGGTCGGGCCTTCGTCCAGGTAGCTGGTGGTCAGCAGCCGCTCGTCGCCGCCGTCGGCCCGCATGACGCCGATGTGGAACTCGCCGCCGGTCTGCTTGGTGAAGGCGATGAAGTCGCCGCGCGGGCTCCACACCGGGGTGGTGTAGCGGCCGCCGCCGTACGAGATGCGGCGCACGCCGCTGCCGTCGACGTTCATGATGTAGAGCTGGGCCTGGCCGCCGCGGTCGGAGTTGAACACGATCTTGCTGCCGTCCGGCGAGAACGAGGGCGAGGTGTCGATGGCCGGGTCGGTGGTGATCCGCGTCGACTGGCGGCTGCGCAGGTCCATCACATAGATGTCGGAATTGCCGCCCTTCTCGACCGAGAAGGCCACCTTGCTGCCGTCCGGCGAGAAGCGCGGGGCGAAGACCATGCCCGGGAACTTGCCGATGGTCTCGGTGCGGGCCGTCTCCAGGTTGGTCAGGTAGATGCTCGACCCCGTGGGCCGCAGCGCCATGTAGGTGATCTCCTGGCTGGTCGAGGAGAAGCGCGGGGTCATGACGATGTACGAGCCGTCGGTCAGGTACTGCGGGTTGGCGCCGTCCTGGTCCATGATCGCCAGCTTCTTGACCCGGGCCAGCTTGGAGCCGCTCTCGGCGACGAACACCACCCGGGTGTCGAAATAGCCCTTCTCGCCGGTCAGCCGCTCATAGACCGCGTCGCTGATCTTGTGGGCCACGCGCCGCCAGTTCTCGGCGGTCGAGGTGAACTGCAGACCCAGCAGCTGCTGCTGGCTGAAGGTGTCCCACAGGCGAAAGTCGACGCGCAGGGTGCCGTCGGCGCCGACCGTGACCTGGCCGTTGATCAGGGCCTGGGCCCCGGTGGCCTGCCAATCGGGAAAGCGCGGCTGGACGTTCACGTCGGTCAGCTTGTCGGCGACGTTGGCGACGTTCAGCGGCTGGAACAGGCCCGAGCGCTCGAGATTGCCGCTGATGACCTGCGAGATGTCGGCCCCGCGCCCGCCGCCCGAGAAGGCGGGGATGGCCACCGGCAGCGGCTTGACCGCGCCCTTGTCGATGTCGACCTCGATCTGGGCGCGGGCGACGGTCGGCGCGAAGGCGGCCATGGACAGGGCCAGGACGGCGGCGCCGGCCCAAGCGGCCAGGGGGCCTTTGAAGACGGACTTGAGGGTCATGCTGGGCGTCCTCCTATCGCGCCGCGCAAGCGTCGCGCGCCTTGAAGTTCAAATTGAGTTGCTGGCCGTAGTAGTCGGGCGGCAGGCCCTCGAAGGGCGCCGACTGGTAGACCGCGCGGATGGCCCGGTCGGCGGCGGCCTTGACCACCGGGTCGGCCGAACGCTCGGCGTCGCCGGCCGTCACCTGGCCGACGATGCGCCCGCCGGTGGCCAGCTTGAAGCTGACCTTGACCTGCACGGCCGCGCCGCCCTCGACCTCGCAGTTGGGGTTCCAGCGGCGCTGGATCTCGTCCTTCATGCCGTTGATCGCCGCAGCCTGCAGACCGGTCATCGCGCCGGCGCCCGGACGGGCCTGGGTGGCGGTCTCCGGACGGGTCGGCCCCTTGGGCGCGTTGGCGATCGGCTTGCCGGCGGCCTTGGGGGTCTTGGCCAGGGTCTTTTCCAGCGAGGCGAAGAAGTCGGGCTCGGGCTTGGCCGGGGCCGGCTTGGTCGGGGTCGGCTTGGGCGTCGGGGCCGGGGCGGCGGTCTTTGGCGGGGCGGGGGCCGGGGTCGGGACCGGGGCGGGCACGGGGGCCGGCGGCTGCGGCTGGGCCTCGGGCGTCGGCTCCTCGGTCTGGGCCGTCTGGTCGACGACGTCCTCGATGGCCGGGCGGACATTGGTCGGCCCCTCGGTGACGATGGTCACCGGCACGCTTTCGCCGATGATCACCGGCTTGGACGGCTTCCACGGCCCGATCAGGATCGCGGCGACCACCAGCACGTGGAGGCCGATCGACCCGACCAAGGCGGGCGAGAAGTTGGTGCGCTCGTCGCGGGGGGTCATGCGAGCCACCCCACGATCCGCTCATCCCGGCGAACGCCGGGACCCAGATGGAACGGCTTCGAGGCTGACGCCAGATAGCGCCGAGCTCCTCCAGTCATCCACACCGCCTTGGGATCTGGGTCCCGGCGTTCGCCGGGATGAGCGGACGTAAGGACCATGGGCGCCAACCGTCACTGCGCCGGACGCAGGGCGCCCGCGTCCGCGGCGCCCGCCGGCTTCGCCGCCGCGCCCGAGGACGGGCCGCCGGTGTCGGTCAGCAGGTTGATCTTGGCGAAGCCGGCGTTCGACAGCGCCGCCATCACCTGGGCCACGGTGGCGTAGTTGGCCTTGCCGTCGGCGCGCACGAAGATCGGCTTGTCGTAGCCCTCGCCGGCGATCGACGAGATGCGCGGAGCCAGCTCGTTGAAGGGCACCTCGCCCTCGCCGATGAACACCGCGCCGCCGGCCTTGATCGAGACGGTGATCGGCTCCTGCTG
>Ga0209564_1001558_pt1 | contig 22542 bp, 20 predicted proteins | sample AraplaCol_mMF_r2_FD_184272 | JGI IMG/M metagenome (GOLD analysis project Ga0209564, IMG submission 184272) | Arabidopsis root microbial communities from North Carolina, USA - plate scrape MF_Col_mMF_r2 (SPAdes) (version 3) | ecosystem: Host-associated > Plants > Roots > Endosphere | place: USA...
CGTAGAGCTTACGTTCCAGCGCGTCCGTGGTCATGATGTCGCGGCCACGGCCAATGAAGATCTGGCGGATCACCGGCTCGGTGGTGCGCACGGTCGGGGACATCGGCATGTTGCAGTCCACCGGCACATCGCGCCAGCCCAGCACGACCTGGCCTTCCAGCCGTACGGTGCGCTCGAGCTCCTGCTCGCAGGCCAGGCGCGAGGCGTGTTCCTTCGGCAGGAAGATCATGCCGACGCCGTATTCGCCAGCGGGCGGCAGCGTCACGCCCTGCTTGGCCATTTCCTCGCGGTAGAACTGGTCCGGGACCTGGATCAGGATACCGGCGCCATCGCCCATCAGCGCGTCTGCGCCGACTGCGCCCCGGTGGTCCAGGTTCTCAAGGATCTTCAGACCCTGCGAAATGATCTCGTGGGATTTCTTGCCCTTGATATGCGCCACCATGCCGACGCCGCAGGCGTCGTGCTCGTTGGTGGGGTCGTACAGGCCCTGGGCCTGCGGGCGGGCGGCGAGGTCGGAAGATTGTTGCGAGTGGTCCACGGGCTGAATTCCGGTGAAGGCTGCGCAGCCAGCAAGGGCATAGACCGAACGGGTGGCTGTTGCGGGGGGCCTCTTTATCGGGCGTGGCAGACAGCTGGGACCGCAGCGGCGTACACGAGCGTGACGCGCCGCACAATGACTGTGGGTGGAGCAACTATAAGAGAATCGTCCGAGCCTCGCAAAAATATTAAATGGGGTCAGAACACATTAAATATTGCACCATCACAACACCCATTTTAAATGGGGACACATTATCTTTGATCCACATTGGCACCATGTTGGTGCGCAATATCAGGGCAACTACGTTGACTCGCTCTCCGCCGCTTCGGCATCCGGAATAACCGACTTTCTTGGTCGACCTTTAGGCAGAGGCTGGACGCGTCGCGTCGCATGGCGTTCAAGTTGCATCATGAACGCCTCGCTACCCAGTGGCCAGCCGCTGTGGGCGTGTTTCTGCAGCGTAGCGAGCGTGCGGCCCGACAAACCCTCGGCCGTCAACGCGCGGTAGTTGGACTGCCGCTCGAATGGCGTATTGCCAAGATCCCAATAGATGGAGTGATCGCTCACAATCGGGTTGGATTCGAAGCCCGCGTGATGGCGGTAGCTGCTCCACCGGTCAGCCTCGGGCGCGATGACCTCGCCGGCCCGCACGGCATTGCCCTCCGCATAGAGCATGGCCGGGAGCAGCCAGGTATCTGCCTCGATGACAGCCGAGCGGAAGCGTCCCTCCCAGAGGGTGCCGGTGCGCTCGGCCACGCGGTTGAAATGGCGGGCGTAGCGGCGCCCAACCGCCTGCATGGTCAGGCTCAGCGAATCGGGGCCCTTGGGGGTGGCTACCAGATGGATATGGTTGGGGCGCAGCGCGTAGGCATGGATGGCCAGCTCATGCTCGCGGGCAGCCATGCGCAGGCTATCGAGGTAGTGCAGGTAGTCGTCTGCCGCCAGGAACACGGGCTGGCGGTTGTTGCCGCGCTGCAACACCATGGCCGGCAAGCCGGCGGGAGAGAAACGGGGAAGGCGGGCCATCGGGCATCCCGGTCGAAAGATGCCCGCATCATAACCTGATCTGTCCCCGTTTTCGGATCAGCCGATCGAGTTGCTCTCGCTGACGGCGAAGATGCGCCGGTGCTCGCGGATGGCATAGCGATCCGTCATGCCGGCGATGTAGTGGGCGATCAGGCGCGGCTGGTCGGCGCCATGGCCTGCCTGGTACTGGGGCGGCAGCAGACGCGAATCCTGCATGAAGGCGCCGAAGAGATCCGTGATGATGCGCTGCGCCTTGGCCGACATGCGCATGACCAGGTAGTGCCGGTACAGATGCCGGAACAGGAAGCGCTTCAGCGCGGCGGCTTCTTCGTGGATCTTCGGGCTGAACGACACCAGCGGCCCCGCCGCCCGCACGTCGTCGATCGACTTCGGATTGGCGGCGGCGATATTGCGCCCGGTGGTCTCGATCAGGTCGACGATCAGCGTATTGATCATGCGCCGGACAGTCTCGTTGATCGCCCGGCGTCCGTTGATCCCCGGGAACGCCGCTACCACCTCGGCGCGGTGGCGGCCCCACATCGGCACTTCGTCCAGTTGTTCCAGCGTCAGCAGGCCGGAGCGCAGGCCATCGTCGATATCGTGGTTGTTGTAGGCGATTTCATCGGCCAGATTGGCCAGCTGGGCCTCCAGCGAAGGCTGTGCCCCCTCCAGGAAACGCCGCCCCAGTTCGCCCAGCGCCGCCGCATTGACGCGCGAACAGTGCTTGAGAATGCCTTCACGCGTCTCGAACGTCAGGTTCAGCCCGTTGAAGCCGCCGTAACGCTCCTCCAGTTCGTCAACCACCAGCAGGCTCTGCAGGTTGTGCTCGAAACCGCCATGGTTCTTCATGCAGCCGTTCAGCGCATCCTGCCCGGCGTGGCCGAACGGCGTATGGCCCAGGTCATGGGCCAGCGAGATCGCCTCGACCAGATCCTCGTTGAGCCGCAGGTTGCGCGCGATGGAGCGGGCGATCTGCGCCACCTCCAGGCTGTGCGTCAGCCGCGTGCGGAACAGGTCGCCCTCGTGGTTGACGAAGACCTGAGTCTTGTATTCGAGCCGGCGGAAGGCCGTGCTGTGGATCACGCGGTCGCGGTCGCGCTGGAATTCACTGCGCGAGGACGAGGCCGGTTCGGCATGCACCCGGCCGCGCGTCTTTGCGGAGCGCGCGGCGTAAGGGGCGAGATGGGCTTCGAGGTCGGTCGCTGGAGCGGTGGTGGTCATGCGGGCAATCCGTTATTCCGTTGCTGGTTCAGGGTTGCAAGGCATAACCAGGCGCTTACGCGACCGGTGCCTCTGCGGGAGGTTTCAGGACGGCGTGGCGCAGCGTGTCACGCAGGTCCGGGTCCGGTACGGTGGTAATGAATGCTTCGCCAAGCTTGCGCAGCAGGATGAACTTGATGCTGCCGGCTTCGGCCTTCTTGTCCACCTTCATCAGCTCGATATAGCGGTCGATCCCCAGGTCCGGCGCCACCACAGGCAGCAGTGCCGCCTGCGTCAGCGTACGGATACGCGCGCGGGTCTCGACGTCGATAAACCCCAGGCGATGCGACAGATCGGCCGCCATCACCATGCCGCAGCCCACCGCCTCGCCATGGAGCCATTCGCCATAGCCCATGCCCGCTTCGATGGCATGGCCGAACGTGTGGCCAAAGTTAAGGATGGCGCGCAGCCCGCCTTCGCGCTCGTCCTGCGCCACCACGGCGGCCTTGATCTCGCACGAGCGGCGCACCGCCTCGGCCATCAGGACGGTGTCGCATGCATTGAGCGCCGCGATGTTGTCCTCGATCCAGCCAAAATACCCGGCGTCGGCAATCGCGCCGTGCTTGATGACTTCGGCCAGCCCGGCGGCCAGTTCGCGCGGCGGCAGGGTCTTCAGCGTGTCGATGTCGGCGATCACGGCGTTGGGCTGGTGGAACGCCCCGATCATGTTCTTGCCCAGCGGGTGGTTGATTCCCGTCTTGCCGCCGACCGACGAATCCACCTGCGACAGCAGCGTGGTCGGCATCTGCACGAACGGCACGCCGCGCATGTAGCAGGCGGCGGCAAAGCCGGTCATGTCGCCCACCACGCCACCGCCCAGCGCGATCAGCGTGGTCTTGCGGTCGGCGCCCGCCCGTAGCAGGGCGTCGAAGATCAGGTTCAGCGTTTCCCACTGCTTGAAGCGCTCGCCGTCCGGGAGCACCACCGTACGCACGGTCTTTCCCAGGGCAGCCAGCACCGCTTCGACGCGGGCGGCATAGAGCGGGCCCACCGTCTCGTTGGTGACGATGACGGCATGCTGGCCGCGCACATGCGGTTGCAGCAGGTCGGCGCGGTCCAGCAGGCCGCCGCCGATGTGGATCGGGTAGCTACGCGCCCCGAGGTCGACTTCCAGCGTGATCATGAATGGGTGTCCTGCGCCGGCTGCCCTGCCACCGCGTCGGTGTCAGGGGCGGTTTCCGCGGGCGGAAACGTAAAACCGGCCATTTCAAGTTGCATGAGAACCATATTAGCAAGCTGTGCCACGGTCGGCTTGCCGGTTTCGATAATGAAGTCCGCCACTTCGCGGTAAAGCGGGTCGCGCTGGGCGTAAAGCGCCTCCAGCCGGCCCTTGGGATCTTCGGTCTGCAGCAGGGGACGGTTGCGGTCGTGGCGCGTGCGCAGCCACAAGTCATGCGGACTGGCGCGCAGGTAGACCACCGTTCCGTTGGCTTTCAGGGCCTCGCGGTTAGCCTCGCGCAGCACCGCCCCCCCGCCTGTGGCCAGCACGATGCCGGTGCGGCCGGTCAGTTCTGCAATGATCTGCGCCTCGCGGTCCCGGAACCCGGCCTCACCCTCATGCTCGAAAATCACCGGTATCTTCACGCCGCAACGCGCTTCGATCTCGTGATCCGAGTCGAAGAACGGGTAATCGAGGCGTCGGGCCACCGAGCGGCCGACCGTGGTCTTGCCGGCGCCCATCAGGCCAACAAAGAAAAGATTCGGGCGATTGGCTGTCACTGGACTGTCTTGCGCGAAAAGGCTCGGGGCATTGGCACGCCGCCCGGGCCACCTCGCTGGCGTGATTCATACGCCATTGTGCATCATTGCGGTCCGGTTCCGGCTGGCCGTCGGTACCGCCAACGATGCCGCGAAAAGGAAAAAGGCCGCGTCGGATACCGACGCGGCCTGCCAGTCTACTGCATCCGGGCCCCCTGCTGCACCCGGACGGTGTTATTTCAACGATACGCTGTCGTTCAGGATGCGCGGCGTCAGGAACACCAGCAGCTCGGTCCGGTTGTTGACCTTGGCGTTGTTCTTGAACAGGTTGCCCAGCACCGGGAGATCGCCCAGCCAGGGCACCTTGTTGACGGTGTTCGACTCGTCCTGGCTGTAGATACCGCCGATCACCACGGTGCCGCCGTTCTCGACCAGCACCTGCGTCTGCACGTGCTTGGTGTCGATGGCGAAGCCGCTGACGGTCTGGATACCGACGCTGTCCTTGTTGACGTCGACGTCCAGCAGCACATTGCCTTCCGGCGTGATCTGCGGCGTGACTTCCAGCTTCAGGTTGGCCTTGCGGAACTGGACCGACGTGGCGCCGCTCGACGTGGCGGACTGGTACGGCAGTTCGGTACCCTGCTCGATCAGCGCCTTGATGTTGTTGGCGGTCACGACACGCGGGCTGGAGATGACCTTGCCCTTGCCATCGGCTTCCAGCGCGGACAGTTCCACGTCCAGGAACCGGCCCGCAGCGGCATTGAAGATACTGAACGCCGCGGTAGCCGGGTTCGCGCCATTGATGGCCGCAGCTGGCAGGCTCAGCGCCGGCGAGAGGTCGTTCGTGGCGCCCGGCAGCGAGTTGCCGTAGTTGGTGCTCAGCGAGCTGCCCGACTTCGGCATCGCGAAACCGAGCTTCACACCGAGGTTACGGCTGAAGGTATCGCTGGCCTCGACGATACGTGCCTCGATAATCACCTGACGCACCGGGATATCGATCTTCTGCAGGAAGACCTGCACTTCCTGGAGCTTCGAACCGATGTCCGACACGAACAGCTGGTTGGTACGCGGGTCCGCCGTCAGCGAGCCGCGCTTGGACAACATGCGCGTGATGGCGGAAGTCCCTGCGCCACCCATCGCCGGGGCGGCAGCGCCACCGCCACCGGCACCCCCGGCCACTGCCAGGCCCAGCAGCATGCGGCGAACGTCGTCGGCGCGTTGGTAGTTCAGCTGGAATACCTGGCTGCGGATCGGCTCAAGCTCGTTGATCTGCTGCTGCGCTTCCAGTTCGAGCTTTTCCTTCGTGGCCAGTTCGGCCTTGGGCGCCACCCACAGCACGTTGCCGTTACGGCGCGATGCCAGGCCCTTGGAATCGAGCACGATCTGCAGCGCCTGGTCCCACGGCACATCCTTCAGGCGCAGCGTCAGGTTGCCCTGCACCGTGTCGCTGGTGATGATGTTCAGGTTCGTGAAGTCGGCAAAGACCTGCAGCAGCGAGCGGATGTCGATGTTCTGGAAGTTCAGCGACAGGCGCTCGCCCCGGTAGCCCTGCCCCGAGATCAGCTTGTTCGGATCTTCCTTGACCTGGCGCACCTCGACCACGAACTGGTTGTCAGTCTGGTACGAGCTGTATTCCCAGTTGCCGCGAGGCTCGATCGTCAGCCGTGCCGAGCCGTTGGCATCGCTGGCGCGCATGGCCTGCACCGGCGTGCCGAAGTCGGTCACGTCGAAGCGGCGGCGCAGATCGTTCGGCAGTCCGGTGCCAAGGAAGTCCACCACCAGGTGCTGGCCCTGCTGCTGGATATTGACGCCCGACTCGCGCGACGACAGGTCCACCACCACCCGGCCGGCACCATCGGTGCCGCGGCGGAAGTCGATGTTGCGGATCAGCGTACGGTTTGCCGCCACGGGCTGCATTGCCGGCGCCGTCGGCGCGAACGTCGGCACGGCTGCAGCCGCCGATTGCGTCACGTTGTCCATCAGCACCACGAACTGGTTGCCGCGCATTTCCGTGCGGTACGTGGCGTTGCGGGCCAGGTTCAGCACCACACGGGTGCGGTCACCGATCTGCATCACATTGGCGCTCTTGAGCAGCTTGCCCGCGTACTCGTACTGCGCGCGGCCCTTCGCAAATCCCGTATCGAAGAAGTCGATCGCGATCTTTGCCGGGTTCTGCGTCGTGAAGTCCGCAGGCTTCTGCGATAGCGGACCCTGCAGGTCGACCGTAAATACGGTCTGCTCGCCAACCACGTTGGCGTCTACCTGCTTGAGCTGGTTGTTCTGTGCCAGTGCGGCCGGAGAGGCCAGCACGAGCGCCATCGCTGAAGCGCCCGCAAGCGCCCGGACCCAACGTGCCGTGATCATGCGGATGCCTCCAGCTTCAGGCTGGTCATTTTCTCTTTCCAATCTGAGACCCCTTCCCGAACCAATTCGCGCAACACGATCTCTTGATCGCTGATGCGGACCACCCGGCCATAGCTCTGGCCGAGATACTGACCCACCTTGACGTGATGGATCTTGTTATCTACGCGTACGACACCGTAGGTCTCGCCGTTTTTCTTCAGCATGCCGAGCATCTTGAAGTTCTCCAGCGGATAATCTTCAAGCGGCTCGTGTCGCCGTCCGGCCTCCGGCGACTCAGACATCGTCTTGTTCAGATCGCCAATCTTGGTCTGCGCAAACGGCTCCGGCGACGCGCGCCCGCCGTACTCGCGTGGCGTGTACGACTTGACCTCGGGCAACGGTTCCGGCGCTGGCGCCTTGGCGGCGCGTGTCTGCGTCATCCACTGGCGCAGGTCATCGTCATCGCTCTGGCCGCAGCCGGCCAGTGCCACCACGGCCAGCGCGGCGGCCGCAAGCGTATGCAGCGCGGCGGGTGGACGTCGGGTCAGGCGGCTCACTTGGCGCCTCCCTTCTTGTCCTTCTTGTTCTTCGCGGCGGCGTCGGCGGCAGCCCTGCGCTGCGCGGCCTGCTCGTCCGGATCCAGTGCGCGATAGGCCATCGCCACCCCTTCCATCGACAGCGTGCCGTCCTTGCCGACCGACATGTTCAAGTTACGCATGGAAACGATCCGCGACAGGGCCGCCACGTCGGCATTGAACAGTGCGACGTCGTGATAGCGGCCGGTGACCTTCAGGTTGACCGGGATTTCGGCAAAATACGGCTTGATGGTGGCCGCCTGCGGCTTGAACAGCTCGAACTGCAGGCCACGCGCCACGCCGGCGTGGTTGACGTCTGCCAGCAGCGCATCCATTTCCGTGCTGTTCGGCAGTTGCCGTTCCGCCAGGGCCACGCGCTTTTCGACCTCGACCTTCTGCTTGCGCAGTTCTTCGAGATTGGCGACCTGCGACACCTTCGACTTGAACTGCTGCTTCAGCTGCTCGTGTTCGGCGTGCTTGCGATCAAGCTCGTCGCTCTTGTCGCTCCAGTAGAACTGCCAGCCAAGCCCCAGCACGATCACGGCAGCCAGGACAGAGAACAGCACGCGCGGCGCGGCCGGCCAGGTTTCCGGCTCGTTCAGGTTCAGACCGCGGAACTGCGTGGTCAGGTCCTGCAGGGAGATATTGGAATTCAGCGCCATGATCAGACCTTGCCCTTCGCCGGCTTGTCCGCAGCTGCCGGTGCACCTGCCTTCTTCTTGTCAGCCGGCGGCTCCGGCGCACGATAGGCGAAACGCATCGAGAAATCGAACAGCCGGCGCTGTTCACGCAGGTTGTTGGTCATCACGATCGCCTTCGACTCCACCAGCTCCGCACGATCCAGCCATTGCACCTGGCCGATGTTACGCAGCAGTTCCGACACGCGTTCGTTGGACTGTGCGACGCCAGCGACGACAAAGGTGTCGCCCGTCTGCTTGAGCGAAGTCAGGTACACGCCTTCGGGCACCTGACGCACCAGCTCTTCCAGCAGCTGCACGGGCAGGTTGCGCTCGGCCTGCAGGCTTTCGATGGCGCGCTGGCGATCCAGCAGTGCCTCGATATCCTTCTTGAGCGTCATGACTTCCTTGATCTGCCCGTCCATGCGGGAGTTCTCGGTCGCCAGCGTCTGGTTGAGATGGGTCATCTCATCGATTTTTGAATCGATGAAGAAGCCGCCGATCAGCACGACCAGCGCTCCCGCGCCCGCCGCACCGCCCAGCATGGTGTAGACCTTCTTGCGCCGGGCTGCCTTGCGCGCCTCGTGATACGGCAGCAGGTTGACCGACGGAATGGTATTCGTCGTCGTGGACATGCGAGTCCCCCCGGGGTGGCTTATTGCAGGCCGCGCAGCGCCAGTCCCGCACTGACGATGTAGGCAGGCAGGTCGCGCTGGAGGTAGCGCTCGTTGACCTTGCCTGCGGTCGTCATGTTTGCGAAGGGATTGGCCAGCGTGGTCGTGATCTGCGTCTGTTGCTGGATCGCCGCCTGTACACCAAGCAGCGACGCGTGCCCGCCGGAAAGCAGGATCTCGTCGACGCGGCCGAGGCTGGAGCTGGCAATGAAATTGCCGATGGCGCCCTGCACCTCCATGGCCAGCGCTTCCAGCGACGGCTTGAGCAGTTGCCCCCGCCACGCCTCGGGCAGCGTGTTCTTGCGCTTCTTGATTTCGGCCTTGAGCGCATCGAGCGTGAACATGCGTGCGGCGCTTTGCGTCAGCTGGTCGCCATAGCTGTTCAGCGGCTGCTCGTAGAGTTCCTTCCAGCCCTGGTAGAAGATGGCCTTGGAACGGCTGCCGCCCAGATGGACCACGGCCACCACGGGCAGGTCCTTGGCGTCGGTTTCGTTCAGGCCGGCGGGGACGCCGAGCATCTGCACGACCGAGCGCTGCACGGCGTACTCTTCCACGTCCATCACCTGCGGCTTCAGGCCCGCCATCTCGGCGGCCGTCACGCGCTCCTGGACACGATCACTGTTGGCGGCCGTGACGCGTACGCCGATGCCGCCTTCCGTTTCGCTGGGACCAATCACCGCGAAGTCGAAATTCACCGCCTGGGACGGCGGATAGAGGCGGTGCGCCTCGGATTCGACCTGCGAATAGAGTTCGTCTTCGGACAGGTTGTCCGGCAGACTGACCGTCTGGGATTCCGTCAGCATGGACGGCACGCCCAGGACTACGTCCTTGGTGCGGATGCCGGCCTTGCCGAGCGCGCGCTTGAGCGCAATCCCGACAGCTTCGATGTTGACCACGTTGCCATCGGCAACGGCGTTGCGGTCCAGCAGTTCGCTGGCGCATTTCTCCAGCCGATAGTCGTTTTTGCCTGCCCCAACGGACAGCTCAACGACCTTGACGCTGGACGAACCAATATCCACGCCGACCGTAGTCCGGCGCAGAAGACCCGACAAGATGCCCCGTCGCAAGGTTGACCCCCTGACATTTGAACTCGCCCACGGCATGTCCGCTCTAATGGTGCGAGCCAGTTTCTTGGATGAAACGTTTGCTCTTTTATGTTCGTGGATTCTTACAAAATCCGGAGGCGCTGGCAATGTGCCGGTTTGACCACGCTTTCTTTTTCGGAAGGTCCCCACGAATCCGTTGCCAAAATCCGACGGTCTGCAACCCCGCCATCGGGTGGCATCGTCCTGACACGATCGGTGCGCGCCAACTTGCGCTCTCCCCCGCAACACGCACCCCGCCCTGAGGCATCGCCCGCCAGCCCGCGCCACGCCTGCGTCCTGCAGCACGTGACAGACTGATCTCAACGACATTACATCTTGTAACAGCGCGGTAGCGACTTTCGCGGCACAGCGTCGCGGGAGCCGTCAGGTACCGACGATATAATCCCGGGCACTCTTGTTAGGTAAACCCTTATGGCCACAGCACAACAGAAGCCGTCCCTTCCCGTCCGCCGTCCGTTGTGGGCGCGCATCACGTTCTGGGTACTCGGATTGCTTGCTGCCGGTCTCGTGGCCGTGGCACTGCTGGTGGGCTATGCGCTGGTCGTGGCGGCGCCGAACCTGCCGTCGCTGGACACCATCACAGACTACCGGCCGAAGATTCCGCTGCGCATCTACACTGCCGACAACGTGCTGATCGGCGAGTTTGGCGAAGAGCGCCGCAACTTCGTGCCGATCACCGAGATCCCCGACGTCATGAAGAAGGCCGTGCTCGCCATCGAGGATGACCGCTTCTACGAGCATGGTGGCGTCGACTTCGTGGGCGTGATGCGTGCCGGCCTGGCGAACCTGCGTGGCGGGCTGTCGCAGGGTGCGTCGACCATCACGATGCAGGTGGCGCGCAACTTCTTCCTGTCGAGCGAGAAGACCTACACGCGCAAGATCTACGAGATGCTGCTGGCGTACAAGATCGAGGCCAACCTGACCAAGGACCAGATCCTCGAGCTGTACATGAACCAGATCTACCTGGGTCAGCGCGCCTATGGCTTTGCCAGCGCGGCGCGCGTCTACTTCGGCAAGTCGATCAAGGACGTGACTCCGGCCGAGGCCGCGATGCTGGCCGGGCTGCCGAAGGCGCCGTCGGCCTACAACCCGGTGGTGAACCCGCGCCGCGCCAAGGTGCGCCAGGAGTACATCCTGCAGCGCATGCGCGACCTGCGCTACATCACCCCCGAGCAGTACGACCAGGCCGTGCGCGAGGAACTGAAGGTACGCAGCGAGGGGAACGAGTTCTCCACGCACGCCGAGTATGTGGCGGAAATCGTGCGCCAGCTGATGTACGCGCAGTATCGTGAAGAGACCTACACGCGTGGCCTGACCGTCTACACCACGCTGAACAAGGCCGACCAGGACGCCGCCTACGAGTCCGTGCGCAACGGCATCATGACCTACGAGCGCAAGCACGGTTATCGTGGCCCCGAGGCATTCATCGACCTGCCGTCCGATGCGGCCGAGCGCGAGCAGGCCATCGACGACGCCCTGGTGGAGCATCCGGGCAGCGACGACCTGCGTTCTGCCGTGGTGACCAGCGTCACGCCGAAGCAGGTGAAGGCGACGCTGCTGTCCGGCGAGGTGGCGACCATCGAAGGCACCGCACTGCGCTTCATTTCCCCGTCGCTGTCGGCCAATGCCCAGCCCAAGGTCAAGATCCGCCCCGGCGCGATCATCCGCGTGACGCAGGACCCGAAGGACAACTCGTGGTCGGTGACGCAACTGCCCGAGGTGGCCGCGGCGTTCATCTCGCTGAGCCCCGAGGACGGCTCGATCCGTTCGATGGTGGGCGGCTTCGACTACAACCGCAACAAGTTCAACCACGTGACGCAGGCCTGGCGCCAGCCCGGTTCCAGCTTCAAGCCGTTCATCTACACGGCGGCCCTGGAAAAGGGTTTCTCGCCGGCCACGGTGATCAACGATGCACCGCTGACGATCGGCCCGGACACCGGCGGCCAGGTCTGGGAGCCGAAGAACTACGACGGCAAGTTCGAGGGCCCGATGACCATGCGCCGCGCGCTGGCCAAGTCGAAGAACCTGGTGTCGGTGCGGATCCTGCGCGCGATCGGCACGCAGTACGCCCAGGACTACATCACGCGCTTCGGCTTCGAGGCCGACAAGCATCCGGCCTACCTGCCGATGGCGCTTGGTGCCGGCAGCGTGACGCCGCTGCAGATGGCCGGCGCCTACTCGGTGTTCGCCAACGGCGGCTACCGCGTGAATCCGTACCTGATCCAGCGTGTGGAAGACTCGCGCGGCAAGGTCATTTCGGAGACCCACCCGCAGAAGGCCGGTGAAGACGCCGTGCGCGTGCTGGATGCCCGTACCGCGTTTATCGCCGACAGCATGCTTCGCGAAGTGGTGCGCAGCGGCACGGCCAACCCGGCCAAGCAGCGCCTGGGCCGCAACGACCTGGCCGGCAAGACCGGTACCACCAACGACGCCGTGGATGCGTGGTTTGCAGGCTACACGCCCAAGCTGGTGGCGATCGCGTGGATGGGTTACGACCAGCCCAAGAGCCTGGGCGTGCGCGAGACCGGTGGTGGCCTGGCGCTGCCGATCTGGGTGGGCTACATGAGCAAGGCACTCAAGGGCGTGCCCGAGAGCCCGGATCGCCAGCCGCCCGAAGGCGTGGTCATGGCGGCCGGCGACTGGACGCTGGAAGAGAACGCGGCCGGCGCCGGGGTGGCGTCGGTGGGCCTGGGCGATCCGTGGCCGGGCAAGCCGGAGGAAAGCTCGCGCCCGCCGCAGGACACCGAGCAGGAAAAGAAGAAGATCCTGGAAATGTTCGGCGGCGCCTGACGGCGTTCGCCAGCAACAAAAAACCGGCCCTGGTGGCCGGTTTTTTGTTGCGCCGCGAGCGCTTTACTTCAGCGTCAGCGTGGTGCCCGCCTGCAGGCTCATGTAGCCCGACAGCGCCGCGTACAGCTCGGCCCCGCTGCGGGTGTCCACCCACCGGGCGCCATCGTGGCGGAAATGGAAACCGCCGGCCTTGGCCGCCACCCACAGTTCCTGCATCGGCGCCTGGCTGTTGACGATGATCTTGGAGCCGTCCTCGAACTCCAGTTCCATCACATTGCCGGTACGGTTGATTTCCACATCGGCATCGGCGGCGTCGGCGGCCGCTTCGATATCGGCTTCCAGCTTGTCCAGGGCCGCACCGGCCAGCACCAGGAACTCGGTCTCGTTGAGGGGGGGCATGCTACACTCCAAGGCCGCCGGCAGCCCGTTTCCACGGGTATTCGGACCGGCAAATCAGATTGATGGAAAACGGGAAAGCCGTGCGCTTTCCGCAGCCATCCGAAAGCCATCCAGACAATGAAGGACTCCCCGATGCTGCGTCGTGGTGCGATTGTATCGGCCTTTGCCGCCCTGCTCGCGATGCCCCTTGCCGGGTGCGGCATTCGCGGCCCGCTCTATATGCCCCGCGTACCGCCGGAGCCGACGCCGCCCACCGTGGCCGATCCGGGCCTGGGCCAGCCGGGCGCCACCCCGCCCGCGGCGCGTCCGATGGGCGAGCCCGCCACATCGACGCCCGCCGTTGCCGAGCCCGCCAAGGGCAGTTCCGCCCCCTCCGCACGCTGAGTGCATGCCGAAACATGACTGATTTTTTCCATCGCCGCGAAGACGGCACCCTGACCGTCGAACAGGTACCGCTGGCGAGCATTGCCGCCGAATTCGGCACGCCTACCTACGTCTATTCGCGCGCTGCGCTGACCAAGGCCTACAACGCGTATGCCGCCGCCTGCAAGGGACGCAACGCGCACGTGCAATACGCGGTCAAGGCCAACTCCAACCTGGCCGTGCTGCAGGTGTTCGCGAAGCTGGGCGCCGGCTTCGACATCGTGTCGGGCGGCGAGCTGCTGCGCGTGATTGCCGCTGGCGGCGACCCGCGCAAGGTGGTTTTTTCGGGCGTGGCCAAGAGCGAAGCCGATATGGCGCTGGCGCTCGAACATGACGTGCGCGGCTTCAACGTGGAATCGATCCCGGAACTGGATCGCCTGAACGCCGTGGCCGGCCGCCTGGGCAAGCGCGCCCGCGTGTCGCTGCGCATCAACCCCGACGTCGACGCGAAGACCCACCCCTACATCTCCACCGGCCTCAAGGGCAACAAGTTCGGCGTGGCATTCGAGGACGTGCTGTCCACCTACCGTGCCGCCGCCGCGCTGCCGCACCTGGAGGTGACAGGTATCGATTGCCATATCGGCTCGCAGATCACCGAAGTGGCGCCGTACCTGGAGGCGCTGGACAAGGTGCTGGACGTGGTGGAATCGCTCGAGGCGGAGGGCATCAGGCTCGAACATATCGACGTGGGCGGTGGCCTGGGCATCACCTATGACGACGAGACCCCGCCGGACATTACCGGCTTCGCCACGACGCTGATCGATCGCGTGGCCGCACGCGGCCACGGCCATCGCGAGGTACTGTTCGAGCCGGGCCGCTCGCTGGTGGGCAATGCCGGCGCGCTGCTGACGCGCGTGGAATTCCTGAAGCCCGGCGCGGCCAAGAACTTCTGCATCGTCGATGCCGCGATGAACGACCTGGCCCGACCGGCCATGTACGAGGCCTACCACCGCATCGAGCCGGTGGCGCCGCGTGCCGACACCGCCGTCACGTACGACGTGGTGGGTCCGGTATGCGAATCGGGCGACTGGCTCGGCCGCGACCGCACGCTGGCGGTGCAGCCCGGCGACCTGCTGGCCGTGATGTCGGCCGGCGCCTACGGTTTCGTGATGAGTTCGAACTACAACACGCGCGGCCGCGCGGCTGAAGTGATGGTCGATGGCGACACCGTGCACCTGGTGCGCGAGCGCGAACTGCCGGCGGACCTGTTCCGCGCCGAGCGCCTGCTGAAGGACTGATGGCGCCAGCGCAAGCCGAAAAATAAGGAAAGGGCGACACCATTGGTGTCGCCCTTTGTCTATCGTGCTGCCACGGCGGCGCGGGGCCTGCGCACCCACCACCAGATCCGCATGGCCAGCAGCACGAACACCACCGCCGCGTAGATCGAAACTTCTCCAAAATCGTGCTTGCCGGCCTTGTGCCACCAGTAGTGCAGGATGGCCAGCACGGCGATGGCGTAGATCGACCGATGAAGCGCCTGCCAACGCTTGCCGCCGAGCCAGCGGACCATGGCGTTGGCCGATGTGACGGCCAGCGGAATCATCAGCACGAACGCCGCGAACCCCATCGTGATAAATGGCCGTTTGCCGATGTCCTTGATCATGTAGGCCACGTCAAACCCGCGATCCACGGCGAGCCAGAGCAGGAAATGCTGCACGGCGTAGAAGAACGTGAACAGGCCCAGCATGCGGCGCAGGCGCAGCAGCCAGTGCCAGCCCGTGAGCCGGCGCAGCGGCGTGACGGCGAGCGTCACGCAGAGCAGGACGAGCGTCCAGGTACCGGTGGACCGGGTCACGAATTCGAGCGGATTGGCGCCGAACTGCGAGGTCGCCCCCAGATACATCAGCCGCAGGAACGGTAGCAGCGCCAGCAGCCAGACCAGCCCCTTCAGCGTCTTCACCCTCGCCGGCGCGAGCATGGCCAGGCCGCCGGGCCCAGGCCGGCTGGCCTGGGGCGTACGTGCCTGCGCTGCCGCGCGCGGATCGCGCTCGGCCATCAGAAGTTCTTCCTTAAATCCATGCCCTGATAGAGCGACGCCACCTGCGCGCCGTAGCCGTTGAACGGCAGCGTCTTGCGCTTGGGCGCGAATAGCGCGGAAAAGCCGCCGCCGCCCTTGTCTTCGCCGATCCGGCGTTCGGTGGCCTGGCTCCAGCGCGGATGGTCGACGTCCGGGTTCACGTTCGAATAGAAGCCGTACTCGTTGGCGGCGGCGAGGTTCCAGCTGGTGGGCGGCTGCTTGTCGACAAAGCGGATCTTCACGATCGACTTGGCGCTCTTGAAGCCGTATTTCCACGGCAGAACCATCCGCACCGGCGCGCCGTTCTGGTTCGGCAGCACCTCGCCATAGAGGCCGAACGTCAGCAGCGCCAGCGGATGCATCGCCTCGTCCATGCGCAGGCCCTCGCTATACGGCCAGTCGAGCACGCCGCTGCTCAGGCCGGGCATCTGCTTCTTGTCCGCCAGCGTGATGAACTGCACGAACTTCGCCCCCGGCTGCGGCTCGACGCGCTTGATCAGCTCGGCCAGCGGATAGCCGATCCACGGAATCACCATCGACCAGCCTTCGACGCAGCGCAGGCGGTAGACGCGTTCTTCCATCGGCGCGACCTTGAGCAGTTCGTCCAGGTCGTACACCTTGGGGTGCTTGACCAGCCCTTCCACGGCCACTTGCCACGGGCGCGGCCGCAGCGTGCCGGCGTTGCGGGCCGGGTCTGACTTGTCGGTGCCGAACTCGTAGAAATTGTTGTAGGTCGTGACGTCCGTGTACGGCGTGCGTTTTTCGGTCACGGCGTAGGCGTTGTTGAGCGTGGCGGGCAGCTTCGGCAGCTTGCCCGGCGCCTCCTGGGCAAACGCCTGGCGCGAGAACCACGGCGAGGCCAGACCCGCGGCGGCAGCGGCGCCGCCCATCGTCAGCAGGCGCCGGCGAGACCGATACAACGGTTCGGGCGTGATTTCCGACGCGGCGACATCGTCACCGCGCAACCATTTGGGGGAAGGAATCAGCATGTTTCGCAGCGTTGGGTAGGACTTGCAGCATTGGACATCAAAAGCTGCCGGAAGGTGCGGAGCCGCCCGGATATCGGGTGAGCAGGCGGACGGTCATGTGCCCGGGCTAACCCCGTTGGTATTGCTGGTAGACCACCTGGGCCAGCGCCAGCAACCGTTCGCGCTCCAGCGGACCCGCCAAGGCGAAGCCGAGATCGCGATCGACCCAATAGAACGCCATGGTAGGGTGTCCGGCGGGATTTCGTGCGGGCGTGCGCGGCGGCAGCCGTTCGAGCCGGAATGCGGTGTCCGGCGTGCCCTGCGCCATGCGTCGCAGTTGCAGCGACACGCGCGTGCCGGCGTCGTCCTCGTACATCAGGATGGCCATCGGGCCGCCCTCGGAAGCGCCAAGGCGCCCGCCAATCAGCCGGAATCCCTGCGGGTGCAGGTCGGGCACCTGCAACGACGCACCGAGCCGTTTCGACAGCCAGGCAATCAGATGGGCCTCGTCGCTGGCGGGCACCTCGACGACGTGCCTGACTTCGGGTGCATAGACGACATAGCTGGCCAGCGCCTCGCGCGCAAAACGCTCCATCGGCGCGATGGCCACGGCATCGGCCCCGACATGATCGCGGGCATACCAGCCGCCGGCAGCCCCCACCGCCAGCGCACACAGGCTGGCAGCCAGCGCCAGCGGCCACGCCAGGCGCGCCGTGGTCGCGCGGCCGCCCTGCCCACGCAGTTCGCGCGGCAGCGCAGCTAGCGGCACGGCCTCGTTGAGCACGCCATCCAGCCCGGCATGCAGCGCGGCGGCCTGCTGCCGCCAGGCTTCCACCTTGCTCGCGGCCTCGGCATCGGCAGCCAGGAATGCCTCGACCGCGGCGCGGCGCGGACCGTGCAACTGGCCATCGGCATAGGCGTGAAGATCGGCTTCGCTCACCGGCGTCTGTGGGCTCATCATTTCACCCGTTGCAGCACATTCGGCGCCGCAACGTCCTTCGTGCCGCCGTCGAGCAGGCGGCGCATCTGTTCACGCGCACGGCTCAGGCGCGACATCACCGTGCCGACCGGGACTTCAAGCACCTGGGCCGCTTCCGCATACGAAAACTGCTCCAGGCTGACCAGCAGCAATACGGCCCGCTGGGCCTCCGGCAATGCGGCCAGCGCCCTGATCAGGTCGCGCCGCAGGCCCGGATCGTCGCCGGGAACCGCCACGTCCGGCGGATCGTCGGTTGCGCTGACCAGATCCGCACGGCGCAGCCCGTTCAGGCGCAACCGGTGCATCAGCGTCAGCAACCAGGGCAGCAGGCCGTCGGCACCGTCGCCCCAGAGCGATCCGGGACGCAGGCGGAATCGCCAACGGAAGCGCAGTGCGCGCTCCAGCGTGTCCTGCACCAGATCGTCGGCCAGCGCGGCGTCGCCAGTCAGGCCGCGCGCGTGGCGCCGCAGCCGCGGCGCCAGCGCCACCAGTTGGCGCTCGAATCCATCCATGCGCTGGTTGCCTTGCGTTCAGGCGCCCGGAAAAATCAGGGCTTGGCCACGTGCCAGACGCTGTTGAGGTTGTCGCCAGTGCGGTCGCCCGGCTTGGCGTCCTTCGCAAAGCGGTACAGCGGCATGCCCTTGTAGGCGTACTGGCGCGTACCGTCGTCACGCGTGATGACCGAGTAGCTGCCCGACGCCGACTTGCCCGGCTCTGCCAGCAGCGGCGGCCAGTTGGTGGCGCACATGCCGTTGCAGACACTCTTGCCGCCGTGGGCGGGGTCGCGATCGAACGTGTAGAGCGTCAGGCCCTGCGGATCGGTCAGCACGCCGTTGGTCACCTTCACGGTCGGCGGCATTTCGCCGGCCCCGCCCATGCCCATGCTGGAACAGCCGGCCAGCAGGATCGTTGCAGCGCCAGCGGCGATGACGAGCGGGCGAAATACGGATGCAGCAGTGTGACGAGTATTCATCTTCAGGTCTCCTTCTCCGGGGGCGGTGCCGACCGTCGGCGCCGTGTACCTTCAGTAAACACCCGATGTGACGTCCTTATTCCGTTTGAGCCGAAAAAAAGTGGCGCTCTCTGTCTTCGTGTGCATCTTAAGGCGCCCGAAAAGACAAAAAGCCTGTCGCAACGACAGGCTTTTCGATCCGGGGACGGATAGCGAATCAGAGTTCGCCGTAGCTATGCAGGCCGGACAGGAACATGTTCACGCCGAGGAACGCAAAGGTCGTGACGAGCAGGCCAACCAGCGCCCACCACGCGGCCACCGTACCGCGCAGCCCCTTCATCAGCCGCATGTGCAGCCATGCCGCGTAGTTCAGCCAGACGATCAGCGCCCAGGTTTCCTTCGGGTCCCAGCTCCAGTAGCCGCCCCACGCCTCGGCCGCCCACAGCGCACCCAGGATCGTGGCGATCGTGAAGAAGGCGAAACCGACCGCGATGGCCTTGTACATCACATCGTCGAGCAGCTCCAGCGACGGCAGGCGCTCCGACAGGATGCCCCGCTGCTTGAGCAGGTACGCCACCGACACCATCGCAGCCAGCGCGAACGTGCCATAGCCGATGAAGTTGGCCGGTACGTGGATCTTCATCCACCAGCTTTGCAGCGCCGGCACCAGCGGCTGGATCTCCTGCGCATTGCGGCTGACCGTGTACCAGAGCAGGAAGCCCACGGCCGCCGACACCACCAGCATCACGAACGGCCCCAACGCCCGCGTGGCGTAGCGGCGCTCGTAGTACAGGTAGAACAGCGACGTGATCAGCGTGAAGAGAACAAACACCTCGTAGAGGTTCGAGATAGGAATATGGCCAATATCGGCGCCGATCAGGTACGACTCGTACCAGCGCACCATCAGGCCCGTAAAGCCCAGGACCACGGCCGCCCAGCACAGCTTGCTGCCAAGGCTCGACCCGGTGTCGGATCGGGACGCAAAGCCGACCCAGTAGAACATCGTCGACAGGAACACCAGGGCGCTCATCCACAGGATGGCTGACTGACTCGACAGGAAGTACTTCAGGAAGAAAGCCTGCTCGGCGCGCGCCAGGTTGCCCTGGTACATCTGGATGGCAAGCAGCGACAGCACCGCGATGCCGACCATCAGCGGCCGCACCGCCTTCCAGTGCCAGCCAAGCAGCGCGAACGTGGGCACGGCGGCAATCAGCACGGCCTTGTCGTACACGTTCATCCAGTGGCCGTACCGCGCAAGCGCAAACCCGGCGCCCAGCACCAGCAGCACGGCAAACGCCCAGTCAACCCAGGTCAGGCGGCGCAGAAAGGACGGTTCGAGGAAATCGGCTTCCAGCTGCAGCGGGTCGTGCGACACATTGCCCGCCGCGGCATTTTGTCGCGGCGTCAGGCCCGAGGAGGCGTGGTTGAGATTGGAGGACATGGCATTCCTGCTCTGCGGTGCGATGCACCTGTAATGTCTGCGGTATCAACATGGCGCGGCAGGCCGGGATTGTTGTATGTCCGGCCGCCGGAAAGCCCTCTTTCTACTATAGCGACGGCCCCTGCTTATCATCGGGCCCTGATGCGTCGGATCGCGGTGCCGCGTGCGTCATCGGCGAGTCGCCATCCGCTGGCAACGGCGTCACTTCCGCGCCCACGGCACGGCCGACGTCGTCGCGCAATGTGACGAATTCCTTCTCGAAATCCATCGTGCGGCGCTGCGTCGACATGGCCATCAGCACATGACTGCCCGCGGAGTTTCCGGCGTCGTCAGGTTGCTTGTCCTTGATCCAGATCCAGACGCGCCGCTCGCGGATATAGAACATCGCGAACACGCCCAGCACCAGCAGCAGGCAGCCAAGATACACGATGTTCTTGCCCGGCGCACGGGTCATCTGGAACACGCTGGCCTTGACCTCCTGGAAGTCGTCGAGCTGCAAAAATACGGGCGCCGCGTAGAAGAAACTGTCCGACAGCGCGTTGATGGCCTGCTGCAGGAACTGGCCACTCTGTGCGTCGTTGGGGATCACGGGCAGCTTGTCCTGCTCGCGTGCCAGTTGCCACAGTTCCCACATCGATCCATTGAGAATCTTCAGCAGGACGTCGGCCGCCTTCTGCTGCTCGCCCTGCGGCACCGATTTTTCCAGGAAAGCCGCGATCGCGGTGAAGCCCCCGGGCGGCGCATCGGGCGACGAACGCGTGGCGCCGGCAAACAGGTCCATGGCGCGCTGGGCGCTTTCGGCCAGTTGCTTGCGCAGCGTCGCCTTGTCGTCGCCGGGCATCGACACGGCCGCAAAGCGACGCGCCGCCTCGCCGCGCATGGCACTGCTTTGCAGCGCGGCGCGCAAGCGCATCCAGTCGGCCACGCTGCGCTGGTCGTCGGCGGGAATACGCAAATAGCGGAACTGTTCGCTCGGCGAGTCGCGCATGCCCGCCAGGAACACGGTCTGGCCGTCGAGTTGCACCGGGAGCATGTAGTTGTTGAACTCGCGCGCCTGCCCGGTGCGGTCACGCAGTTTGTACTGGACCGACGGGCCGACATTGCGTAGGTTCTTGTCCTTGTCCAGGCTGGCCGCCGCTCCCAGATGCTGCTCCAGCGCACCCAGCGACGACTTGCGCGCCACACCGCGCACATCGGCCTTGCCCGACGCATCGGTCACGGTCTCGACGTTGATTTGCCGGAAATCGCTGAATTCGACGGTCAGGCTGTCCTGGTCGGCAGCCGTGCCGGTGCCGGTCAGCGCCACATTGCCGCCCACCGTGCCCGCGATCGGAAACGTCCCATGGCTGCTGCCCGTCATCGGATAGCCGACGAACTTCAGTTTCGAGCCGCCGTCCTCGAAGCTGGACTGGTAGATGGCCACGCCATCGACGATCAGCGGCTCGTTCACCTTGATCGTCGCCTCGGTCCGCTTGCCGGTGGCGCGATCGGTCACGACCACATCCGACGCGAACAGCTTGGGCATGCCGGTGGAGTAGTAATCGACCGTGAACTTCTTGAGCATGATCGTGAACGGCAGGTCCTGCACCAGCGCGCCATCGGCAATGTTCAGGATGGCCGTGGAGACGGTGGCCCCTTCCGGCACGAACGCATTGCCGCGGAATCCGGGGTTGGCGGGCGACAGCCGGTGCTTCGCTGGAATCTCGCTGATGATGGCGTTGCCGGCGATCGGCGTCTTGCCGCCGAACCACATCTGCGCGCGAATCAGCATATCGCCGTCCAGCAGGCCACCCACGCAGATCACGACGATGGCCGTGTGCGCCAGGATGTAGCCGAGCTTGTTGGCAGCGCCCGCCTTGGCGGCCAGCAGCGTTGCGCCATCATGTTCCACCGGCTTGACGCGGTATCCGCGGTTGCGCAGCAGCGCGCCGAGCCGGCCTGCGGCTTCCGCGCGGCCGCGCGGCACCTCGTATTCTCCCCGGTGATGGAACGCCCGCAGGCTGCGCTCGCGCACGTGATCCTTCCACGAGCGCATGTCGACGATCATCTTCGGCGCGTTGCGCGCAATACACAACGACGTGGAGATCACCAGGAATGCCAGGATCAGCAGGAACCACCACGAGCTGTACACCTTCTGCAGCGACAGCGCATGGAACAGGTCCGCCCAGAACGGCCCGAACTGGCTCACGTAGTTCGGGTACGGTTCGTTCTGCTTGAGCACGGTGCCGATGATGCTGGCGATGGCAATCACCGTCAGCAGCGTGATCGCGAAGCGCATCGAGGACAGCAACTCGACGGCATCGCGCAGCACGCGGTGTTGGGTCTTCAGGTGCAGCCCTGAAGTGGATGGGGTCGACATGTGCGGTAAAGCCTGAAAGCCGGTGTGGCGCTAATTGTGGTTGGCGCCAGTGTTGCGCGCCGATGTGACGCGATGTGGTGCCGCTCAAAATGAAAAAGGGTGGACATGCTTTGGCAAGCAGGCCACCCTCTTCGATTGTCGCCCACGCGTCCGGTTCATCCCCCAAGGGATTCCCCGGACATGCAGGCCCGATACGACTTAACGGACGCCGGCGACGTAATCCGCCACCGCCTTGATCTCGGCATCCGACATCCTGGCGGTAATCGTGCTCATGACCGAATTGTTCTTTCGGGTGCCCTGGCGGAATGCCACCAGTT
>Ga0209564_1001568_pt1 | contig 22424 bp, 15 predicted proteins | sample AraplaCol_mMF_r2_FD_184272 | JGI IMG/M metagenome (GOLD analysis project Ga0209564, IMG submission 184272) | Arabidopsis root microbial communities from North Carolina, USA - plate scrape MF_Col_mMF_r2 (SPAdes) (version 3) | ecosystem: Host-associated > Plants > Roots > Endosphere | place: USA...
CGCTGCAGGCGATCACGCAGGCGGACGCGCTCACGGCCAGCGAGCGGGCGACGATGCCGGCCAGCATGGGATCAAGCGAGGTGATGAGGGAGAAGGCCGTGGCGGCGCTGTCGGAGAAGGTGTTCATGAAGGGCTGCTGCACTCTAGCCTAGGGCTTAAGTCCTTGAATCGCATCAGGAATCCTCGTTATGAAACCGTTTGCATAGGTTGCCCAACCGCTCCGCTGCGCCTCGGTTTCCCCTTCCACCCTGCCCCGCCGGCCCGGGGGACTCAAGCACTCATAATCAACGCATCCCCGTCCCGCCATGCACAAAGTCGAACTCTCTTACCTGCTCACGCCACAGCGCGGCAAAAGCGCGCTGATACGCAACCCGCTGATGGACCTGCTCCACGCGGTGCGCGAACAGGGCTCCATCTCCAAGGCGTCCAAGGCGCTGGACTTGTCTTACCGCCACGTCTGGGGTGCGCTCAAGGAATGGGAGCAGACGCTGGGGCGTGAGCTCATCGTCTGGGACAAGGGCCAGCGCGCGCGGCTCACCGAATTCGGCGAAAAGCTGCTGTGGGCCGAGCGGCAGGCGCAGGCCCGGCTGGCGCCGCAGATCGAGGCGCTGACCAGCGACATCGAGCGCGCATTCTCCACCGCCTTTGACGATGACGCTCACGTGCTCACGCTGTATGCCAGCCACGACGCGGCGCTGTCGGCGCTGCGCGAGCAGGCCAGCCCGCGCGGGCTGCACCTGGACATCCGCTTCATGGGCAGCGTGGACGCGATCGCGGCGCTGAACGCCGGCCGCTGCATGATGGCGGGCTTTCATACGCTGGAGCAGCCGGGCAGCCAGTCCGTCACCGCGCGAAGCTACCGCAACCTGCTCAAGCCCGGGCTGCACAAGCTGATCGGCTTTGCCCACCGCACGCAGGGCCTGATCGTGGCCAGGAACAACCCGCTGCGCATCACCGGCGCCGCCGACCTGGCGCGGCCCGGCCTGCGCTATGTCAACCGCGCGGCAGGCACGGGCACACGCGTGCTGCTGGACGAGTTGCTGGCGAAGGCCGGCGTGGGCGTCTCGGCGATTGCGGGTTACGAGAGCCAGGAGCCCTCGCACACGGCGGTGGCCCAGGCCGTTGCCAGCGGCGCGGCCGATGCCGGCCTGGGCATTGAGGCGGCCGCGCGCGAAAAAGGCCTGGGCTTTGTGCCGCTGGCCGAGGAGCGCTACCACCTGGTCTGCCTGAAATCCGAGCTGCCCACGCCGCCGGTGCAGGCGCTGCTCAAGGAGCTGCAGAGCCGCGACTGGCAGGCCGTATTGGAAGGCTTGCCCGGCTACAGCGGCAAGCTGGCGCAAAGCGGCAAGGTGCTGTCGCTGCGCGCCACTCTGCCCTGGTGGACCTACCTCAAGGAAAAGCCCGGCAAGGCCAGGGCCTAGCCAGCAAGCTCTTCTTCTGGAGCGTCACATCGCGCAGGATCGAAAGCCGCAGAACACATCGTCCCGGCCCGGCAAGGCAAACCCGCGGTGCTTCAGATTTTTCATGCGCGCGCGTGTCGCGAAGGAGGCGCCGCGCAGCACTTTGTGCGTGCCGAAGCGTGGTTGCGAGTACGCCTGCCAGGGGCCGGGTGCAAAGCCCGGGTAAGGCCTGAAGCTGCTGCCCACCCACTCCCAGACGTCGCCCCAGCGAAAACCGCGCCGCGCCGCCGCGTGGGCGGCCAGCTCCCACTCCACCTCGGCCGGCAGTCGGCGCCCGGCCCAGCGGCACCAGGCGTCGGCCTCCCACCAGCTCGTGTGCATGGCGGGCTGGTTGCCCTGCATGCGGCGCGGCACGCCGAAGCGGTTCTGTATCACCGCGCCGCTGGAGATGCCGATCTGGTCCACATAACGCGGGCCGCGCCGGCCTTCGCCTGCGGCCAGGCCTTGCAGCCAGCGCCAGCCGTCGGGGTGCCAGAGTTCTTCGCGGTCGTAGCCGCCGTCGCCGACGAATTCCACATACTGCGCCCAGCTGACGGGCTGGGCATCGATCTCGAACTCCGGCACGCTGACGGCATGCGCGGCCTGTTCATTGTCAAAGGCGAAACCCGGGCCGGTCGCGCTGCCCATTTGCCATGCCGTGGCCGGCACCAACAGAGGCTCGCGCAGTGCCATGGGCTGCGGCGCGAAAACATCCTCCAGCGATTTTTCCAGGGCCAGGCCCAGGGTCTGCGCACTGCGCACCAGGGCCTCACCGCGCATGTCTTCGAAAAACAGGCTCAGCCGGTAGAAATACAGCGCATCGTCAACCTCGTCGCCGTGGCCGGCTGGCGCCGTCTTGTCGAGCAAATCCAGTGTGGCTTCCAGCGTGTCCAGCAAATAGGCGCGGCAGTGGGCCATGCCGGGCAGGTCCAGCGCCCAGCGCGCGCTGTGCGGCACGACCTGCGCATTCCACCAGCGGTCGGCATTCGGTTCTATGGAGGCCAGCCGGGTGAGCGCGGGGTCGCAACGCGCACCAAGGGCGCGCTGCGTGTTGCGGGCGATCCACCATTCCTGGAACCAGCCCACATGGCCGAGTTCCCACAAGGGCGGATTGACATTGGCCAGCCGCGGCACAGCGAGTCCGCCGTCCTCCAGCGCGCGCTGGTATTGCGCGAACAAATGCAGGGTGTTGTTGCGCGCATCCATCAGTGCCAGCGACAAGGTGTCGCGGCCGGCACAGCGCATCGCAAGCGAATCCGTCAAGACGCCTGCCACGGCCGGCGATGAGGAGGGTAATGAATTAGGTGTAGCGTCCGAAGCCAAGGCAGCCGTCCTGCGAGCCCGGGCATGAAGGACACCGACAAGGCCCCACCACACCGTGCACGCGTTGAAGCCAGAATAGCAGAGACAGTGCCGCCCGGCTGGCTCCGGGGGGTCTATAAGTCAATAGCGTGCATACGTGTTTTTACGCAGCGTTGCCGCCTCTCCGTCCAGCCCGCGCGACCGCCGGTCGGCCCGTGCGCCGCACGCGTATTTCCCTCTTTTGATTCCGCCGCGACGCGGATAGACTGCAGCCAGCCCTCCTCCAATTAGAGGAGGCAGAAGGAGGCACAGCGTTTGCCTCCGGCTCCACGACTCTGAACCTCGGTCCTTCGCCGGCCAGCCCCCACATGCAGTTAAATGACCTGAATTCATCGCCCGCCGAACTGGACCTGACACTTCTGGATCTCGGGCCCCTGGCCTGGGTGCTGGAGGAACTGCGCAAATCACTGGAAGCCTCCACCAAGGCCCTCAAACGTTTTATCCGCGAGTCCGAGGCAGGGCGCGACTCGGATATCGGTGCGCTGGATGCGGGCCAGTTGCGCACCGCCCGCCAGCAGCTGCACCAGGCCGTGGGGGCGCTGGAGATGGTGGGCATGAGCGCCCCGGCACTGGTGCTGCGGGCGATGGAAACGTCGGTGCAGAAGTTCATACAGTCGCCGGCGCTGTGCACGCAGGAGGCCGTGGGCAAAATCGAACTGGCGGGCTTTTCCATCGTCCACTACCTCGAAGAGGTGCTGGCGGGCAAGCCGGCCTCGGCCGTCTCGCTCTTCCCCCAGTACCGCGACATCCAGGGCCTGGTCGGCGCCGACCGCGTCCACCCGGCGGACCTCTGGGTCTTTGAATGGCGCTGGATAGAGCCGACCCTGAACATCACCGTTCCGGCGCAGGAGTATGGCGACGAAGCCAGGCAACAGCTGGACCGCCTGATGCTGACGCTGATACGCACCGGCGCTCCTGAAACCGCGCGCAGCCTCAGCGATATCTGCCTGGGTTTCGCGCGCACACAGACTGCCGTTGAATCAAAGACCTTCTGGAAAATCGCCGCCGGCTTTTTTGAGGCCCTGGCGCAGGGACTGCTGAAGGTGGACCTGTATGTGAAGCGGGCGACCCTGCGCGTGCTGCTTCAATACGTGTGGCTGGCCAAGGGCACGGACGCTTCGGCCAGACTCACGGAGGATCTGCTTTTCCTTTGCTCCCAGGCCAAGGTGCAGCGCGCCAGCGACTCGCCGGTGCTGTCGGCGGTGCGCTCGGCCTACGGCTTGAAGCGTGTCAAGCCGGTGGACTATGAATCGGTCCAGTTCGGCCGTTTCGCGCCGGCCCTGATCGCCCAGGCCCGCAAGCGCATCGCCTCGGCCAAGGAAACCTGGTCCGCCGCCACCGCGGGCGACCTCGGCAAATTCAAGGTGCTGACCGACCAGTTCAGCCTGGTGGCCGATTCGCTGGTCAAGCTGCATCCGCCCAGCGAAGTGCTGGCGCGCGCCATGGGGCGGGTGATCGAAAGCACGGTCAGCTCCGGCCAGGCGCCCAGCCCTGACCTGGCGCTGGAATTCGCCACCGCCGTGCTCTTCCTGGAGGCTGTGTTCGACGACTTCGATCCCAACGACCCCCAGCTGTGGGCGCGCACGGCGCGCCTGGCGGAGCGGCTGCAAAGCGCGCGCGACGGGGGACAGCCGCAGCCGCTGGAATCGTGGATGGAGCAGCTCTACCAGCGCGTCAACGACAAGCAGACCATGGGAAGCGTGGTGGGCGAATTGCAAAGCTTGCTGGCCGCGCTGGAAAAGTCGCTGGACATGTTTTTCCGCACGCCCGAAGACACCCAGCTCCTGGCTGTGGTGCCGGGGCAGCTCGCGCAGATGCAGGGCGTGCTGTCCATGCTGGACCTGGACCAGGCGGCACTCGCGGTGACGCATATGCGCGAGCTGGTCGAGCGCATGCTCAAAGCCGGTGCCGACGACAAGGCCCATTCGGACGACACCTTCGACCGGCTGGGCAACAACCTGGGCGCCCTTAGCTTCCTGATCGACATGCTCAACTACCAGCCCGCGCTGGCCAAGCGGCTGTTTGTCTATGACGCCGCCAAGGGCGAACTCAAGGCGGACAAAGAAACTTAGAACCTGTTCACGGCCTAAACGGGGCCGCGTTGGGATGCAGTCGGGATTATGGGCGTCGCACCGCGCCTTGCATCCCATCCCGAGAAGGTGCTTGCGCGGCCCCGTTTAGGCCGTGAACAGGTTCTTAATCCCAGACCGTGTATGGCGGTGCGCCATCGTATTGGTTGCTGAACTGGAAGGCCTCGCCCTCGAAATCAAAGCCCGGCACCTTGATGTCGCACCAGACCGCGCCGCTGTAGGGCGCTTCGGCCGGCACAAGCTTCATGCTGATGCTCTCCGTCGCACTTTGCAAAGCCACCGGCAAGGTGTAGCCATCGCCGCTGAACTGGCTCACCGGGCTGATGATGGATATACGCATGCCGGCGTAAGCGCCGTTGTCGTCGTAGCACAGCAGGAAAACAAAACAGTAGTCGCTGCTGGCCTGCCATTTGAGCTCTATCGTTTTTCCATCCGTCAGCACAGCCGGCTTGACAGCGCCCGGCGCCCACGGCCCCAGCGTGACCTGCACGCCGGCCGGGCTGGCGACCGATGTCGCGGCGTTCAGGTCCGAGCTGAAGCCGCCCTGGTCGTCAAAAGGCAGGACATAGGCGCGCCCGCCTATGGTGACGGCGGGGTTGTGCAGGAAATTCGCGAATGCGCTCCAGGTGCCGCCGGCCGGGTAAAACTGCGAAAAGGTGAGCAGGTCGGGCGTGGTGGGCAGTATGTCCAGCGGCGAACTCACGCTGAAGCTGCTCACGGGCGCGCCTGCGGGAATGGACGCCGTCATGGGAATGTTGGCGATCTGGAAAGAGGCCATGTCCATCCCGTCCACCAGGCCGGCCGTGGTGGTGGCGCCGGCCAGGCTGACGGTCGCCGTAGTGGCCGGATTGCCCGGCGTGATGCTGCCCTGCAGGAACTTCCAGGTGGTGGCGTAGCCGCGTGCCAGCGCGGTGGCGATGACGTTCTCGATCGCCCCCAGCACCGCGCTGCTGTTGTGCGAGGTGAGCGGCTGCTGGGTGTTGTCGGCGAACACCCCGCTGGCGCCGAACACCATCATCGAGGGCGGGGCGTAATACATCAGCCCCTTGGTCGGCGCCCACCAGGCGGGCGGCGGCGGTACGGCCGCGCCGTAAGGCGTGGTCTTGCCGGCCGGGGAATTGGTGCTGAAGAAGGGGTAATAAAGGTTGTAGGTTTCACCGTTGCCGCCGGTGAACTGCAGCACGGTGTAGGTATTGCTGTTGCCGTTGATGTCGATGATGCCGCCGACCTGCACCACATTGCCGGTGTAAATGTGATTGCCGTTGTTGTTCTGCTCCACCTGCAGCAAGCCGGGATTTTTCTTGTACCAGGCAAAAAAGTTGTCGATGGCCGCATCGAACCAGGTCGCCAGCGCGGTGGTGGGCGGCGTGACGAAGAACAGCTCGACCGGGCTGGTGCTGGCGGTGAAGGGGTTGGTGGCATCGCTGCTTGCGCTGGCGATCACCACGGTGTTGCCGGCCGGCGCGCCGGGTAGGCTGCTCACGCTGGCGCCGGCCGGCATCAAGGGCCCGCTGACCGGCATGCCCACGCTCAGGCTGCCGTTGGTCGGTACCGGGCTGCCAGGGCCGGTGATGGTGAAGATGGCCTGCCATGCGCCGGGCGTGCCCGAGACGGCCAGCGTCCCCTGCAGGCTTGAGGCCTGCAACTGGCAGTTGATCAGGTCGTTCGGGTTGAGCAGGCGGTAAGGCGTGGAAGCGTCGCTGCCCTCGGGATACACGCAGTCGGCAAAAGGCGCGAGCAGCCCCACCGCCGTGGCCTTGAAGTTGCTCACCAGGGTCTGCCGGTCCAGCGTGGGCACGATGCCCGAGCCGGCGCCGAAGTTGGGGTCGCGGGGCGTGACCTGCAGCGTCAGCGGAATACCCAGCTGGTCGACCTGGGTCGTGTCGATGTTGAGGTTGTTCGGTGGGCTGCTGGATGTGGCGCCTGGTGTGGTGCAGGTGAGCGCGACCTCCACGAAGTCATAGAAAAAATTCGCGGTGGCAGCGGTCGGCCCGCTGATCTTGCTGTTGGGCGCGGTCACCGCATCCGGCGAGCTGCTGAAGTAAAGGCGCGCCGAAGGGAGCTGCACGCCGGCATCCAGCTGGATCGCGCCGCCGGCCTTCTTCAGGTCGGCCAGGGTGAACAGGGGCGCCAGCGTCCCGAGGGATGCCACGGGCGAGGCCACACCCGTGCCGGGGTCTATGCTCCATGCCTGGTTCAGGCTTTCCTGGGTCAGGAACAGGTAGATCGCGTCGTCGGCCAGGCCCGATCCGTTCTGCTGGCTGTTGTTGGCGATGTTGAGGGTAACGTAGCTTGTCATGGGAGTCCTTGGCCGGCGGTGGGCTGTGATGTGGTGAGAGCTTCAAAGGCGGCCTGCTGGAACCAGTCCTGGTCCACGTCGCCGGCCACGCCGGGCACGGGCGTTCCGCCGTTGACAGAACCGTCGCTGTATTGCCAGCAGGACCATGCCTGCCAGGGTTCGGGGACGGCCGGGTTGGCCACATAGTCGGCCAGCCACAGCGGACGAGTCCCCAGTTGCTCGCAACCCGGCAGGGACGCGAGGTTCTGCCAGAAGCCGTCGTCGGTGTAAATCATGGTCTGGCGGCCGAACAAAGTGTCCGCGGCTTGGGTGAAGTCCAGCACCCACTGCAAGACCTCTTCGGGGTCGCGCCCGTCCAGGGTTTCAATGTCCAGCACCGGTGGCAGGTCCTTAGTCCCCAGCTTGCCCACGGTCGTGGAAAAAAGCCGGGCCTGGACTTGGGCATCGCCGCCTGGGCGCCCGAAGTGGTAGGCGCCGCGCGTCAAGCCGGCGGCCGCGCACTCCTTCCAGTTCGTCTTGAAGCGGGGATCGACGATGAGGACGCCCTCCGTCGCTTTGACAAAACTGAACACCACATCGCTGGTCGCCACCTGGGGCCAGTCAATGACGCCCTGGAAGTGGCTGACATCTATGCCGCGCAGCAACATGTCCGGCCCCTTAGTTGACGTTGTTGAGCATGTTGACCTGCGCCTGCTGCAGGCCGTCTATCCTGAGCACCGTCTCCAGCGGCAGGTCTTCATCCCACATCACGCCGCAGTTGTATTGCAGGGGCTCCGGGTTGGCCACGCTGCCGCTGACCTTCTGCTGGAAGGTGGTGGTTACGCCGTCGGTGGCCTGCACGCCCAGGCCCCAATGGTCCCAGCCGTACCAGCTGCTGGACTTCATGACCATGGTGTAGACCGCCGAGCCGTCGTCGGGCAGCACCGTATGGCCGTTGAGCTGCGCGGTGATGGTCATCAGCGCGACGCGGCAGGCATCCTGCGCGTCCTCATCGCCGTCCAGCGCGGCTTGCAGGTTGTCTGCCAGCACCTGGTGAAAAGGCACTGTCTGCGGAAAGATGATGTCGGTGGTATTGAAGAAGTCTTCGTTGAGACCGGTCGGCACGCGCTCCTGATCAAACACGAATGCACCCTCATCGGAGTTGTAGATGGTGGGAGCGGTGTAGGCGTTGTCGGCGCTCTCGTATTCACCGGTCAGGGCCCAGCCCCAGCAGGCGGTGTAAATGAAGGGCGCCTGGTCCGAGTTGGGCACGAGCTCGCCATCGCGCGGATGGTCTTCACCGGCGGGCGCCAGCAGATTGCGTTGGGTATCGCTGAGGTAGGGCATGGGCTTCTCCGTGGACAAATCGCTGCGGACGGCACCGCCATCTCGCTTGGCAAATTGTCCGCAGGGGTCCCTGTGCTGGCGATTACACGGCATTACAGCCAGCAGGCATGGCACACCAGGCGCCGCCGCCCTGGCCGTGCTTGCGCTAACACTTTGAGATTCAACTGGGTTGGCGCGCTATTTCTCTGGCGAAAACATTCGACTTAAAGCGGCACGCACACCGTCCGAGTCAAGGCAATTAATACCGAAACCGAATGCAGATGTAAATCCCTGCCGTGGCGCTTGACGATGATTGAGCCTCTCGCAGATACTGCGCCGACCGGTTCGGTTTTTCAACACTGGCAAGGACGCACGGCGCCGCAGAGCGACGGCGCTTGCCATGGAGCCTGATGGCAAGAAGGAGGGAGAAGGCAAGTGGCTATTTTGAGAAACCGCGTCACGCAGCGCAGAATTTACCTTCGGACACACCATGTTTTCGGGCGGGGCCGCTCCGCCGACACCCTGCTGGAAAACCTCGACGCCTCGCAGCTGCACGCATCCATACGCTGGACCGGCAAAGCCTGGGAACTGCGCGACCACAGCCGCAACGGCACCTTGCTTGACGACACACTGCTCTCTAACACCAAGGGCCTTGAACTGCGCGTGGGCAGCACCATAGGCTTCGGCCAGGAAGGCGGGGCCGCCTGGCTGGTGGAAGACCTGTCCCCGCCGCGCAATCTGTTGTGGCCGCTGGGCCATGACACGCCCTACATTCCCCTGGGCCACTCCAACCTGTTGCCGCAAGGGCTTGCCGCCGAGCTGTCCATTCACCACAGCGACAAAGGCCAATGGGTGTGCACCACACCCGAAGGCAGCTGGGTGCTGGAAGACGGCGACGAGGTGCACTTTGCCGGCAAGGTCTGGTGTTTCCTGCTGGCGGCCGAGGTGGTCTCCACCATGGACTGCATGGCCGGCGGCAAGGCCGTCATGCGGCGCTCGCAACCCGCGCTCTTCTTCAAAGTCAGCCAGGATGAGGAGCACGCCTGGCTGGAAATGCACGACGCCGGGCTCCACCTCAACCTGGGCGAACGCTCGCACCATTACGCGCTGCTGATCCTCGCGCGCCTGCGCCTGGCCGACGCCCAGCGCCAGCTCGCGCCGCATGCGCAGGGCTGGGTCGAACTTGATCGCCTGGCCAAGATGCTGGGCATAGACCCGGGCCACCTGAACATCCAGATCTTCCGCATGCGCAAGCAACTGGCACTCGCGATGCCGGCGGGCGCGCATGTTCCCGAACTGATAGAGCGCCGGCGCGGCTCGCTGCGCTATGGCAATCTGCGCTTTCGCATCATGCGCGGCGCCGCGCTGGAGGCCGACTTCGATCCACTGGCAGACGACCAGAGCTTTCCCGCAGAATCGCTTGTGGCTTAGGGCCTGTTAACAGGCCCGAATCCCTTCCCTCCATGACGCGGGTGCCCTCGCACGGTTTCCCCGTGGGCGTGGCGGGGTACCAGTCGCTGGGTTTGCTCGGGCAAGGTGCCTCAGGCCAGGTGTTCAAAGCCAGGCAGCGCAGCACGGGCCAGTTCGTCGCCATCAAGGTTCCCCATCCGGCATCGGCGGACGACCCCGCCGCGAACCGGCGCGTGCAGCAGCGCCTGCACCAGGAGACCCGCGTGCTGGCGATGCTGCAGCATGCCCACGTGGTCCGGCTCATCGATAAGGGCATGGCCGGTGGCGGGCAGCTGTTCGCGGTCCTTGAGTTCGTGCCGGGGGAGACGCTGCGCGATTTTCTGCAGCGCAACGGCGGCCTGCCGCTGCCGGATACCATGGCCTTGATGGCGCAGTTGCTGGACGCGCTGACCTTTCTGCACCAGCACCAGGTCGTGCACCGCGACCTCAAGCCGGAAAACATCATGGTCGCCTCCACCGGAACGGCCCTGCACCTCAAGCTGCTGGACTTCGGCCTGGCCAGCCACCAGGGCGAGCCGCGTTTCGTGACGGGCGCCGAAGGCACGCCCGCCTATTGCGCGCCGGAGCAGTTGCGCGGGGAGCCTTGCGTTCCCGCGACGGACCTCTATGCCTGGGGCCTGATCTTCCTTGAGTGCCTGAGCGCCCGGCCCTGCGTGCAAGGCGCGGACGTGGCCGAAGTGCTGCAGCGCCAGCTCAGCGCCGAACCCATCGCCCTGCCCGACGAGCTGGCCGGCCAGCCGGTGGCGCCGCTGCTGCGGCAGGCGCTGCACAAAAACCTGCGGCAACGCGCGGCCGATGCGGCCGGGCTGTATCTTGACCTGGTGCAGTGCCTGGCCCAGCTGCGCGGCCCGCGCCAGGCCCTGCCGGCACCGGCAGCCCCGGTGGACGGCGGTGCCAGGCAGCTGACGCTGGACAGCATGGACATTCCGACGGAGCCAACAGGCGCGGAGCATGCCCTGGGCATCCTCTGCGTGGGCCTGCGCCTCTACCCTGCCAGGAATTCCTCGCTGGCCCTGCCCTACCTGCAGGAAATGCGCGAACAGCAGATGCGCTGGTGCGCCAACGCGGTGCAGGGAGGCCAGGGCCAGAGCGCCGGCGTGCTGGGCGACTGCATGCTGTTTCACTTCGAACAGGGCGCCAGCAGCGCGCAGAACCTGCAGCAGGCGGCCATCGCCGCCATGGACCTGTGCACGCGCGTGCAGCGCAGAAGCCGGCTGCTGGAAGTCCAGCACGGCGTGCGGCTGGAAATATCGGGCGGCATCCACAGCGTGAGACCGGCTTCGCGCCACGACGCCTCCAGCCTCAACCAGGGGACCAACGTCGCGCTGCACCTCAACAGCGTGGCCGAGCCGGGCGCCATTGTGGCCAGCCAGCATGCCCGCCGCGAACTGGCGGCCAACATGCAGTTTGAGGAATACCTCGGCACGGCGGCGGCGCGGCACGAAGGGGATGACCGGGTGTTCCGGCTGATGGCCGACCACGGGTGAAGGCCTCCCGCCATCCCCACACCATCTCAGGCCATCTCAAGCCATGAGCTGCTCGACCTGCTCAACCGGGTAGCTGCGCCAGCGCCGGTTCAGGGTCTCCTTGGGGCTGGTGTTGCGCGCGTGCACGCGGGCCACATAAAGGTGCTGGTCGGGATTGACCACGATGCGCTTGTGCTGCGGCGCCCAGACGAAGGCGTTGTCCTCCCCCACATTGATGTCCGCGAAGGGCGCACCGCGCCAGAATTCCCTGCGGTAGCACAAAGTCCCGCCGCAGACCCAGGGCGAGCGCCCGTCGTAGACGTATTGCCAGGCGCGCCGCCCTTCGGGCGCATAGAAGAACACCTTGTCCAGGCCACAGATGTCTGCCCCCTGCCCCAGCAAGGCCTTGACCTGGGAACTGAGCCAGCCCGGCGCCATCCAGTCGTCGTCGTCCCAATGCGCGATCAGCTCGCCGCGGGCCAGCTCGCAGGCGATGTTGCGCTTGGCTCCCAGCGTGAGCTTGCGGTCCAGCCGCATGTAGTGGATGGCCTCGTGCTGCGGGATCAGGTCGGCCACGCTGTCGCGGCCGTCGTCCAGCACGATCAGCTCGCGCGGGCCGTAGTCCTGCGCCAGGAAATTGCGGATGGCCTGCGGCACGAAGTCGCGCCGGTCGGCGGTGGGCATGATGCAGGACACCAGCGGCCGCGCCGCTTCGGTGGATGCCGGCGCAGCGACGGCCTGGGGAAAGTAGAAATCACCGTCACGCTGCAGGCATTCCGGTTGCGGCACGCGCGTCCAGGCGCTTTGCTGCAGGTACTGGCCTTCCTTGAATTTCCAGGTGTTGCCGTCGTGGCGCACATAGATGTACAGCTCGCGCCCCGGCACGCGGCACAGGCGCGCACCGCCGGCCAGCATTTTCAGCAGGAAATCGGCATCCTCGCGCAGCGAGGTGGCGGGGTAGCGGCCATGGACCTCCCACAGGCTGCGGCGGAACAGCAGGGAGCCGCCGCAGACGTTTTCCGCGAACATGCGGCGAAACAGCGCGCGGCTGGGCGCCCAGAACTCGGCCTGCGGCCGCGCCATGAACAGCATGTCCTTGATGCCGGTGACGTCGGCGATGTTGTGCAGGATGGGCGCGGCCTGCCGGCTCAGGCGCTGCTCACCGTACCAGTCGTCGTCGTCCCAGTTCGCGACCAGCTCGCCCTGGGCCAGGCGCATCGCCTCGTTGCGCTTGGCGCCTATGCTGGTCCGGGGGGCCATGCGGATGCAGCGTATGCGCGCGTCGCTGATATCCGCGGGCAGGTCGCTGTCTTCCTCGTACACGATGATGAGCTCCAGCGCCGGATAGTCCTGGCGCTGGAAGTAGCGTATGGATTGCGCGACGAATTCGGGCCGCGCGCGCGTGGGCATGATGCAGCTCAGCAGCGGCATCGCAAGGGCAGGCGGCAGCGGCAGCGGCGGCGGCAGGGCCGGCGCGGCAGGCGGCGGCAGGGCCGGCGCGGCAGGCGGCGCCAGGAAAATGCGCATGCGCTCGGGCATGGCGAAGTAGCGGCATTGCTCCCCCGCGCAATGCGCATGGTAAGGCGCGGGTTGGTGGTGCGCCTCGCCGCGCCAGGCGCAGAAGCGGTCCTGGTAGAGCTGCTTGCTGGCCTGGAGCAGCCCGGCCTCCAGCCTGGACTGCCGAGGACAAGGCGGCGCCCTGTGGACAAAAGCGCCCTGGGCCCAGACCCCGCGAAAGCCGGCCCGCGCGGCGCGGATGTTGTAGTCCATCTCCCAGCACGGGCCCTGGCCGTAGGCGGTGTCGGCCGCGCCTATGGCGGCGACCACCTCGTTCCTCACCACATAGCAAAAGTCGGACAGGCTGTGCAGCGGCTCCAGCGCCATGCAGGCATTGCCGTACTTTGCCGCCAGCGCATCGGCCTGGTTCCACAAAGCCTCCTGCGTATCCGCGCAGGCCGGCGCCACGGCCTGCTCGTTCCAGCCGCGGTTGGTCGACGGGCCGGCCAGGCCGTGGCTGGGGTCGGCATCCAGCGCGTCCAGCAACAATTCCAGCCAGCCCGGCGCGACCCGCGCGCCGTTCTCCAGGAACACATAGATATCGGCCGGCACGCCGATCAGCCGGTTGAAGCATGCGGCCGCGCCCTCGTGCACGGGCCCCGACAACTGCTCGATACCGGGAAAGCTGTCCAGGTGGGCGCGCAGCGCCACGGCCTCGGCCTCGTCGGCCGGGTCGGGCAGCAGCCGCAGGCCGAAGGGCATGGGCGTGTTCTCGAAGAGGCCGGCCAGGGTGGCGGCCAGCGCATCGGCATGCGCGGCCACATACACGCCGATCAGGATCTGGCGTTCATGCAAACCCGGCATCTACCACTCCTCAGGGGTGGCCAGCAGGCCCGCGCCCAGCAGCGCCTCAAGCCTGCGCCAGGGACTGCCGGGCGCTTCGTCGCCCCAGTCACCCACCGCGTCGAGCAACTGCTCAAGCGCTACCGCCTGGGCATCGGCCGCGCGGTAAAAACGCGGGTAGCACAGCAGCAACTCCTCCACACAGGCACGAATCAGCGCCTCGCGGCGCGCGGGCTCGGGGGCGTGGAAGGAGACGTACAGCGTAGGCAGGCCCAGCTGCGGCAGGCGCCGCCACAGGCCGGGAATCACCGCGTACTCGCCGCCCTCGATATCCATCTTGATGAAGTTGCAGTCGGCTATGGCGTTGAGCGCCAGGAAGCGTTCCAGGTCCAGGCCCTGGACTTCGCGGCAGGGCTGGCCGACCGCGCCCGGCGCGGCCAGCATGCCCGACATGCTGTCGCCGAAATGGCTTTGCTCGCCGAAGTAAAGGCCCCCGGCGTAAAGCCGCAGCGGCCCGCTCTCGGCGCCTATGCCGTAGGGGTAGAGCCTGATCTTCGGCCGCAGCGCGGGATTCACCTCGACATTGGCCTCCAGCTCGGCAAACGCCACCGGGTCAGGCTCCAGGGCATGGACGCGGCGCGACAGCATCGCCCCATACAGTACCGTGGGCCCGATCCAGGCACCCATGTCGATATAGGACCTGTCGGGCCGCAGGAAGCGCTGGAACACCTCGAAGGTCTGCGGCTCCCACAGGCCGGCGCCCACGCGGCGCCAGAAGTCCTTGCGCGTATCGGCCGCACGGACCCGGAAGGCGCGGCGGTGCACAAACACGCTGAGCTCGTGCGGCGCGTCGTCGACGAGCGGGTCGGCCTGGAAGAGCTTGGCTTCTTGCATGGGCAGTCCCGCGCGGCTCACCAGATCGTCATCGGCGCCAGGCCGGAGAGGTTGGCGCTGAACTCGAAGGCATTGCCCTCAAAGACAAAGCCCGGCACGTTGATCTTGCACCAGACGGCGCCGGCATAGGGGCTGCTGCCGGGCACCAGGCGCATCTGGATGTTCACATCCTGCTTGAGCGAGTCCTGCGTCTGCAGCGACAGCGGCAGGTAGTAGTTGTTGCCGTAGAAATTGGTCTTCTTGCTGCGCGGCTCGCAGACCATGGTCACATAGTCGCCGCTGTCGTCGTAGACCAGCAGGAAGACGAACTGGTAATCGGCACTGGCCTGCCAGAAGAGCCGCACGGTGCTGCCCGGAACTGTCTGCTGCGCCGGCAAGGCGCGCACGGGATAGATGTTGACGACGCCGGGGCCGTTGGCATAGAGGTCGTCGATGGGCACCTCCTGTACCGGCGAGGTGCTTTGCAGCGCGATCGGGTCGTTGCTGACAGGGGTGCTGGTGGCCAGCACAACATCCGTCAGCGGCGGCACCAGCTCGGCCAGCGTGGAATGGCGCGTATTGCGCGAACCGTCGCAGTTGAACACATAGCCGCCGAACTGCGTGATCACGCTCGCGGCCTGCACGCTCATGCCGCAGGAAGGCACCAGTTGCAGCTGGATCAGGTTTTCCCCGGGCAGCTGCGGCGACTTCTGCAGGCGGTGCACCGAGTCCCTATGGTCCAGGCAGACCTCCAGCCCCCAGGTGATGCCGGCCAGCGAAAACACACCCGCACCGTCGTAATTGAGCACCTGCTGCTCGCGCCCCGGCCCCCCGCTGGTCGAGGGCGCAAGGTGCTGCACGTCGCCCAGCAACAAGCCGCCCGGATTGGCCGCCGCGGCGATAAAGTCCACCCCCGACATGAGCTCCTTCATCACCACCCTCGCACCCGTGTCGCCCTGCGCAGCAACTCCGCCCTGCTGCACCAGCGCGAAGTTGTAGACCTCCTTCTTGGCCAGCGGGTCGATGTCGTAAGGCGGCGTCTTGAGCGTGGGCGAAGACACGCCCAGGATGGTGCCGAACACAAATACCCAGTCGGTCCACTCGTCCTGCGCCGCCATGGCCTGCAGCTTCAGGATGGCCAGCTGCACATCGTCCATCTGGTAAGCGCCCGACGGGCCGCGGAAAAAGAACTCCGGCGCCATGAAGACGTTGAGCGTGTCGCCGGGCGGCACGGGCGGTGACTGCGGCGGCAGCGCAGCGCGCGCCGTCTCCATGGCGCGCAGCATCAGGTCGCAACGCGCCTCGATGTCGAGCTGCGGATTGTTCAGCCCGAGGTAAATTTTCGAGCCGTCGGGATTGAGTTCGGGCGCCGTGTCAATCACGTAACCCATGAATCGAACGTTGTTGTAAGCCATGCTGTTTCTCCTGTAAATAAGCTCGTAGGTCGGTTGGGGTTGCGTGCTTCGGGTCACCGGGCGAATTGCTTCAGTCCATAGGTGAACTTGATGATGTGGTTGACATACACGTTGATCGGGCGTGTTTCGTACTGGCTCACCTGGACCGGAGGGGACTGGCCCTCGCCTGTCACCGGTGGTGTGGTCGGCGTGGAGGTGGTGCCGGACGCGCCGGCCGCCGTGCCGCTGGATGACGGCGTCGCCGGCGCGAGGGCGCTGTTGTAGTCATGCACATGGGTTTGCATGGCGAAGGATTGGGTAGAGCCCACGCCGCTGCTCTCCCCTTGGCCTCCAGGCGGTACCTGGCGCGTGGAAATATCAGGGTCGTTGTGGGTGCCCGTGCCGACGCCGCGCAGGAAATAGCCGCGGTAATCGGGAATCAGGAACTGGTTGCCGCTGCCGCCGTAGACATAGCCCAGCACCGCGAAGAGTTCGGGATAGTCGTAGGTGGGCAGCGAACGCCCGTCGCAATACATCCAGCCCCAGGCCTCTATCGGGTCGGTGACGTAGTCCTGCGGCGTCACGGTGGTGGCCGCGCCGACGCTGTCGGGCGCGCCCAGCGTGCCGGCGAAAGCCGTCACGGAGCCGACCGGCAATTCACCAAAGCCAGGTCGCACGAAAAAGGGATTGCTCATGCCCGGCGCCATCATGGGGCGGCACTCCCTATGGCGGCGCCGGGCAGCACATCGGCACAGGCCTCGGTCTCGTCGAGCACCTGCATGGCCGTGGGCACCAGGACCTCCCAGCACGGGCCTATGGGCCTGACCGGCGGGCGCTCCGGCCCGGCCTGCTTGAGGTCATTCACCAGAGGAACGTCGGCTGGATTGGCGGGTGCCAGCCGATCCGCCGAAGCCCACAGCATGCCGGACGAGTAGAAATACAGGAAAGCCATCACATGCGCGGGCTGCACCGGCAGCAGCACACGGGCCTGGTCGGCCTGCAGGAAGCTGGCGAACAGCGCGTCGTCGTCCGCGGCCAGGCTGCCCAATTCGACCCCACCGCCAGCGCCGCCGGCCGGGCCGGGGCTGGCGTAGAAGCTGTAGACCATTTCATTCCACTCCAGCACTTCGTCGAAGAACTGCAGGTAGCGCGGCTCGTAGACGGCGAACTCCGAAGGTGGCGACGAGGTGGAGCCTCCGGCATCCATGCCGGTCAGCGTGAGCATGCGCTCCAGCAGCAGGCGCAGGCAGGCGTTGCGCAGTTCGCGCTGCTCGATCTGCCGATTCGCCAGCGGTGAGCGCGTGGCCGCGCGGCCTTGCGGGCCGCCCTCGACGCGGACGTTGTAGGCCGCCAGCCGCTCCTGGTAGGCGCGCATGACGGCTGCGTAAATACGGATGCGCCACTCGTCCATGCAGCGGTCCGACGGTGCGCACTGGATCTCGATGTTGACCTGCACCTGCGGGTCGGTGGGCGGTGACAGGCTGGGCGGGTAATCAAGTACCGACACCGGCACGCTGTCGTCCTCGCCGAACAGCGGCATCCCGTCCGGGTTGCCGGGGGCCGTGACGGTCTGGCGCCCCACCAGTACCACGGGCGCCGGCATGGCGGTGGGCGCGCTGACATAGCCGACGAAGGCCTTGGTGGCGCCGTAGCCGGCGGGAATGGCGATCTGCTTTTCCTCGCCGTCGCGCAGGGTGGCGGAAGCGAAGCGCTGCGCCAGCGGCGGCGGCTCAAGCTCCAGCACGCCGTAGTAGGCGCCCAGGCCGGCATAGTTGCCCGGCTGGATGTCCTTGAAGGTGGCGATGTGCAGGCGCAGCGGCGGCAGCGGCTTGACGAAGTCCTGGCCGGCCATGGCCTGCTCGCCCCCGATGTAGGCGGCCGCGGGCTTGCACACCATGAACTCCATCATGAGCCGCTGGCCGTAGTTGACGACGCAGGCCTCGTAGACCTTGTTGAGCCAGCGGTAGACGCCGCGCAGGCTGCGCGTGCCGGCGGTGTTGTCGACCAGGCTGACCACCGAGTCCTCGGTCTGGCTCATGGTGCTGCTGGAGCGCGTCAGGCTCACGCTGCGGCTGATGCGGTTGACCGTCTTGTTGAGGATGTCGCGCGCGAAACGCGTGGTGTCGTCCAGTCCCGGCGTGGCGCCCGGCTGCACGGTCTTGCTCCAGGAGCCGTCCAGCGTGGCCTGGGTGGGTGGGCCGTAGCTGCTGGTGAACTTGTTGTACTGGTTGGTCTCCACCACCTCGGCCACGGTTTTACGCGATTCCTCCTGCAGGTTGCTGCGTTCGTCCGCGGCGTCGTTCTGCAGCAGCTGCTTCTCGCCGCTGCTCTGGCGCATCTCGTCGAGCTGGCGATGGGTGCGCTTGTTGGTCACCTCCCGGCGCTCGCCGCGCATGATGTTCTCGATGCGCGCGATCTCGCCGCACTGGTAGCGCAGCAGGCGCTGGCGCACCATCTGCAGGTCGCCGATGGCATAGGGTTCTATCAAGCCCGGCAGTCCCGGTGGGGATGAGGCCGTGGTCGCGGCCTGCTGAGCCGGAGGCAGCGGAAACACCTGCGCGCTCAGCACGGGCGTGGCATGCAGCAGCGCATGGATCTGCTGCGTGGTCAGGAAGGGCGGCGGTGGAGCCACGGGTGCCGTTGTAGGTGCGTCACCGCTTGCGTCGGGGGTGGTCGCGCTCGCGGACCCGGTTGCGGCGACGCTGGCCTGCGTCAGGCTCTCGAAGGGTTGCAGCCCGACCTCGACCAGGTGCGCCATCAGCAGGGCGCGGGTCAATTCGTCGAGGAGCGCGATGTCGTAACCCAGGGTGATCACCAGCGCGAAATAACTCTGCCAGACACTGTCCATCGCCTCTGCATAGGCGGCGGAGTCAAAGTAGCTCCAGTCCAGCGCATAGCGCGACAGCAACCGCGTCACCTGCTCGCAGGCCCTGGCCAGCCAGGCCGCCGGCGCATCCTCCAGCCTGGGCAGGCGCAGGAAGGCTTCCGGGAACTGGCTGACAGGCCCGGCCAGGCTGTCCATGTCGCCGATGAAGTCCCCGGGGTAGATGCTTCCGTCGATGAATTCCACGGCCAGCTGCTGCGCGGCTTCGCGCGCGCCCTGCGGCTGGTTGCGCGCATTCACCAGGTCGCCGAAAAAACCGCTCGAAGGCGGGCTGGCGCTGGTGTAGCTGGTAAAGCCGTAAAGCAGGTCGGCGGCGCTTACCTTGGGCCAGCGCCGCACATAGACATAGGGAAACAGTTCGTCGGGATGGGTGGTGACGATGGGAAGCGGCTCGACCGGGTCGATGGGCGGGTCCGGATCTATGGGCGGCGGGCCGGGTGGCCACGGTGGGCCGGGCGGCGGCACCGGCCCGCGCGTGGGGCAGGCCACCATGATGCCCTCGAAGTGGTGGTCGTCGCTCTGCCCCCTCATGCCGTAATGAATGTCGGCAAAGATGGCGGTGTTGGTCACGCCGTTGATGTGCACCGGCGTTTTCTGCTGCAGGTAGCCCGTGACGTAGCAGCCCGAGCGGAACCTGAATTCAAAAGGCTTGGCCGGCCATTGCCGCGTGATGGTGACCACCTGGCTTTCGGCCGGGCCGGACTTGCACGATATGCTGGCAATGGACGGAATGTCGTCGGCCGGTTCGCGATTGATGGTGAAATCGAAAACCAGGCAGCCATCCATGGCCGACCAGCTTCTTTTGACCATTTCGTTCACGCGGTGACTCCTGTGTCGGCGGGGATGCGGCGGGATGTGGCGCGCAACGCCGGCGCGCGGCACGGGCCGCACGCCGGCGAGGCGGCTTTAGCACATCACAATGTTTTCGAGGTTGAAGGCGAAAGGCGTCGAATTGGCGCCAGGGCCGCCGCCGGTCATGACGATGTCGGCGCTGGCAATGCCCAGCAGGGACAGCTCGGTGTTGATGTTGGAGATGATGGCCGAGTCCATGACCTGGCCCTGCACGATCTGCGAGGCCACGCCGATCCAGATGGTCGGCTTGAACTCGAACACCGCTTTTTGCTGCGGGGCGATTGAGGTCTTCACCGCCAGCAGCTTGCCGGCCTTGTAGATGCTGGCATTGATGGCCCCCTTGGGCAGGCTGTTGAGCACCTGCACTTCCTTGGAACTGGTGCCGGCGCCGGCGGGCACCAGGCGGTCGCCCGAGGTGGTCAGCGCCATCTGGAACAGCTGGCCGTTCTGGGCATCCAGCTGCGGCGTGTAGTTGCCGTAGCTGTCGCTGGCGCCGACCTGCATGGTCATGGGGAAGGTGAAGGGATGGTTGTCACCCTGGCCGCAATAGCGGATGACCTGCCAGGCCACCGCGAGTTCGTCGAAGTTGGTCGCGACGTTCTTCTGGAAAATCACGATCTCCGAGTTGTTCGCGTCATTCGAGTTGTTGATGAAATTCAGTGCGATATCCATGGTTTTCTCCGGTTGATATAAAAAGGTGGCAGCGCACCATGCGTTGCCCGTTTGCCATCGTTGCCCTGCTGCCCCGGCGGCGAACCTTGCGCTTCCAGCCCTGGCTCTCGCCCTCAGGCCTGGACGATGTTCTCGAGATTGAATTGGTAGGCGGTCGAGCCCTCACCGGGGCCGCCGCCGCTCATCACGATGTCGGCGCTCGCGATGCCGATCAGCGAGAGCTCGGTATTGGCCTCCGACATCACGGCGGAGTTGATGGGTTGCCCCTGCACCACCTCGGAGCACACGCCTATCCACAGCGCGGGCACGTACTGGAAGACCGCCTTCTGCCCGGGCACCACCGAGGTTTTCGCGCCGACCATGCGCCCGTCCTTGAAGATGCAGATGTCGACCGCGCCCTGGCTCATGCCGTTGACCACGTCCAGCTCGGTCGATGCGCTGGCCGGCCCCGTGTAGCGCAGGCGCCGGCTGCCGTTGGGGGTGGAAACGAGTGTCAGCATCTGGCCGTTCTTGGCCGGCAGGCGCGGCGTGAAGTTTCCGTACTCGTCGGTGACGGACACCTCGTAACCGTCGGGGTAGACAAAGGGATGCGTGCAGTCGCGCCCGCAATAGCGGATCACCTTCCAGGCCACGGACAGCGAGGCCATGGTCGTCAGCACGTTCTTCTGGTAGATCAGCACCTCGGACTTGTTGCCGTCGTTGGACTTGTTGACGAATCGCAGTTTGATATCCATGGTGCTTCCCTGTGATGCTTGTCTGCTCGGCCGGCGGCTTTGCGCTTTCGGTGCCGCTACTCTAGGGAAGGCCCATGGCCAAAGCGATTACAGGCAATTACAGGAACACAGGTGAAAATTTCCCTTGCGCGGACGGCGCAAACGGTGCGACGGACGCGTGCCATAAACTTGATGCACCCGCGCCACCTACCGACCTGAAAGTTGCACCATGACACCAGCAGACACGCCAAAGCCTTCCCCTGCACCCCACCTCACCAGCCTCTCGCACGGCGGTGGCTGCGGTTGCAAGATCGCGCCCGGCGTGCTCAGCGAGATATTGAAGAACTCGGGCAACCTGCCGGGCCTGAACATTCCGCCGCAGCTGCTGGTGGGCATAGAGACCGCGGACGACGCGGCCGTCTACCAGCTCAACGACGAGCAGGCATTGATCGCCACCACCGACTTCTTCATGCCCATCGTGGACGACCCCTACGACTTCGGGCGCATCGCCGCGACCAACGCGATCAGCGATGTTTACGCCATGGGCGGCACGCCCATCATGGCGCTGGGATTGGTCGGCATGCCCGTCAACGTGCTGCCGCTGGAGACCATAGGCGCCATCCTGCGCGGCGGGCAGGAGGCCTGCCGCGACGCGGGCATCCCGATCGCGGGCGGCCACACCATTGATTCGGTGGAGCCGATCTACGGCCTGGTGGTGATGGGCCTGGTGCATCCCTCGCGCGTCAAGAAAAACTCGGGCGCGCGCGCAGGCGACGTGCTGGTGCTGGGCAAGCCGCTGGGCGTGGGCATACTCTCGGCCGCGCTGAAGAAAGAAAAGCTGGACGCCGAGGGCTACGCCCGCATGGTCGCGCTCACCACACAGCTCAACAAGCCCGGCATGGAGCTGGCGCGCATGGAAGGCGTGCACGCGCTGACCGACATCACCGGCTTCGGCCTGGCAGGCCACGGCCTGGAGCTGGCGCGCGGCGCCGGCCTGCAGGTGCGCATAGCCTGGCAGGACGTCCCGCTGATTCCCGGCGCGCGCGATCTCGCGGCGCAAGGCTGCGTGACGGGGGCCTCGGGGCGCAACTGGGCCAGCTACGGGACCGAAGTGAGCCTGCCGGCCGGCTTTGCCGACGTGGACAAAGCCTTGCTGAGCGACCCGCAAACCTCAGGCGGCCTGCTGGTGTCCTGCAGCGCCGGCAGTGTTGACAAGGTCCTGGACACTTTCAGGGCCCAGGGTTTCGCGCAGGCCGCCGTGGTGG
>Ga0209564_1001574_pt1 | contig 22316 bp, 14 predicted proteins | sample AraplaCol_mMF_r2_FD_184272 | JGI IMG/M metagenome (GOLD analysis project Ga0209564, IMG submission 184272) | Arabidopsis root microbial communities from North Carolina, USA - plate scrape MF_Col_mMF_r2 (SPAdes) (version 3) | ecosystem: Host-associated > Plants > Roots > Endosphere | place: USA...
ACGCCCTGGTACAAGCTCACGCGCGAGCAGCAGGGCTGGGTCATCAACGGCACGCCGGGCTACAAGGAAGGCAACTGGAACAAGCAGTGGTACGGCATCAAGCGCTTCTTTGAGTACCTCGAGAGCAAGGCCTACAAGATGCACATCCGCGTGCTGCTGTCCAAGTACCGCAGCTACACGCCCTGCGAAACCTGCGGCGGCGCGCGCCTCAAGCTGGAGTCGCTGCTCTGGCGCCTGGGCTCGAAGGAGTCGGCCGATGCGGTGCTGCCGCCGGGCCAGCGCTTCATGCCGGTGGGCGTGCACTGGAGCCGCGAACAGCTCGAGGCCCTGCCGGGCCTGGCGTTGCACGACCTGATGCGCCTGCCCATCGACAGGCTGCGCGAGTTCTTTGCAGGCTTGTCGCTCAACGTGATGGGCGACGACGCCGAGATCCAGGCGCTGAAATCGCTGTTCGAGGAAATCCAGACGCGCGTGAAATACCTGTGCGACGTGGGCATCGGCTACCTCACGCTGGACCGGCAAAGCCGCACGCTATCGGGCGGCGAGGTGCAGCGCATCAACCTCACGACGGCGCTGGGCACCTCGCTGGTCAACACGCTGTTTGTGCTCGATGAACCCTCCATCGGCCTGCACCCGCGCGACATGAACCGCATTACCCAGGCCATGCACAGGCTGCGCGACGCCGGCAACACGCTGGTGGTGGTGGAGCACGATCCGGCCGTGATGCTGGCCGCCGACCGCATGATCGACATGGGGCCGGGCCCGGGCGAGAGAGGCGGGCAGATCGTCTTCGACGGCACGCCCGATGACTTGAAACATGCCGACACGCTGACCGGCGCCTACCTGGGCTCGCGCAAGCAGGTGGGTATGGGCTTTAAGCGCGCGGTGACCGAGAACACGCCGCGCCTCATTCTTGAAGGCGCACGCGACCACAACCTGAAAAACCTCACGGTGGATTTCCCGCTGCAGCGCCTGGTTTGCGTGACCGGCGTCAGCGGCTCGGGCAAGTCCACGCTGATGCAGGACATCCTGGCGCCGGCGCTGCTGCGCCAGTTTGGCAAGGCGACGGAAACGCCGGGCCTGCATGACCGCCTGCTGGGCGCCGACCACCTGACCGACGTGGTGTTTGTCGACCAGTCGCCCATCGGCAAGACGGCGCGTTCCAACCCGGCCAGCTATGTGGGCGCCTGGGACGCGGTGCGCGAGCTGTTCGCGCTGGCGCCGCTGGCCAAGCAGCGCAGCTACACGGCCACCAAGTTCAGCTTCAACAACGGCGACGGGCGTTGCCCGACCTGCGGCGGCTCGGGCTTCGAGCATGTGGAGATGCAGTTCTTGAGCGACGTCTACCTGCGCTGCCCCGACTGTGACGGCAAGCGCTACCGCGCCGAGATCCTGGAGGTGACGATTGAGCGCAAGGCTGTGGGTGACCTGAAGCCGCGGCTGCTCAATGTGTCCGACGTGCTGGACCTGACCGTCAGCGAGGCAGTCGCGCTGTTCGCGCAGGACCGCGAGGTGCTGCGCTCGCTGCAGCCCATCGTGGACGTGGGACTGGAATACGTGAAGCTGGGCCAGCCCGTGCCCACGCTCTCGGGCGGCGAGGCGCAGCGCCTCAAGCTCGCGGGTTTCCTGGCCAATGCCAGCAAGACCGCCAGCGCCAGCAAGCAGGCGCTGGCCGTCAGGCACCCTGCCCGTGGCACGTTGTTTCTGTTTGACGAGCCGACCACCGGCCTGCACTTTGACGACATCGCCAAGCTGATGCGCGCATTGCGCAAGCTGCTGGAGGCCGGCCATTCGCTGATCGTGATCGAGCACAACCTCGACGTGATCCGCTCGGCCGACTGGCTGATCGACCTGGGCCCCGAAGGCGGGGAGGGCGGCGGCCTGCTGGTGGCCCAGGGCACGCCCGAAGAGGTGCGCCAGCACCCGACCTCGCACACCGCGCAGGCCTTGCGCGAATATGAGCAGGCCATGGGCAAGGTGCATGGCGTGGAAGAGTCGCGGCCCAAGGCCTGGACCACACGGCCGTCTTTCTCCAACCTGGTGCAGATCGTCAACGCCAAGGAAAACAACCTCAAGAGCCTGTCGGTCGACATCCCGCGCGGCAAGTTCAATGTGGTGACCGGCGTGTCGGGCTCGGGCAAGTCCACGCTGGCCTTTGACATCCTGTTCAACGAAGGGCAGCGGCGCTACCTGGAGTCGCTCAATGCCTATGCGCGCAGCATCGTGCAACCGGCGGGCCGGCCCGAGGTGGACGCGGTCTACGGCATTCCGCCGACGGTGGCCATCGAGCAGCGCCTCTCGCGCGGCGGGCGCAAGTCCACCGTCGGCACGACGACCGAGGTCTGGCATTTCCTGCGCCTGCTCTATGTGAAGCTGGGCGTGCAGCACTGCACCCGTGAAGGCGCGGCGGTGATGCCGCAAAGCCCCGAGAGCATCGCGGCGCAACTGCTCAAGACCTACCGCGGCCAGCACATCGGCCTGCTGGCGCCGCTGGTGATCGCGCGCAAGGGCGTCTACACCGAGCTGGCCGACTGGGCGCGCCCGCGCGGCTACACCCACCTGCGCATCGACGGCGAGTTCCTGCCGACCACGGGCTTCCCGCGCATAGACCGCTTCAAGGAACACACGGTGGAACTGCCGGTTGCGGACATCCATGTGTCACCGGAGAACGAGGCCGCTCTGCGCGCCGCGCTGGCGACCGCGCTGGAGCACGGCAAGGGGGTTGTCCATGTGCTGGCGCCGCTCGATGGTTTGCGCGGCGCCATGATGGCCGGCGCCAGCGCCAAAAACATCGGCAAGCTGATCGCGTTTTCGACCAAGCGCGCCTGCCCGGTTTGCGCGACTTCGTATGCCGAGCTCGACCCGCGGCTCTTCAGCTACAACAGCAAGCACGGCTGGTGCCCCGATTGCGTGGGCACGGGCGTCAAGCTCACCAAAGAGCAGCGCAAGGTGTTTGACGATTCGGTCATGGACGACGACAACAAGGGCCGCGAGCAGAGCTTTGCCGAGCCCGAGGTGGAAGACGTGGGCGGCACCGTCTGCCCGACCTGCGAGGGCACACGGCTGAATGCCACGGCCCGCGCGGTCAAGTTTGCCGGCGTCGGCATTGCCGACATCGCGGCGCTGTCGGTGACGGACGTGCGGCGCTGGGTGGAAAAGCTCGCGCTGGCGGGCCGCGAGGCCGGCATCGCGCGCGACCTGATTCCCGAGATCCGGAGCCGGCTGGAGTTTCTTGAGGACGTAGGCCTGGGCTACCTCACGCTGGACCGCGGTGCGCCCACGCTGTCGGGCGGCGAGGCGCAGCGCATACGCCTGGCGGCGCAGCTGGGCTCCAACCTGCAGGGCGTCTGCTATGTGCTGGACGAACCGACCATCGGCCTGCACCCGCGCGACAACCAGATTTTGCTGGGCGCCTTGGGCAAGCTGAGCGACCGCGGCAACACGCTGGTGGTGGTCGAGCATGACGAAGACACGATCCGCCGCGCCGACAACATCATCGACATAGGCCCGGGCGCGGGCAAGCGGGGCGGTACGTTGGTCGCGCAGGGCACGGCGGCGCAACTGGCGGCGGCGCCGCAATCGCTGACGGGCCGCTACCTGGCGAACCCGCTGATCCACCCGCTGCACGCGCGCCGCGAAACGCGCAAGGGTGCGGCACCGGCCGCCGAGGCGGTGGAGCTGGCGGTGGCCGCGAGCGCCAAACCTGTGGGCAAGCAGAAGGCTGCGGCGTTGAAAGCAGCTGAGAAAAAAGCCGCCGCGGCCAGCGCCAGCGCGCTGCACAATGCGGCGCCGGCGGCGAGCGGCCCCTTCACCTCCTGGCTCACAGTGGTCAATGCGAGCCTGCACAACCTCAAGGACGTGACGGTCACCTTGCCGCTGTACCGCCTGGTGGCGGTGACGGGCGTCTCGGGCTCGGGCAAGTCGACGCTGGCGCGCGACGTGCTGCTGACCAATGTGCAGGCCGGCGTGGCGCAACGCTCCACCAAATCGGGGCGCGATGCCGACGACAGGGGCAAGACACCGGACTGGACGGGCTGCGAACGCATTGAAGGCTACGCGGCGGTGGATCGCGTGCTCGAAGTGGACCAGACGCCCATCGGCAAGACGCCGCGCTCCTGCCCGGCCACCTACATCGGCTTCTGGGACACGATCCGCAAGCTGTTTGCCGACACGCTGGAAGCCCGTGCGCGCGGCTACGGCGCCGGGCGTTTCTCCTTCAACACCGGCGAAGGCCGCTGCCCGACCTGCGAAGGCGCGGGTGTGCGCACCATAGGCATGAGCTTTCTGCCCGATGTGAAGGTGCTGTGCGAAACCTGCCACGGCGCGCGCTTCAATCCCGAAACCCAGGCCGTGACCTGGCGCGGCAAGAACATCGGCGACGTGCTCAAGATGGAGGTGGACGAGGCGGTGGATTTCTTTGCCTCCATGCCCAACATCAGCCACCCGCTGCAACTGCTGAAGGACGTGGGCCTGGGCTACCTCACGCTGGGCCAGCCCTCACCGACGCTCTCGGGCGGCGAGGCGCAGCGCATCAAGTTGGTGACCGAACTCAGCAAGGTGCGCGACGACATCACGCGCCGCGGCCAGAAGGCGCCGCACACGCTGTATGTGCTGGACGAGCCCACGGTGGGCCTGCACATGGCCGACGTCGAAAAGCTGATCCATGTGCTGCACCGCCTGGTCAACGGCGGCCACAGCGTGGTGGTGATTGAACACGACCTGGACGTGATCGCCGAAGCCGACTGGGTGATCGACCTGGGGCCGGACGGCGGCAATGCCGGCGGCCGCGTGGTGGCATCGGCGCCGCCGGAGGCCGTGGTCAAGCTGGGGACGCATACCGGCAAGGCTTTGCAGGGTGTGCTGAACCGGTGAACACGCTGTCAAGGCTTATGTGTGCCGTCTCAGGCGCTGACACCGGCGCGACAGCCTTTCAGGTGTTGCCCTGATGCGGGGGTGTTGGGCTGCACGCATGATGTGGGGCTGACCGCAACCCGAACTGGAGACACACCATGCAACGCCGCCCCTTTCTGCACACCGCCGCCGCCTTGGCCTTGATGGCCGCGAGCGCCATGCCGGCGCAGGCGCAGACCTTTCCGGCCAAGCCCATCAAGCTGGTGATAGCCTTTCCGGCCGGCGGGCCCACCGACATCACCATGCGCTCGCTGGCCGACAACGCGTCGAAAATCCTGGGCCAGCCGGTGATCGTGGAGAACAAGCCCGGCGCGGGCGGCACCCTGCCGGCCCAGCAGTTGCAAAGCGCGCAGGCCGACGGCTACACGCTGGCGCAGATTCCACTGGGCGTGTTCCGCCTGGGCTACACCACCAAGATCAACTGGGACCCGGTCAAGGACATCAGCTATGTGATCAATGTGACCGGCTACGCCTTCGGCATCGTGGTGCCGGCCGACAGCCCGTTCAAGACCTGGGCCGACTTTGTGGCCTATGCCAAGGCCAACCCCGGCAAGCTGACTTACGGTTCCACCGGCACGCTGACCAGCCCGCACCTGACGACCGAACTCATTGCGCAAAAGGCCGGCATTGAGCTGCAGCACGTTCCCTACAAAGGCAGCGCCGACCTGATGCTGGCGCTGGTCAGCGGCCAGCTGATGGCCGGCGCCGACAGCACGGGCTTTGCACCGCAGGTCGAAGCGGGCAAGCTGCGCGTGCTCAATACCTGGGGTGAGAAGCGGCTCGACAAATTCCCGAACGCGCCCACGCTGAAAGAGCTGGGCTACGACATCGTGCAGAACTCGCCTTTCGGCATAGGCGCGCCCAAGGGCACGCCGTCCGAGGTGGTGAAGCGCCTGCACGATGCCTTCAAGAAAGCGATGGAAGAGCCCAGCTATGTGGCCGCGCTGGGGCGCTATGACATGCTGCCCAACTACCTCAGTTCAGCCGACTACACGAAGTTTGCGCAGGACACGGTGGTGCGCGAGAAGGCACTGATCGACAAGCTTGGCCTGGCGAAACCTAACTGAGTCGGGCGCAATCCTTAAAACCGTTCGGGCCGAGGTATCGAGCCTTCCCAGGTTCGGGCCGCCCGGAAAACGGCTTCGATACCTCAGCCCGAACGGACGGGTATTTGTTCTGGTTGATTGACAGAGCCGGCCAACACAAACAGCTCATCCACTAACTGCCCAGCCACGGCCGGCTCGACGCCAGAGCCAAAAATCAGCCGGTAAACAATGGGGGCCATGATGTGGTCCAGCACCTGCTGCACCGTGGGCGTGGCATCGCCGCGTGCCTGCGCGCGCTTCACCAGCACGGTGGCTTCGGCGCGGCGGTTTTTCAGGCAGTTGGTGTCTTCCGGGCCGGCCAGCGCGGCCGCCGCCTTCAGCATGGAGGTGCACCCCGGCTTGTTCAGGTGGACGATCAATTCCTGGGCCCAGGCCGTGAGTTCGGCTTTCAGGTCCCCGGTGTCGGGCAGGGGCCGGTTCGGGTCCAGCCGCTGCGTCGCGGTTTCGCCCAGCAGGCCGTTCACGTCGCCCCAGCGCCGGTAAATGCTGGAAGCGCTGACGCCGGCGCGCTCGGCCACGGCGGGCACGGTGACTTTGTCGCGCCCTTCCTGGGCAATTAGTTCTTCCAATGCCTTGCGCACCACGGCCTGCACCTGGGCGCTGCGGCCGCCGGGGCGCTTGGCCTGGGGGGTATGCGGAGTGTTCATTAGGGCTGATTTTAACCTAAACGCAATGATCTTTGCGTTAATTTTAAAACAGGCGTAGAATTCACAAACGCAAATAAATTTGCTTTAAGAAAGTCGAGCGTTTCCCATGACCGCACCCGCCGCCTCCTCCCTGCAAACCTCTTCCTCTTCTTCTCCCCGCTGGCAGTTGCCGCCTGCGGCCGCCTTTCCACTGCTGGCCGTGCTGCTGTTTGCCTTCTTTATGGCGGGCAGCGCACCTTCGCCGCTGTTTGTGGTGTTCCAGCAGCAATGGGGTTTTTCGCCGGCGCTTCTGACGGTGGCGTTTGCGATCTACGCGATCGCGTTGTTGGCTTCCCTGCTGATTGCAGGCTCGCTGTCCGACCACATAGGCCGCCGCCCGGTGGTGTTTACCGCCTTGCTGCTGCAGGCCGGTGCGATGCTGATTTTTTTGCTGGCCGAGGGCATTCACGGCATCATCGCGGCGCGCATTGTTCAGGGCATCGCCACCGGCATGGTCAGCGGTGCGCTGACGGCCGCGGTGGTGGAGGCGGCCCCGGCCGCGCAAAAACGGTTGGGCGCGATGATAGGCAGCGTCTCGCCGCTGGCGGGGCTGGCGGTGGGCGCGCTGCTCACCGGCATCGCCGTTAAATTCGCGTTGCACCCGGTGCCGCTGGTATTCGGCGTGCTGGTCGCCATCTGCGTGGCGGGTGCGCTGGCCACCCTGTTCCTGCCTGAAACCGTCACGCCGCGCCCAGGCGCGCTGGCCTCGCTGGTGCCGCGCATTTCGGTGCCGGTGCAGGCGCGCGGCGAATTTGTGCGCGGCGTGCCGACGATGCTGGCGGTGTGGTCGTTCGCGGGCCTCTACCTCTCGCTGGTGCCTTCCATGCTGCAGCAGATATTCGGCATTCACGACGGCATCGTCAACGGCCTGGCGATTGCCATCTTTTTCGGCCTGGGCGCCGCATCGCCGACCTTGCTCAGGAGCTTGCCTCCCGTGCGCATGAGCGCCGTCGGCATGAGCCTGCTGGCCCTTGGTGCGGGCTTGGTGGCGCTGTCGCTGGCAAGCCGTTCCGTGGGCTTGTTCTTTGCGGGAACGGCGCTGGCCGGCTTCGGCGGCGGCTCGGCCTTCTCGGCCCAGGTGCAGACGCTGGCCCCGTTGGCGCAGCCACATCAGCGCGCCGAGCTGTTCGCCGCGCTGTATGCCACCAGCTACCTGGCCTTCAGCGTACCGGCCATGCTGGCCGGGCGTTTGATTGCTCCCTTGGGCCTCCCGGCCACGGCGGAGGGCTATGCCGCGCTGGTGCTGGCCGTGGCCGCTCTTGGCGCATGGCTTCGCTGGTCTTCGCTGCGCCGCAAAGTTAGCTAACCCCGGCTGACGCTCACTTCGTGTAGCGTCCCTCCCCTTCAAGGGGACGGCGCCTGCGGCCGGGCAAAGCCCGATCCGCGGCCCCTGCTGAATCAAGGAGGGCCGCCGAGCGGTGGGCCAGGTTAATCCAGCAACGCCCGGACTATCTCGGTAAAGCCCGCGCCGCGCTCGCCGCGCGTCACATAGCGCGGCAGGTGCGCGAGTTGCGGCACGAAGCGCGCGATGTTGGCCACGCCCACGCTGTTGGCGAAGGCCTTGAACATCAGCTGGTCATTGGTCGAGTCGCCCACATACACCCAGCGCTCCATCTCGGCATCGAGATCGCGCTGCCAGAGCTCACGAACAATCCATCGCGCGCCTTCGAGCTTGTTGTGGTCGCCGTACCAGCCGTTGATGTGGATGCTGCTCACGGTGGCATGCATGCCTTCGCTTTTCATGAGCGCCACCACGGCGGCGATCTGCGCATCGCTCAGTTGTGTGAATTCACTGTGGTCGATGGCAATGTCGGTTTCACGGCCCGGCGAGTCGGTGGCGCGGTTCACCCCCGGCATCTCGCGCTCTATGCGCGCCAGCACGGCCTGCATGCGGGCGAAGTTGGCTGTGCGGGTGGCCCCGTCCTGCTGGTAAATCTTGGACAGCGGCCGCGGCGCGGCGGCGCCGGCCTCGGGCAGCAAGGCCACCGCACCGTTCTCCGCCACGATGGCATCGACAGGCCAGCGTGCTGCGAAAGGCTCGCTCCAGCCCACGGGCCGGCCGGTGATCGCCACGACCTTGAGCCCGGCGGCTTTCAGCTCACCCAGCGCCTGCAGCGCATCGGCGGTGATTTCCCCCTCGGTGGTCAACGTGTCGTCGATGTCTGTGAAGAGGCCGGTGATGCCCTCGCGCTGCGCGGCAGGCCAGTGGGGGAGTTCTTGCATGGTGAAATTTTCGCACGGTGGATGTGGCCCCCACGGTCGTTCACTTCGTGTAACTCCCTGCCCCCCGAGGGGGCCGCCCGCCTGCGGCCCGGCAAAGCCGGTTCCGCGGCTCATGCTGGGTTGAAGAATCGGAGTGCGTTGAGGAGTCCAGGTGTCGTGTCCTACCAGTGGGGGCCGAGGGTCCGGCTCCGCCGGCCCCAGGCGCCGCCCCCTTGAGGGGGAGCAAGCTACACGAAGTGAGCTTGGACAGGGGTGGGTATAATGGTTGCTTCCTGAGGAGCGTTGCAAGCCACATCACGTGGACCAGGCTCAGGACTTCATTGCAACCACGCTCACCCGCATGTGCTCTCAAGCCGGGTGAATGACTGAATTCCTCCTCTCTTGAATGCCGTGCCCGTGGCGATTTTGCCCAGTTACGTTTGATTTTTGGAGAACCGTATGAGCGCTGTCCTGAAGCCTTCCACCGACCACATCATTGCCGACATCTCGCTTGCCGCCTGGGGCCGCAAGGAACTGAACATCGCGCAGACCGAAATGCCCGGCCTGATGGCCATCCGCGAGGAATTCGCGAAGAGCCAGCCCCTGAAGGGCGCGCGCATCACCGGCTCGCTGCACATGACCATCCAGACCGGCGTGCTGATCGAGACCCTGCAGGCCCTGGGCGCCGAAGTGCGCTGGGCTTCGTGCAACATCTTCTCGACGCAGGACCACGCCGCCGCCGCGATCGCCGCCGCCGGCACGCCGGTGTTCGCCATCAAGGGCGAGACCCTGGCCGACTACTGGGACTACACCCATCGTATTTTTGAATTCAAGGGCGCCAAGGGCACGCCTGAAGAAGGCCCCAACATGATCCTGGACGACGGCGGCGACGCCACGCTGCTGATGCACCTGGGCAGCAAGGCCGAGAAAGACGCCAGCCTGATCTCCAAGCCCACGAGCGAAGAAGAAACCTGCCTGTTCAACTCGATCAAGGCCAAGCTCGCGCAGGACCCGACCTGGTACAGCCGCCGCCTGAAGAACATCATCGGCGTGACCGAGGAAACCACCACCGGCGTGCTGCGCCTCAATGAAATGTCGGCCAAGGGCACGCTGGCCCTGCGCGCCATCAACGTGAACGACTCGGTCACCAAGTCCAAGTTCGACAACCTCTACGGCTGCCGCGAATCGCTGGTCGACGCCATCAAGCGCGCCACCGACGTGATGGTGGCCGGCAAGATCGCCGTGGTCGCCGGCTATGGCGACGTGGGCAAAGGCTCGGCCCAGGCCCTGCGCGCGCTGAGCGCCCAGGTGTGGGTGACCGAGATCGACCCCATCAACGCCCTGCAGGCCGCGATGGAAGGCTACAAGGTCGTGACCATGGAATACGCCGCCGACAAGGCCGACATCTTTGTGTCCGCCACCGGCAACAAGAACGTCATCACCTACGCCCACATGGCCGCGATGAAAGACCAGGCCATCGTCTGCAACATCGGCCACTTCGACAACGAGATCGACGTCGCGTCGCTCGAGAAGTGCAAATGGGAAGAGATCAAGCCGCAGGTCGACCACGTGATCTTCCCGGACGGCAAGCGCATCATCCTGCTGGCCAAGGGCCGCCTCGTGAACCTCGGCTGCGGCACCGGCCACCCGAGCTTCGTGATGTCGTCCAGCTTCGCGAACCAGACGATTGCGCAGATCGAGCTCTTCACCAAGAAAGAGGCCTACGAAGTCGGCAAGGTCTATGTGCTGCCCAAGCACCTCGACGAGAAAGTCGCGCGCCTGCACCTCAAGAAGGTCGGCGCCATGTTGACCGAGTTGAGCGATGAGCAGGCCGCGTATATCGGTGTCAGCAAGGCTGGCCCGTACAAAGCCAATACCTACCGCTACTAAGCGGCTTCCTCCCTCTCCCCCTGGGAGAGGGCGGGGGTGAGGCCGGCGGCGCCAATCGCCCCGCAATTTTTCTGAGGCCGCTGGCCCTCACCCCAACCCTCTCCCACAGGGAGAGGGAGCAAGACACGGACACCGCTTGAGTGATCTCAGGCGACCGGCCCATTCCATGGAGCACCATGCGCGCTGACCTCTTCCTCGTCGACCACGGCCATGCCGCCACCCGCTCGCAGGCCCAGCGCCTGATAGCCTCGGGCGTGCAGTGGCGTGCCGAAGCGGACGCGCCCTGGAAGAAAGTCGCCAAGAACGGTGACGAAATTCCGGCCGGCGCAGAACTGCAGTTGCTGGACACCACCGAAGCCAAATACATCTCGCGCGGCGGGCTCAAGCTCGAGGGCGCGCTCAAGGCTACGGGCCTGTCCGTGGCCGGCTTGCGCTGCCTGGATGTGGGCCAGTCCACCGGCGGTTTTACCGACTGCCTGCTGCAGCGCGGCGCCGCGCAGGTGGTGGGCGTGGACGTGGGCCACGGCCAGCTGCACGCCAGCCTGCGCAAAGACCCACGTGTCGTCTGTATCGAAGGCGTCAATGCCCGCGCCATGACAGCCGCGGACCTGGTGGCCGGCCATGTGGGCGACAGCGGCGCCATGGATTTTTCGGACGACTTCGACGGCGATGATGAGGAAGATGAGGGCGGTGAAGAAGCAAGTCCGGCGATGGAAGCCAACTTCGACTTCCTGACCGGCGACCTGTCCTTCATTTCGCTCACGCTGGTGCTGCCGGCCGTGGTGCGCCTGCTCAAACCGGGCGGCGATCTGCTGATGCTGGTCAAGCCGCAGTTCGAGCTGCAGCCCGGCCAGGTCGGCAAGGGCGGTATCGTGCGCGACCCGGCGCATTTCGCGTTTGTGGAAAAGCGTTTGCGCGATGCCTGCGCGGCCCTGGGGCTGGAAGTCAAAGCCTGGCTGGATTCGCCGATTGAAGGCGGCGACGGCAACCGCGAGTTTTTCATCCAGGCTGTCAAGGGCCTCGACGTGGCCGGCGAAGACCAGCCGCTGCCGGCCGCGCCGCAGCGCAAGGTCCCCAAGCGCCAGCCGCGCGCGGCCTCGCGCGAGCCGCATGAAGACCCGGAAGCCGCGCACGCCGGCCAGCCCGGCCCGGCGCGCAGGCGCCGCAATACAAAAACCGACAACGAGTGAGAGAGAACGAGCATGAACCTGCCCCTCAGTTTTGAATTCTTCCCACCCAAGACGCCTGAAGGCGCGGCCAAGCTGCGCGTCGCGCGCCAAGCGCTGTATGTGCACAAGCCCGAGTTCTGCTCGGTCACCTTCGGCGCCGGCGGCTCCACGCAGGATGGCACCTTCACCGCCGTGAAGGAAATCCTGGATGAAGGCGTGGCTGCGGCCTGCCACTTCTCCTGCGTGGGCGCGACCAAGGCCAAAGTGCGCGAGCAACTGGCGACGCTGCGTGCTGCGGGCGTCAAGCGCCTGGTGGCGCTGCGCGGCGACTTGCCCAGCGGCTACGGCATGGGCGGCGAGTTCCATTACGCCAGCGACCTGGTGGCCTTTATCCGCGAGGAAACCGGCGATGCCTTCCACATCGAGGTGGCGGCCTACCCGGAGGTCCACCCGCAGGCTCGATCGGCCGATGCCGACCTGCAGGCCTTCGTCAAAAAGGTCAAGGCCGGCGCGAATTCGGCCATCACGCAGTATTTCTTCAACCCCGACGCCTACTTCCGCTTCGTGGACGACGCGCAGGCCCTTGGCGTTGAGGTGCCCATCGTGCCCGGCATCATGCCCATCACCAGCTCCACGCAGCTCATGCGTTTTTCCGATGCCTGCGGCGCCGAGATTCCGCGCTGGATACGCCTGCGGCTGCAGGGCTTCGGCGACGACACCGCTTCCATCAAGAGCTTCGGCCTGGACGTGGTCACCGGCCTGTGCGAGCAGCTGTATGCCGCGGGCGTTCCCGGCATCCACTTCTACACCATGAACCAGGCCGCGGCGACGAGCGAAATCATCGGGCGATTGCAGCGGGCCTGAGCCCTGGCACCCATGCGTGAGGGGATGGTCCGCAGTATTGGTATCGCCGGCGCGGCGGCCTTGCTCGCCCTGCTGGCGGCTTGCACCACAGCCCCGACGGCGCCCGCGACGCCGCCAACGCCGCGCCCGGCAGCGCCCCGGCCCGCCGCGCCGCCGCAGCATGACGCGCCTGGCATGGCCGATGAGGTGCCGGCCGCGCCATCCGCCGAACGGCCCCGGCCCGAACTGCTGGGCGGCGAAGTGCCGCGCGAGTTCCAGCGCGGCATGGCTTCGTGGTACGGCCCGCGCTTTAACGGCAGGCGCACCGCCAGCGGCGAGCGCTTTGACATGCGCGAGTTCACCGCCGCCCACCGCACGCTGCCCTTCGGCACTCTGGTGCGCGTGCACAGCCTGGTCAACGGCCGCGAGGTGGATGTGCGCATCACCGACCGCGGCCCCTATACGGGCAATCGCATCATCGACCTGAGCCGCGCCGCGGCCGAGGAATTGGGCATGCTGGGCCTGGGCTTCAAGGAGGTGGTGCTGCTGGTGCCGGAGTCCACACCCGAGGTGGACACAGCCCCGCCGCCGGCCAGAAAACCGGTGCGCAAGCCGCGCCGTAAACCGCCCGCAAACCGGCACTGACCCCGCAGGGACATGCTCCCGCCTCATCCGACTGCCCGGCAGGGTCAATCTCGAGCACTCTCAACGCAATCTGTTTCAATTTATTAGAATTTCAGTAATTCCTGAAAATTCAATAAGTCAAAGACGGCTAAGAGAGGCTCCAACCATGAATCTCGCCCCCTTGACCCAGCGTTTTGTCCTGCATTTCGGTGAAATGGGCAGCCGCTGGGGCATCAACCGCACTGTGGGGCAGATCTATGCCCTGCTGTATGTCTCGCCGCGGGCCCTGAATGCCGATGAGATCGGCGAGGCGCTGGCGTTTTCGCGCTCCAACGTCAGCATGGGGCTCAAGGAGCTGCAATCCTGGAACCTGGTGCGGCTGCAGCACCTGCCGGGCGACAGGCGCGAGTATTTCCAGGCGCCCGAGGACGTCTGGGCCATCTTCCGCACCCTGGCCGAGGAGCGCCGCAAGCGCGAGATCGACCCCACGCTGTCCATGCTGCGCGACGCGCTGATGGAGCATCCCTCGCACGCGGACGACATCCACGCCCAGGCGCGCATGAAGCAGATGCACGATTTGATCGAGCTCATGACGGGCTGGCTGGCCGATGTGCAGAAAATGGACTCGGCCACGCTGGTGAGCCTCATGAAAATGGGCGCCAAGGTGCAGAAGCTGTTGGAGATGAAGAGCAGGGTTACCGGCAGTGTCAAAGCCGGTTTGACAGGCCGCGCCGCAGCCCCCACAGTGGGACAGATGCCTTCTTCCGATGCGCCCGGCCCCACAGCGCTGCCTGCCGATCTTCCCGATGACACCAGGAGTTGATGATGGACGGATTTGACGCATTCCTGTTGGCCCGCATCCAGTTCGCGGCCAACATCACTTTCCACATCCTTTTCCCGACCATCAGCATCTCGCTGGGCTGGGTGCTGCTGTACTTCAAGCTGCGCTTCGTCAAAAGCCAGGACCAGTTCTGGATGGACGCCTACCAGTTCTGGGTGAAGATTTTCGCGCTGACTTTCGCGCTGGGTGTGGTCAGCGGCATCACCATGAGTTTCCAGTTCGGCACCAACTGGCCGGGCTATATGCGCACGGTCGGCAACATCGCCGGGCCGCTGCTGGCTTATGAGGTGCTCACGGCCTTCTTCCTCGAAGCCACCATGCTGGGCGTGATGCTGTTCGCGCGCGAACGCGTCAGCGAAACCATGCACACCATCGCCACGCTGCTGGTGGCGGGCGGCACCACGCTCTCGGCCTTCTGGATCCTGGCGCTCAATTCCTGGATGCAGACGCCCGCGGGTTTCGAGATGATCAACGGCCAGGCGCATGTGGTCAGCTGGCTGGAGGTGATCTTCAACCCCTCGTTCCCTTATCGCCTCACGCACATGCTGCTGGCCTCGGGGCTCACGGTGGCCTTCCTGGTGGCCGGTGTGTCGGCCTACCGCTGGCTGCGCGATGATCGCGGCGCCGAAGTGATCGCCGGCCTGAAGACCGGCATCTATATGGCCGCCATGCTGATCCCGCTGCAGATCATCGCGGGCGATTTGCACGGCCTCAACACGCTGGAGCACCAGCCGGCCAAGCTGGCCGCGATGGAGGGCATCTGGAAGACCGAAAAAGGCGTGCCCGCCGTGCTGTTCGCGCTGCCGGATGAGAAGGCCAAAGAAAACCGCTACGAGATCGCCGTTCCCAAGCTGGCCTCGCTCTACCTCACGCATTCGCTGGATGGCGAAGTCAAGGGCCTGGACCAGTTTGAAGGCAAGCACCCGCCGGTGGCGCCGGTGTTCTGGGCCTTCCGCATCATGGTGGGCGTGGGGCTGCTGATGCTGGCCGTGAGCTGGGCCAGCGTGCTGCAGCTCGCTCCGTGGAAGAAGGACCCGGCGCGCAGCTTGACGGTGTGGCACGCGCGCCTGCTGGTGGCCATGACCTTCGCCGGATGGATTGCCCTGGTCGCCGGCTGGTATGTGACCGAAATCGGCCGCCAGCCCTGGCTGGTGACGGGCGTGCTGACGGCGGCCGATGCGGCCTCCAAAGTGCCGGCGCCGCGCATCGCGCTGACCCTGTCGCTGTACCTTGTGCTGTATGCAGTGCTGCTGACGTCGTATGTTTCGGTGGTGTTCTACCTCGCGCGCCACAAAAAGCATGCGGACAAGCCCTTCGGCGATGACGACCGCTCCGCGGGCGAGACCGAGAAGGAACTCAATGTCGTGAACTATCCCGAAAAGGAAGGAGCTTCCCATGCTTGACCTTGCCCCGGACCTGACGCAAGCCGCCGGATGGATGCCCATCGTCTTCCTGGTGGTGATGGGGCTGGCGATGCTGGCCTATGTGATCCTGGACGGTTACGACCTGGGCGTGGGCGTGCTGATGCGCGGCGCCAGCGACGACGACAAGGACACCATGATCGCCAGCATTGGCCCCTTCTGGGACGCCAACGAAACCTGGCTGGTGCTGGGCGTGGGCATTCTGCTCACGGTGTTTCCGCTGGCGCACGGCGTCATCCTGGGCGCGCTGTATTTGCCGGTGGCCTTCATGCTGATAGGCCTCACCTTGCGCGGCGTGGCTTTCGATTTCCGGGTGAAGGCGCGCGCCAGCCACAAGCCGCTGTGGAACCGCATGTTCTACACCGGCTCGCTGTTGGCGAGCTGGTCGCAGGGCTATATGCTGGGTTCGCTGATCACCGGCTTTGCCACCACCTGGTGGAGCATTGTGTTCAACGCGGTGATCGGCCTGGCGTTGGTGGCGGCCTATTGCCTGCTGGGCTCGGGATGGCTCATCATCAAGTCCGAAGGCGAGCTGCAACTGCGCGCGGTGCGCTGGGCGCGCGCCAGCCTGTGGTTCACCATGGCCGGGGTGGCGGCGATCTCGATCGCCACGCCGCTGGTCAGCCACAGCATTTTCAACAAGTGGTTCTCCTTCCCCAACATCGTGCTGCTGCTGCCGATACCGGCGGCCACGCTGGTGCTGTTCGGCGTGATCTTTCGCAGCCTGCAGCGCCTGCCGGTGCGGCTGGCGCAAGGCAATGAATATGGCGCCTGGGTGCCTTTCGGCGCCACGGTCGGCGTCTTCCTGTTGGCCTTCTACGGCCTGGCCTACAGCCTGTTTCCGTGGCTGGTGATCGACAGCCTGGACATCTGGAAAGCGGCCGCCGCACCCGAGGCCATGGGCGTGATCCTGGCCGGCGCGGCGGTGGTGTTGCCGATGATCATTGGCTACACGGTATTCGCCTACAGGGTCTTCTGGGGGAAAAGTACCGCCCTCAAGTATTAGCCTCCACGCGCCACGATATTTGACGCCCCACCTCCGTTCGCCCCCGAGCCAGTCGAAGGGCTTGGTAGCACGCAGGGCTGCCCGAACAGATGTAAACCTACAAACTGATCTCGGGCGCGGGGGCGATGGCCTCCAGCTCCAGCAAAAACGCTTCAGCCGATTCGTAGCGCTGCTCGGGGTTTTTGGCCATCAGCTTGTTGACCACGCCCTGCAGGTCGGCGTGCTCGGGGGGTAGCGGGGGCGTTTCGGCGTTCAGGTGCTTGGCCAGCAGCAATTCGAGCGACTCGGCGATATAGGGCCTGCGGTGGGCCAGCATCTCGAAGAGCATCACGCCCAGGCTGTAGAGGTCTGACTGGGCCGTGACCTTGCGGCCGGTGGCCTGTTCGGGGCTCATATAGTAGGGCGTGCCCACCACGTCGCCGTGGTGGGTCTGCGTCAGGCCCATGTTTTGCGATTGCACCATGGACTTGGCAATCCCGAAGTCGGCCAGCGCTACGCTGCCGTCGCCACGCAGCATGACGTTTTCGGGTTTGATGTCGCGGTGCACGATGCCGTGCGCATGGATGGCCGACAGGGCCTGCGCAACCTCGCGGGCGACCGTCAGCGCTTGCGGCCGCGCCAGGCTGGGGCCGAACAGGCCGCGCAGGTCGCCGCGCTCGAAATACTCCATCGCGATGTAGGCGTGCTCGTCGGTGAAGCCCTGGTCATAGATCTTGATCACATGCGGATGGTCTATCTTGCAGAGCAGGGCGTATTCCTGGATGAAGCGCACCAGGTGGTCCGAGGACTCCTTGCCGCGCGAGTCCAGCACTTTGAGCACGATGGGCAGGCCGTCGGATTCGCGTTCGCTGAGGTAGACCTCGGTCATGCCGCCCGCGCCTATCTTGCGCGTGATGCGGTAGCCCTTGAGCCGCACCGGGTCGCCGCCGGCGTCGAAGCGCAAGTCCTTGAGCGCCGAGAGCTTGGATTCCAGTGCGCCCTTGACGGCGCGCGCGGTGATGTCGGAATTGGCGCGCACCGCGTCGCTGATCTCGCGCGCTCGCTCGGTCAGGCTGGCCATGCCGTGGATCTTGTCGTCCATGGTGGTGACCAGACCGGTGACCTCGGCCACGTCGATGGCGAGGTTCTTGCCGGGCACCACCAGTGCCGTGTGAGTGCCGGTTTCTATGCCGCTGCCGGCCAGGGCCAGGGCCTCCTCGCTGGCCATGACCGTCCAGCCCATCTCCTCCGACGCGCTTTCCAGCCGGGCGGCCAGCGTCACGGTCTCGCCCACGGGCGTGACCTCCTTGTTCTGCTGCGTGCCGAGCTGGCACAGGGTGACGGCGCCGCTGTGGATGCCCACGCCCATGGCAAAGGGCGGCAAGGCGCGCGCGCTGAAACGCTCATCGAGCCAGTCGCGGAACTCGTGCGTGGCCAGCGCCATGGCCAGGGCGGCGGAAATCGCGCGGCGCGGCGCTGGCAGGGGCGAGCCGCTGGTGGTGTCGGAAAACACCGCCATCAGGCCGTCGCCGATGAACCTGATATGGCGGCCGCTGTTCTTGAGCACGGGCTCGGAAGCGCGCTCGAAGTATTCGGTGAGCACCTGCGAGACTTCGGCCGCGCTGAGCTTCTCGGCGATGGAGGTGAAGTTGCGTATGCTGGCCACCAGGACGGTGGCGCTGGCGAGCTCTTCGGTCTGCGCCGTGGCCGGGATGTCCATGGGAATGGAGTCGGGCTGGTCGCCGCTGATGCGGTTGGAAAATGCCGCGCGCAGGCGCTGCTCGCCAGCCGCGACTTCGGAGTCAATGGCTTCGCGCACCCGGGCTTTTTTCTTGAGCTGTGCGTTCACGGCGTCCAGCAGCTCGGCGCGGCTGAAGGGTTTGGACAGGTAGTCGTCGGCGCCGGCCGTCATGCCGCGGCGCATGCTGTCGCGGTCGTCGAGCGCGGTCAGCAGCATGAAGGGCGTGTTGGCCAATTCGCGGTCGGCGCGCACGGTGGCCAGCAACTCGAAACCGTTCATGCCGGGCATGCCGACGTCGGAAATGATCAGGTCGGGCCGGCTGGCGCGGGCCAGGGTAAGGCCCTGAAGGCCGTCGGGCGCGGCGACGGTCTCAAAGCCCTCGAGCTTGAGCAGGCGCACGATGTTGCTGCGGATGGCGTCGTCGTCTTCAACGATCAGGATCTGGGTCATGTCTGTCCTCGGGAGATGGGCAGGCTGACCGTGAACCGGGTGCCTGCGCCTGGCGTACTCGCCACCTCGATTTTGCCGTGGTGCAGGTCGACCGCGTGCTTCACGATGGCCAGCCCCAGGCCCGAACCCTGCCGGTTGCCCACGTTGGAGCCCCGGTGGAAGCTCTCGAACAGGCGCGGAAGGTCCGCATCCGGAATGCCTATGCCTTCGTCGCTGACCCGCAGGATCAGCCGGTCGCCGTCGGGGGCTTGATGGCGGTCCAGCGTCAGCACCACCACGCTGCCGGGGGCCGAATATTTGCAGGCATTGGTCAGCAGGTTGGTGCAGATGTGGCGGACCAGCCGCTCGTCGAGCAGGACCAGCTGCGAAAACGTGTCATGGCCGACGGGCGCTTCGAATTCGATGGCGTGCTGGCCCGCGTCGCTGGTATGGACCTCGGTCACCAGCTTGCGGCACAGCGCCGCGATGTCCAGTGGCCGCAGGTTGAGCGTGAGCTTGCCGGCATCGGCCTGGCCGACGGTCAGCATGTCCTCGAGCATGCCCTGCATGCGCTTCACGGCGACCACCAGGTCGGCCATGATGTCCTGGCGCTCGCGGTGCGTGATTTTCTCGCCATAGTGCTCTATCAGTTCGGCCGAGGAAAGAATCGTGGCCAGCGGCGTGCGGAATTCGTGCGAGGCCATGGAGACGAAGCGGGTCTTGAGTTCGCCCAGCTCACGCTCGCGCACCAGCGCGCGCCGGGTTTCCTCGTCGGCCTCCTTGCGGCGCGTGATGTCCACATAGGTCCAGACCGAGCCTTCCTCGGGCCGGCCGCGGTCCAGCGCGGAGCCGTCCAGCTGCACCCAGATCAGCTCGCCATTCTTGCGGCGCATGCGTGCTTCGGCCGAGAACAGGCCGGTCTGCATGATCTGCGTGTAGGCCAGCGCACCCAGATGTTCGAAGTCCTCGTCGCTCGGATAGTGCACCCGGGTTTCCTCGCCCAGCAGCTCGGCCGGGCTGTAGCCCAGCATGGTGGCCAGCGTGCGGTTGAGCCACTGGTGGCGCCGTTCCTTGAGGAAGGTGACGCCGACCGCGGTGGTTTCCAGGATGGCCTCGCGCTGCACCAGCGCGCTCTTGAGCTCCTCGTCGAGCCGGCGGCGCTCGCTGATATCGGACATCAGCACCAGCAGGGCCGGCTCGCCGTCCCATTCGATGCGTGTGCCGTAGATGCTGGCCCATCCGGTGAGCAGCCCCGGCTCCATCGTCTCGCGCGGCGGACTGATGAAGCGGGCCTCGTAGGCGTTGACCATGGTGCCCGACTGCATGAGGTCGCGGCGCTGCTGCACCATCGTGCGGTCGTCGGGATGGATCAGGTGCATGGAGGGCAGGCCGATGAGCACATGGCCGAAAAGGGCCTGCGCGCTGGCGTTGGAATACCGGACTATGCCTTTCTGCACCACCAGGATGGCGTCGTTGACGTTTTCCACCACGGCGCGGTAGCGCTCGGCGGCTGAGCGGGTCAGGGCTTCCAGTTTTTTCCGCTCCGTCACGTCCTTGAGGAAAAACAGGTCCGCCGGTGCGCCCTCCCAGTCGACCAGCACACCGTTGATTTCAACCCAGGACACTGTGCCGTCGTCGCGCTGGAAACGCGCCTCGAAGGCCGGCACCACATTGCCGGCGGCGCGCAACTTGTGCTTGCCGGAGACAAAATCACGGTCTTCCGGGTGAATGAACTCGATCATGGGCTTGTCGGCCATGGTGCCTGCCTGCGTGCCCAGCAAGGCCAGGCAGGGCGGGTTGGCGAAGCGCAGCAGGCCGCCCTGGCCGACGCAGATGTTTTCGGTCGCGAGATCGACCATGGTCTGGTAGCGGGCCAGCGAGGCGCCCAGCTCGCGCGTGCGCAGCGCGACCCTGCGCTCGATTTCGGCTTCCATGGCTTCGTCTTTTGGCGCGCTTCGCCCGCGGCCGGACGCGGCCGCGGTGGCGGGAGAGCTCGGATGGGCCTGGGCGGGCATGAAAGATGGTGGGTGCGGTGGGACGGTGGGCGGATCAGGGGGAACCGGGGGCCTGGGGTATCGGGCAACCTTGCCACAACTCATCGCGGCGGTAAAGACAGGAAAACATGCGCGCCGGGCGGCGCAAACCGGCTAGAGGCATGCGCCGCGCGTTTCTTCCACGGGCTCAGCCGCCGTGCTCGAGCGTGAAGCCCGCGTTGCGGTCCTGGCCCAGCAAGGCGACCATTTGCGGCAGGGCGGCCTGCAGCCCGGCTTTCAGCGTATGGGGTGGATTGATGACGAACATGCCGCTGGCAGGCAGCCCGGGGCGGACGGTTTCGCCGCCCGTCCCCATCGTCAACTTGCTGGATTTGACCGTCAAGGCGGCATTCAGCCAGCTGCGGCCGCCTTTGACGGCCAGGGTTTTGAGCTTTCGCGGCAAATCGTGCGCTTCGGGCCGCGGGATGATGGGGTACCAGACCACATAGGTGCCTGTGGCAAAGCGCTTGAGGGCATCGGCCATGCAGGCCGCCACGCGGCCGTAGTCGCTTTTCATCTCATAGCTGGGATCGCAGAGCACCATGGCGCGGCGGGCCGGCGGCGGTAAAAAGGTTTTCAGGGCTTCGAAGCCGTCTTCGCGGGCAACCGCGACCTGGCGACCGACGCCCAGCTGTTCGATGTTGCCGGAAAGCGACTTGAAGTCGGTGGGGTGCAGCTCGAACAGCTTGAGCTTGTCGCGGCCGCTAAGAAACTGCTGCTCGATAAAGGGGGAGCCCGGGTAAATCCTCAGATGGGCGGGATCGCCGGTTTCGGCGAACTGCGGGTTCAGGCCGCGCAGCACGTCGACATAGTCCTGCAGCAGCGGCGCCAGGCCGGAGGCGGCCGATTTGCCAGCGCTGGGTGCTATGGTTTTGGGAACGACAGGTGTTTTTTTAGCGGGGACTGAGGCCGTTTTCGGGCCGGACAGCAGGCGGAAGATGCCTTCCTGCGCCTCTCCGCTGGTTTCGGTGTAATCGCCGTCCAGCCGGTACAGGCCCGCGCCCGCATGGGTGTCGATCACGGTCAGCGCCGTGTCCTTCTGGGTCAGGTACTTCATCAACGCGATCAGCGTGGTGTGCTTGAGCACGTCGGCGTGGTTGCCTGCGTGAAAGGCGTGGCGATAGGAAAACATGGCCTATCCTACCTTCTTGCCGGCCGAATATTGACGCAAGTCCTTGATTTTTCATATAATCGAGGGCTCTGCAGCGCCTTGTGGTTCCGCGGCAGAGTGCAGACAACTGCAAACATCGCTGCCTAAGAGGTTCTCACCAGAAGAACACCGACCGCAGAAAAGAACCCGGCAAACCATTTTTCGAAAGAAAACTCATGAAAACGTTCAGCGCAAAACCCGCTGACGTGACGCACGAGTGGTTTGTGATTGACGCGACCGACAAGGTCCTCGGACGAGTAGCCAGCGAAGTTGCTCTCCGTTTGC
>Ga0209564_1001575_pt1 | contig 22303 bp, 21 predicted proteins | sample AraplaCol_mMF_r2_FD_184272 | JGI IMG/M metagenome (GOLD analysis project Ga0209564, IMG submission 184272) | Arabidopsis root microbial communities from North Carolina, USA - plate scrape MF_Col_mMF_r2 (SPAdes) (version 3) | ecosystem: Host-associated > Plants > Roots > Endosphere | place: USA...
ACCGCGAGCAAGCTGCCTGCTGGCCAGCACATGACCTTTGACGGATTCCCGGGCCTCCGCTTTCAGGCCAGCGAGAGCCGTCGTTCCTGGATCTACCGATACAAGTCCCCCATTGACGACCGAATGCGCCAGGTGAAGCTCGGCGAGTGGCCAGCCATGGGTTTCCCTGCGGCGATTTCCGAATGGGAGCAAAGGCGAGCGGAGCGCGATGCCGGGGCCGATCCTGCTGCTGCAAAGCGCGAGAAGCGCGCTGCGGTTGCCAATTCGCGCGCTGTCGACGCATACACCGTCAAGCAGGTGTGCTTCGACTATATGGGCGGCTATCTGGAGCCGAACCGCAAGGACAAGGGCGTGATCGAGGTTAGGAGGATGTTCAATGCGATGCTCAGCCCGATCGAGAGCGTTCCGGCTGCGTCGATAACTCGTGCGCAGGCGTTCGAATTCTTGAATTCCTATCGTGCCACGCCGGCACTCGCTGCGCGCCTCCGCATGGAGTTAGGCGGAGCATGGGACTATGCGATGGACGCTGGGAGGCTGCCTGACGGCACGCCGAATTGGTGGCGAATGATCCTGCGCGGCAAGCTTCGCAGTAAGGGGCGCACGATCGACGGCGTCGTCATGGGCACGAAAAAGCGGGTATTGAGCGAGGATGAGATCGGCACGCTGCTCCGCTGGCTGCCGAATATGAGCCTAACGGTTTCCGACGCGATCACGTTGTATCTGTGGACGGGCGCCCGTGGCGGCGAAATCATTTCGATGGAGTTGCACGAAATCGCCGACGAGGCGGACGGCCTATGGTGGACCGTGCCGAAGGAAAAAACCAAGAACTCGTGGCGCGCGAAAGCAGGGGATTTGCGGGTGCCGCTCGTTGGTCGAGCCGAGGCCGTTGTCCGTCGACGCAAGGACCAGGCCGTGAACGGCTTTCTGTTCCCGACGTCGACCGGCGAGATGATGAAGCAGACCGTCATTTCGCACGGCATTTACTATCATCAGCCATACTGTAAGCAGGCGCCGAATCATAATCGGCCGCGGCTACCTGTCACGCACTGGTCGCCTCACGATTTGCGGAGGACCGCTCGAACTATGCTTGCCGCACTTGGGTGCCCGCATGATGTCGCGGAGGCGGTACTTGGTCATATTCAACCCGGTGTTGCCGGCGTGTATAACCGACACCACTACGATCGGGAGCGCCGAGAGTGGCTTACACGCCTGTCGCAGTTCCTTGATGAACTCGCACAGCGATATCCGACTAAGTAATCTGGCGTACAAGGCGGGGTTAGACCAAGCGAATTGCGTCAGATCGTCTGACGCAGTTCGGCCAGAAGCAGACATTCGACACGCCAACGCGAATCGTCGACAATCGACCGCGCCCTGCCGAATCGTCGGCTAAAAATCTATCGCTAACCAACCATGCACGCGTCATTCAACATATTTCTTGCGGTAGGAATTTTATCAATTGCAGTGCTTCGAGCGAGGCGCTGGCGAAGTGCAAAGGCGCAGGGTCTGAGTCCTGCTCAGTTCGAGCGTGAGAACGGTACCTCACCGCAGAGGCTGCGAGCGACGGGCGAGCAGATGCGCTGGCTTGGCAGGATATTGTTTATCGTCCCGTTCGTTCTGGGATTGGGATTAGCAATTCACCCCAAATCACCGGGAAGCGTTCTTGCAGCAGAATTCATAGGCTATGTGATCATCTTTGGCGGTCTCGGGCTTCTTTTTCTGTGGGTCGCAAGAAAGAACGAAGCGCTTGCACGCGACATAGAAATGCTTCCCTGAGCACTGGTGCCTGATGCACTTTGGGCGCTGTGCGCGCGCAGGCCACCCTTGGATGCCCGTTGGGGAGCGCATTCATTATCCGCAATGGGTCGGCAACCGCCTGCTGCATCCATCGGTTGGCGGCCATTTGCTGCCGCTCAAGAACGGCAGCTTTGGAGCGGCCCATAAACTCGCCGTGGCCCGGTGCTGGCTTGGAATTGAGATGTGACAACGCGTTTTCCTCGAATCTCGAAGAATCTTTGCAGGAACTGGCTGGTAGAGTGCGCCAGCGATGCAACTCAAACGCCGTACGGGCGGGCGGCGGCTGGATTCAACGCCGAATAAAGCAAATGACGATCGAACAATCTAAAGTACAGTTGATCGCGCTCATCGACAACGTCGACCTAAAAGTCATCGCGCTGACAGGCGCATGGGGCACCGGCAAAACGCACCTCTGGAACGAGATTCGCAAAGAGTCGCAGGACCCGATCGTTGAAGGTGCGCGCTACGTGTCCCTCTTCGGCTTGAAAGATATCAATCAGCTCAAGCTCAAGGTAGTCCAAAGCGCGCTCCCTGTAGGCGGTGAGAGCAGCTCGTTGACAGAAGGTCTGATGAAGACTTGGAAGGTCAGCGTCGACGCCTTGAAGAAGGTCCACGAGGGGTTTTCGGCGCTTGACGAACTTGCGCTGGTAGCGGTTCCTGTCGCGTTGCGCAACCGATTCGTAGTCGTCGACGACATCGAGCGCAAGCACGCCTCGTTGTCAGTTGACGAGGTTTTGGGATTCGTCGACGAATACTCTCAGAATTTTGGTACGCGATTCCTCTTGATTCTCAACTCGGACCAGTTCTCGGCACCGACCGACAGCACGCTCTGGGCGGCGTTCCGAGAGAAGGTGGTCGAAGAAGAACTTCGTTTCACGCCGACACCCGGGGAGGCGTTTGACATCGCGGTTCCGAACTTGAACAGCCCTTACCGCGCGATGGCCAAGACCGCGGTGGACGCGTGCGGGATCACCAATATCCGGGTCATCCGTCAGGCTTATCGTCTTGTAGTTCGGCTCCTCGGCGCGACTGGGGACATGTCTCTCGCAATTCAGGCACGAACTGTTCCGTCGATTGTGCTCATTTCTGCTCTTGCAAACAAAGCCATCAAGGACGGGCCGACTTTGGAGTATGTCGCAGGCTACAACCGAGATTCTAGCGACTTTGTGAGGCGCTACCTCGGGCAGACAGGAAATGCTGCGTCAAAGGAGAAAGTCGAGGACCCCACGCCAGCCGCATGGAAAGTTCTGCTGTCAAAGCTAGGGATCAATGCTTCGGACGAATTTGAAGAACTGGTTGTCGCCTTCGTTCGTGAGGGAAGGCATGACGCAAAGGCGATCGAGGCCGTCATCCAAGGCTACCAAGACAATGCGAATCGCACCGAATCTAGAAATCTCGCGCACGCATTCTTCGAACGTTTCAGTTGGGATGTCACAGACTGCGACGACGATCTCGTAGCTGATGCGGTCAAACTCATCGCAAAAGTTGGCGACCTTGACGCCTACACTGTCACGGTGCTCGGAAAACAGATGGCCGATCTACCTGGTGGTCCCAAACTTGAAGAGGCTTTGATTGATGGTTGGTTGACTCACTTCGCGACCATCGCCTATAAGACCGAATTCGGGGAATCACCGTTCCATCAGCCGCTACACCCAAGACTTAAGGAAGCAATCGACGATGCGCGCGATGCTCGAATTCACAGTGCGACCGTGGTCGATGCCATCCTGCACCTTGTTGAGAACAGCAGTTGGGGCCATCGGGAAGAAGCGGCGATGAGAGCCGCTACGATCGACGATTTCGAGACCGCGATGCGGACGTTGAAAGGTCGTGATTTCAAGCTTTTCGTACTTAAAAGTTTGGACATTCTCGAGCAGAACGAAATGTACGAGAAACACTTCGGCCAAGCTGGGATGAATTTCTTAGGAGCATGCCGACGCATCGTGGGAGCCGAGAAAGAGAATCGTTTCGGACGGTTGTTGCGAGACTTGTTCGCACAGAGCAAAGTTCCAGCGCTTTTGGCCGAGGACGGAATTGGAGTCAAGCCTTAGGTGTAGACAGCGGCCGACTGCAATGCGGCGCCGCTAGGACCACTGTTCCCGGATCTCTAAGGGCCAGCCAGTTTCCATCGCGAGCGCGGACCTGCGGCGACATCGCCTTCGCTTCTCGACTGTACGAGCGTCCGCCTTCGGTGCGTCCAAACCAGTACTGCCGATGTCGGGTATGTGCCGAGCCTTGGCTATGGGCGCGTCGATCCGTCGTGTCGTGGTTTCTCGGAGGATGACCGCAGGTCGACCGCCGACGAGCGATCGGAAGAGGCCGACCGGAAGGCGGCGAAGAAGCGGGTGGAACAGGTTGACGTGTGCGTTGACGCTCTGATGTGGCAGGAGCGCGCAGCAATCCAGCGACACATGAAGGCTGAGCGAATCGGCGCGATGAACGAGGCATGCAGCGCAAAAGTCTGGAGCAATCCACGCGGACTCGATGTGTCGGACGCTCATGCGAGCTATCAGGCTGCGAAGGAGGTGTTATATCCGTACGTGAGTAGCGTAGTCTGTTGAAGGAGGCGCGCGCGGCCTATAGTGAGTAAGGCTAGACCTAGTTGCTGTCATCGCCATTTGCGCAGTGTCTGTAGGTATCCTGCATATAAAGACTATACGAATTAGCAAATTTTTGAGAGCATCGCCGCGCCTTTTGTACAATCGCAAATGAGAGTCGAGTTGACTTACCAATTCGAAAGATTGCGTAATAAAAAAGAAAGGTGTGCAGATGGACACGCATGACTTGGTTCGAGCAATACGAGGCGGTCTGATTCAGCAGGATCGCCTTCTTAAGCTTGACACGCCGTTAGGCAATGATGTGCTGCTTCCGCATCAGATGGTCGGTCAGTCCCGTCTCGGGCGTCACTTCGAATTTGTTGTCGATGTTGTGTCGACAACATCGAGTATTGAGCTCAAGAACCTCATAGCCCAGCCCGTGACGTTGTGGATCCAGCAGCGCGATGGGACATATGCGCCACACAATGGCTACGTGCACACGGCGAGGCGCCTCGGCGCCGATGGTGGTTTAACGTTCCATCAGATCACCATAGCCTCTTGGATGCACTTCCTCCGATTTCGTCGCGACCAGAAGATCTGGCAAGACAAGCCTGTCGATTCGATCATCACCGACATCTTTAATGCGCATCCGCAAGCGCGCGGCTTCTTCGAGTTTCATCTTTCCAACTCCTTGCCGTCACTATCTTTCTGCCGCCAGGATGAGACGGATTGGAACTTCGTCCACCGGCTTCTGGAGGCTGAAGGACTTTACGGCTACTGGAAACACGATGGCGATGGTAAGACGCATCGGCTTGTTATCACCGATCGCCTGACTGCGCTAGACCAGGCGGTGCCGCTCTCGTTCACTCGCGCCGGCACAACTATCGCTTCCGATGGACTTACTCAGTGGAGCGGTAGCCGCACGCTCCAAAGCACATCGCTCACGACTCGCACGTTCGACTACAAGAACCCAGGGAGCGTGTTCAACTCAAAGGGCACGTCCCTGCCCACGATGCCGAATCAGGGCGATCTGCCTGAGCAGGCGGAAGTCTATCAATACACCGGTGCGTACACCTTCATGGCACAGGAGCGGGGAGATGCCCTGTCTAAGACGCGTCTGGAGGAGTGGGAGTCTCGATCGAAGCGCTTTTTCGGCATGGGAGGCTGGCGTGCAGCTGACGCTGGCAAGCGGTTCACCTTGAATGGACATCCCGAGCATGACGGTGACTCCGGTGAGCAGCGCGAATTTGCCGTCATCGCGGTACGTTGGACTGTCCGAAACAACCTGCCGGTTACGCGTGCGTCGGCACGAATGCCTCACAGTCTCGATCAGCAGATTGAGGAATCGGGTATTGAAGACATGTACGGAGCCACACCCGCGCCGGTAGCTCTTGATGGACCCACGGGCGCTTATCAGGTCGAGATCGAGGCCCAACGCACCACCGTTCCGTTCAGGAGCCCGTTTGAACATACGAAACCGACAACGCATCTCGAGACTGCAATTGTGGTCGGCCCGCAAAATGAAGAGGTTTACACCGACGAGTTGAATCGTATCAAAGTGCGGTTCATTTGGGATCGAGTCAATGAAGGTAACGAAAGCGCATCGTGCTGGGTGCGCATTGCGCAGTCAGATACTGGAAGCGGCTACGGCGCAGTCCATCTGCCGCGGGTCGGCGAAGAAGTCTTGATCGATTACGTCGGAGGAGACTGTGACCGTCCGATCGCAATCGCACGCGTGTATAACGGCGCAACGAAACCTCAATGGCATACGAATGGGTTGCTATCAGGGTACCGGTCGAAAGAGTTCGCCGGAGCCGGATACAACCAGATGGTAATGGACGACTCGACTGGCCAAAACAGGGTGCAACTTTTCAGCAGCCAAGCGAACTCAGCACTTCATTTGGGTTACCTGATCGATCAAGCCGGCAATGCTCGTGGTGACTATCTGGGGAGTGGCTTCGATTTACGGACGGACAATTACGGTGCCGTCCGAGCGAACCGTGGGCTCTATGTTTCGACGTATCCGAAGACGGCCAACAGTCAGCCTCTCGACGCCCGCGAAACACAACAGCAGTTAGTCCGGGCAGAAAGCTTGATCGAGTCACTGTCGGACGCGACCAAGGCTCATAACGCCGAGGATCTGCAGGCAGGGTATGACGCTCTCAAACAGCTGACCGATGCGACGCAAGAGGCCGCCACGGGTGCGGCGTCTGGTGGCCGTACTGCGGGCGGCGGTACTGGTTCCGCGAACGTTTTCAAAGAGCCCATCATGCTGTTTGGCAGCCCGTCGGGTATCGCGCTCTCGAGCAACGAATCAGCACACCTGTCTGCCGCCCAACACGTTAACATCGTGAGCGGTCAGAGCACGCATCTCGCTGTCGGAAAATCACTGATCGCGAGTATCGCTGACAAGCTCAGCATCTTCGTCCAGGGCGCAGGGATGAAGTTGTTTGCCGGCCGCGGGAAGGTCGAGGTCCAGGCGCATTCGGACAACATCGAACTAACCGCGCAGAAATCGGTAAAAGTCCAATCGGCAACTGCGAAGGTTGAGGTCGCAGCCGACCAGGAGATCTACCTTACTTCTGGTGGCGCTTACATCCGCATCGCAAATGGGGATATCCAGATCCACGCTCCAGGCAAGATTGATATCAAGGGAGCATCGCACAGCCTGGACGGGCCGACGGCACAAGGTTACGTGCTTCCTGGGCTACCTCATGCCGGCGACGCGCCCCGATATCATGAGCAGTTCCATCTGGTCGAGGACGACGGCGAGACAGTATTACCACACACGCGCTATGAAATTGAAAGCGAGTCGGGGAAGACGTGGAGCGGCTACAGCGACGCCGATGGCTTTACGCAGCATATCTACACTGAACAGCCGGAGTCCCTATCTCTGACGATCTACAAGGAGGTCGATGATGACGACGAAGACGAAGAAGCGTAAGACTGTCAAGCGCCATGTGAGGCATGCGTCGACGACCAATGCTGATCAAAATTCACTGACGAAAGCAGTTATTCAGAACGACGTTGGCGAATGGGTACGGCCGGCGACGGGAGACAAGTTTTACATCGACGAAACAGCCAAATTCCCTTCGGTGACGTTCGAAATCAAGACCACCGAGCCGCCTCCCTATCAATGGAAGTGGACGATCGTATGGGACGCGCAGGTTAGTCCGTTTCGAAAATCGGGTAAGCGTGGTAAGAAGGTCAGGTCATTCTCGGAGACGGGCTCATTCACCAGTAACGATACGACGTGGGAAGCTACGCTCAACGACAAGATCCTTGGCGGTAAGCTGTCTGTTGAAGTCAAGGCAGGTAGCACCGAATTCCGGCGGACGGTGTTCGTCCTTGGTAAGAATCCGTCGAAGGATGACGTGCTTGCGTATCTAAAGCAGATTCCGAACACCATTGGCTTTGACTTGATCCTAGAGCAAGAGAGCCACTTCAAGAATTTTTGGGATACCGACAATGAGCCGGTGGTCGCGGGCGACAAAGGTTTCGGTATGACTCAGATGACCCATCCCTCGCCGACGTATGAGCAGGTGTGGAACTGGAAAGAGAACATGAAGGCGGGAACGTCGCTGTTTCAGCAAAAACAGAGGGATGCGATCTCCAGCTTCAAGGGGCATCCATATACTGAGGACCAGTTGAAACACGAGACCTTCACAAGATGGAACGGCGGCAGTTACTATCAGTGGAACGCAAAAACGCAGCAGCTCGAGCGTCAAGATATGCTATGTGACTCGCAGACCGGCAATATCGGCTGGAACCCCGCCGATCCCACAAACGCGGGCAAGACGGAAGCAGAGTTGCATGAGCGCGACAAGGACGAGTACAAAAAGATGAAGGCTGGTCAGAGCAAAGACCATCGATGGACCTATTCAGGTATTTGTTATGCCGATCACATTCTCGGAAACTAAGTGGTGGTTGTGTGCAGCGGCGCTTTCGATTGCTGCAAGCGCGTTCGCAGAGACCGCAGCACCTAATTCGATCCGGCTGTCAAATGGCCGTGAGATGCAACAAGACGGTAAGCACTTGGTCGAGGTCGATGTTGGACACCATCGTTCAGCGACGGTGCAATTGCCGCTGGCACTTCGTCGGGCCGTAGCTTCCGCATCGAGTATTGGATTCCCATCGGCGAGCTCGAAGGTCGTCGACGGGAAGGAATTCGTATTGGTTGTTGTGAACCAGTCGTCCAGCAACAATCCGATGGGCTTCTGCGGCTCGGGAGAGGAAGGTACCCTCTACGTCCTCCAAATGAAGGGAAATGTCGCCGCCTCGAAGTATGCGATGCCCGTGCAAAGTTGTTTGAATAGCGTGTCGCTCGACACCGACGTGAACAATCGCTCACCGTACCTCGCGATCGAATGGCTAGACGGCTCCCCTGGTTTCAAGATTGCATGGACCAATATCGACGACGCTGGTCCCGCAACCCGTGAGTATCGCTACAACGGCAGTACATTCGTCGAAAGCAAGAAGTAGTTTTTGTCGATGTAGGCTTGAAAAACTTCTGCGACATCGTTGGCAGTGTGCCGAGTAGCTCGGTCTGGTCGACGAGCTCACTCGCCGTCAGGTGTCGCACCTCTGAAAGTTGTGCGGTCTCCTGCGGGTAACCGAGGCTTCCATTGGAATCCACACATGCACGATATCGACGTGCTCCTTCGCTTAAGTCAAAACGTCTATCATATGCACGACACAACAATTGGAGGAATGCATGGCGACCTACAAGGAACTGAAAGCCCAAGCGGAGGCATTGGCCGAGAAAGCAGAGGCTGCGCGGCGGGCCGAGATGCAATCCACTATCGATGACATTCGTACCAGGGTCGCAGAGTACGGCATCACCGAGAAGGACATTTTCGGTGCACGTCGTGGCAAATTAGCAAAGCAAAAGATGGTGCCTGTGGAGGCGAAGTACCGTGATCCAAAGACTGGCGTGACTTGGTCAGGCCGTGGCCGCGCGCCGGCTTGGATCAAGGATGCCAAGAACCGGAACCGATTCCTGATCGAAGGGTAAATCTTTTTAGTAAATGGGGGTTGTAAACCCGCCCGCGTTTCGCTATATTGACGACGTCGGGCGCGAGGTGCGTCCGAGTAAAGCCCGCAAGCGAAAGCAAGCGGGCTTTTTTATTTTCACGGATGGGCGCAAGAGTCCATGCGAGACAGAACTTCACGACGCCCAGTCATGAGTTCGTCGCGACGTGGGTCGTCTGCCGTCCAGGTATGCGTATTGAGTTCGCCTTGGTAATAATCGAACTGCCGGCGTAAGAAATCACACTGATTGGAAGCCTTCAATCGCTCGGTCAGAAGTGCAATTTGGGACGTCTGCTCATTGACGGTCTTCTGAGAATTATTAAAGGCGTCCTTCCAAGTGCCGAAATTCTTGCGAATTGTGTCAAGCTCGCCCTGAGTGTCAGATAGCTTTCATTTTGTGGAATCAAGCTCGTCCGTGGCACTTCGACACTCGCTATGCGCAGAGTCTTTGCCAATCTGGGCGCCTAGGGTATACATGACGCCAAACGCACCACAAACTGCCACGATTGCACTCAAGGAGAAAATTGAGCGGCTGAATGAGTATAATGCGAACGAGCCCGACGATATTCAAGAAATAAAAAACATACTCCATGAAATCTCCGATCAAATGCGGGGGAATCAGCGTCTATCGGATGCGATTCCAGATTTGGTGCTTAAGATAGATCGCTTAGCGAATGGAAGAAAGCTGTCGGAGACATCCAAGCGGTCTATTGTAAGCGAGATGCGCGAGAAACTGAAAAATATTCAAGTTGTGAATATTGAATCTATTGCAGGGGTTGGGAATGAGTAAAATTGTTCAGGCGGTAAATTCGATGATTTCCAACAGGAATCTCATAACGAATGTAGTGAAGGGCGAAAGTGAGTATTTTTTCTTGTGCAAGAATAAATATAAATGGTCAATTGCTCAAAGGGAAAATGAGACATACCTCTGGTATTACCCTGGCTCGATAACTTTGGAGGCGCTGAGCCGCTGCGAGCAAAGTGGGGATTGGGAGTCTGTAGATATGGTGAAATATTCCGATAGGGAAATCGGTACAAAAGAAGCAATTGCATCTTTCTCGGAGCTATTTGTTGTCGTCAAGGAAAAGCTCTATCGAATAGACGATGTGCTCGACGATATCATTTCGGATGATGGGATTTGAAGAGTGGCTGACGACGCCGAACGTCGAGGTCGCGCGCGCGATGCTGCAGCTCTATCCGGCGGACGAAATGTATGCAGAGGCGAAGTGAAGTGATTCGGCGTTACGCCAAATTCGCCGATGAGGCTTGCTGTATAAGGCTAGGGTGGGGTGTCACTGGTCCCCCCCGACAGGGAGCATCACGCTCTAGGATTCTGATTGTCTTGGCGTTGGGCCTGCGCTTCGGCGAAGGCTTGCGCCTGTGCCTGTAACGCAACCTCGAGGCTGGCCGTCGTTTCGTCTAAGAACCGTGTTGCCGCGGTGGCGTTATCGGTGAATACCTGGCGCACTGCCTCGAGATCGTCGCCTTCAAAATTGAAGTCTTCTCGAATCGCAACGCATGCCGTACTCATTGCTTGGGCTAGATCTGGGTACAGAATCAGCATTTCTTTCAGAAAATCAACCTGCGCTCTGCTCAATTCAAGCCCCACTTCGTCACGCTGAATGGTCCAGTGATCAATCATCCGGTTGCAAAAATCGATCTGCCTGACCAGAAAATCATCGCGCTCTTGATTCACGCCTTCGTTATAAATGACGTCCAGTCGAGATTGAATCCAGCGGTCCCGGTCTTGGCTATTGCGGTCGATCAGCGCGATAGCGGCTGACATTCGACTATGGGCGTTCATAATCGGCTGGCGGCAGATCAACAGTTTGGTGTACAGGACGCGCATCCTCTCGGTCAGTGTCCCAAGCGTGCGCACTGTTTCGGGGCTCGCGATCGCGCTCGCTTTCCCAAGTTTTGCCGCTGCGTCGGCGTACTTTTCAGTTACGTCATCCTGCGACGTCACCGGGTTGGACAGACCACCAATCGCAGACGTTGCAATGACGGTCGCTTCGATTGCTGGCATGTAGATATCCCGCCGCAATTCCATCTCTCGCTCCACTTTGCTTTCGCTCGCCGAGTGTGCCAGCTGTTGCCGATGGCGCTTTGAGAGTCCAGCATTGGTGACGAGCACACCTAAGACTGTGATGAGGGAAGCGACGATTCCAGACCAAACAACGTTGGGGATGCGTGAAAGTACGTCGTAGGCAATAGTGATAATTTCGGACATGTCTCCGGTCTTCCCGTAGCATTCGAACGCGCGAGTTGTAAGTGAATTTTGGTTTTGGGGTTATTCTATTCCAGCCACAGACGGCATGGCAGGTGGGCCGGCAGTCGATCTGAAGTCGTTATCGTTGGCGTAAGTTTTGGCGTAGCTTTTTTGATGTGGCTATGCATGGTGTTACTTCGAGGAAAACGAGTAACCCGAGCGGGCGCGCCTGCGCTCATTTCTCGTCATCTGTTGTTCCGATCGTTGCCGGTACACGCGACGATCGCAATCTTTTCCCTTCGTTCGTGACGTCATCTGCGTTGCACGCGCCGTCTATCCGTTTCGCATTTCCATGACGATCACGCCATCCAGAATCGAAACCGAACGCCTGACGCTGCGCCGCTGGCGACCTGCGGATGCGGAAGCGTTATCGGCGATGCATGCGGATCCGGACGTGACCGCGTGGCTCGCGCGCGGCCCGATGTCGATCGATGAGGCGGGTGCCGTCATTGCGCGCTTCGATGCGCATGTCGATGCGCACGGCTTCGGCCCGTGGGCGGTCGAGCGTCGCGCCGATGCATTGCTGGTCGGTGTTTGCGGCCTGTCGTATGAGGCCCGCGCAACGCATCCGATGGCGCCATGCGTCGAGATCATGTGGCGACAGGCGCGCCACGCGTGGGGGCATGGCTACATCGGCGAAGCGGCCGTTGCCGCATTGGCCGACGGGTTCGACCGGATCGGGCTCGGCGAGATCTTCGCGTGGACGGCCGACACCAACCTGCGATCGCAACAAGTGATGCAGCGACTCGGCATGCTGCGCCAGCCCGCGCGCGATTTCGACCATCCCGCGTTGCCGGAAGGGCACGCGCTGCGACGGCACGTCGTTTACGTCGCCCGCTCCGGCAGCCACGCCGCCGTGTAACCGCTCACGCGTGTCAGCCCGTCAACGCCACGTACCGTTCTGCAAAACGATCCGGTAACCGTCGGCATCCTCGAAGGTCTGGCCGGAAATTTCCCAATACGGATTGAACGACGTCACCGGCATGAAGCCGTGTGCGGTCGCGCGCTCGCAGGCGGCTTCCCATTCCGGCCGATCGGGCAGATAGAACACGATCAAATCCTCGGGCGTTGGCGACGGCGCGATCGGATGGTCGGGGCAGTGCGTGAACTCGAAGTGATAGTCGAGGCCTTCGCGTCCGAGCATCACGCCGGAGAAGCCGTCGTGATCTTCGAAGCGCGCCAGTACCGACAGATCGAGGGCGTCGCGATACATGCGCTCGGTGCGGGCGAGGTTGCTGACCGGGCGGGCAATGCGCAGATGGGCGTGCAAGATGGTCTCGGCGGGAAGTGGCTGGCCGGTCAATGATAAGCCGGCCGATCGCGATTGGGCGAGGCGAGCAGATCGTGTTTCGGGCGATACTGGCCGTATCGAACGATATCGATTCAGCCCGGCCAAGCGAATCGAATTGTGTCGAGCCTCGTCTCGCGAAAGAAAAACATGACGCATTTCAATCCTGTGTGTGCACTCCGCATCGCAGCGGCTACTCGTCAGCAAGACATTCAAATTCATGCGTCCGGCAGCGCTTGCCGCACGACGTGCGGGCACGTGCATACCGGTAGGGAACTGACGAATGGGTAAGCCCGATCTGCGTCGGCCAGTTGCCGGACCCTATCGCTAGTCGCGATGGGCAGCCGGGCTGGAGGCCGCGTTCGGATGGGTGGCAAAGGGGACGTTGGTGCTGGCCGGCCTGGCGATGGTCGCGTTGGCGGCGCTGACGGGCGACGTCGGTGCCCTGACGGACCTGCCGACGACCAGGAAGGGCTGGCTGTCCCTGCTGCTGGCGCTTGTCGTCGCAGTCGCGCTGATATTTGCGATACACCACTACTGGCTGCGACCGACTGGTATGCGTCCAGCAGGCTAGCCAGATGGGGAGGATGATATGGCCCCGTAAATCATTTAGGCAATAAAAAAGCCCGCTGCTGTGAGCGGGCTGAATCCATGTTTGGAGACATGGAGGAGACAGACGTAAATTTAAGGGAAAACCCGGACGTTTGCAAGCCCTAGTTGCATCCGCACAACTTGCCGCCGCATGGCCAGCCTTGTGGCGGCGCGCGGCACGGCCGCATTCACATGCCGCCGGCCCGTGCATGCGCCGCAAACGCGCCAAACCGCTCTTGCGCGACCGGCAGCGCGTATTTGCTGCGCATCTCCGTCTCGATCCAGGTACACGCTTCGCGCGCGCAGTCGGTCAGTGCGTGCCGCGTCGCGTGCCCGTCGATGTCGTAGACGAAACGCACGCCGACTTCATCATCGTCGACCTGTCGTTCGAGCTGATTGAGTTGCAGTTGCGGCCCGTGCTGTTGCGACAGCGCGCGCAGTTCGTCGAAGTGATATTCGAGCCAGTCCGCGAAGAACAGCGCGTCGCTATGGCTGGGCAGGCGGAAGGCCGCGCTGCGCGACGGGCGCGCCGCGGTTTCGCCAGCCGCCGCTTGCGGTTCGCCGCCGGTGGCGACGGGCAGGGCGACCGGCGCGAGCGGGTGCCGAATCTGCCGGTACGGCTCGCGATCGCGCAATGCGTGCCACAGCAATTCGTCGCCGGCGGCGCCGGACGGCTGCATCGTCAGGTCGTGGCGGCCGTCGCCGGCCGGCGCGATGTCGCGGATCACGAGGCGCAGCGAGCACAGCGGCTCGTCCGCGACCATCAGCGTTGCCGGGCGCGGCAGCCCGCACACGAGCGGCGCGGCGCCGACGGCACGAAACACGAGCCCGCGACGATCAAGCCGCACGAGCGGCAACGGCCTGGGAAACGACGGATAGGCGACCGCGATGCGGGCGCCGCCGGCGCTCGTCAACCCGGGCATCATCGCGCGAAAGACCTGAGACTGATCCACGTTGGTTCTCCTTCGTTACGATGCCGCCCGGATGGAACGCGCGTTCCAATTCAGGCGGCGATAGCTTGCCGGGTAGTCTGCCCCGGCTCTATTCCTAGCGCAGCAAACGTTTGCGGATCGATGTCGATCCAGCACGCGACCACCAGACGCCCATCTACCTGCTTCGGCGGGCCTGCGCGGTGCGCGTGTATGCCGATCCGACGGAACAGCCGCTCCATGCTCGCGAACGTCACGCCGATCAGCTGCCGCGCGCCGAGTTGCGCCGCGCACTCGACGACGGCCGCGAGCATCGGACGCACGGCCCACTCCGCGTTGCCGGAGCCGCCTTCGTCGTCGGTCGCCGCGAATCGGGACAACTCCCAGACGGCGGCCGATTGCGGCAGCGGCATGTCCTCGGCGACCAGGTCGGCGAACAGCGACTTCAGCAGATACGGGCGCGTCGTCGGCAGCAGGCGCGCACATCCGCACATGTCGCCGTCGGCGTTTCGCGCGAACACGTAGACGGTATCGTCGCGATCGAACTGGTCACGCTCGAAACTTTCGTTCGCCGACGGGAGCGCCCAACCGAGCTGTTCGACGAACACACGGCGCCGATAGCGCCCGAGATCCGCCGCGAGTTCGTGTGGCAACCGCCCTTCCTCGTGAACGAAGGTCTGCATGGATGTCCTCGGATCTGTGCTTTTATATGCGTGCATTACAGCGCGCGGCACGAGGAGCCTGTAACTGGTAACTCTTACAGGGTGGCGACGTAAAGACGCCATTCGGGACGTGGTAACGGTTTCTTGATCGACGGGATTGAAAACCGGGCGGCTTTTATTTATAAAGAGCGCCAGTCTGGCAAAATCGTCGGAAGAATGCGCGGCCGGTTGTCACTGGAGCGTGGGGCCGGCATGATAGGCGTCGTCGCGCCCGAGCAGGGCCGACGCGACCGCGGCAGGCCAGTCGATGGCGGCGAGCCGCGCGGTGAGCGCGGCGGCCGTGCGGAACATGCCGATGTCGGCGCCCCTGGCGTCGATGGCCATCACGTTGCTGCGGACGTCGCCGCCCGCGATCACGAACGTGCCCGTCGCGCGCTCGAGGTACCAGTCCCAGCCGACCGTCACGTAGGCGACGCCGGCACCGGCCGGGCGATGCCATTCGGTATAGCCGGCGAGGCGGGCGTCGATTGCGTTGTCGCGCAGTTCGGCCAGCAGCGACGGGTCGAGGCCGCTCGCGACATGGTCGAGCGCGAGTGCGGCCAGTGCGCCTTCTGACAGGCGTACGTAGCCGTCCGGGGACGGGCCGGGGACAGGGTGCAGCAAGGGTGAAGTCATGCGCGGAATGTATCAGCCTCGAACGGGTGCTGGAACCTGACAAGTATGACAGCGTGACGTTGTCGGAGAACGAATGGAACTGCGCTGGCAGGATGCCTACCAACAATTCAGCGCCGCGGAAGACGAGCAGCAGCTCTTCCAGCGGATTGCCGCCTATTCCAAGCGGCTCGGATTCGAATACTGCTGTTACGGCATTCGCGTACCGCTGCCCGTTTCGAAGCCCGCGGTCGCGATCTTCAATACCTATCCGGACGGCTGGATGGCGCACTACCAGGCGCAGAACTACATCGAGATCGACTCGACGGTTCGCGACGGCGCGCTCAGCACCAACATGATCGTCTGGCCGGACGTCGACCGGATCGACCCGTGCCCGCTGTGGCAGGACGCGCGCGATTTCGGGCTGTCGGTGGGCGTCGCGCAATCGAGCTGGGCGGCGCGCGGCGCATTCGGCCTGTTGAGCATCGCCCGCCATGCCGACCGGCTGACGCCGGCCGAGATCAACATGCTGACGCTGCAGACCAACTGGCTCGCGAACCTGTCGCATTCGCTGATGAGCCGCTTCATGGTGCCGAAGCTCTCGCCGGCCGCGGGCGTCACGCTGACCGCGCGCGAGCGCGAGGTGCTGTGCTGGACGGCCGAGGGCAAGACCGCGTGCGAAATCGGTCAGATCCTCAGCATCTCGGAGCGCACGGTCAACTTCCACGTGAACAACATCCTCGAAAAGCTCGGCGCGACCAACAAGGTCCAGGCGGTCGTCAAGGCGATCTCGGCAGGGCTCATCGAAACACCTTGACGTGACGCGACGGCGGCGCCGGCGGCCGCCACGCGGCTCACTCCATCATCGGCTCCGCTTCCTTCGCGGTCCAGCTCACGCTGGAAATGCTTTTCTCCATGCTCATCCGGCTCGCGATCTGCTCGAGCTTCTGCTGATCCTTCGGATGCAGCTTCAACGTCGCGGTGACCTTCAGCCGGTCCGGCTGGTCGGGCACGTCCTCGCTTGTGAGGCTCTGGAACGACAGCGGCTTCGCATACATCGCGTTCGACAGCAGCGTGCGGATGTGCACTTCGTCGGCGGCAAGGCAGATCACGGTGATCTGGTATTCGCGCACGAGATCGGCATTGGAGACGGGCGTCGCGTTGATGGCCTGGCTGACGCCGCGCAGCACCGTATTGGTGAGCAGCACGACGCCGGTGCCGGCGAGCGCGGGCACGTAGTGGCCGGAGCCGGCCAGTACGCCGACGGCGGCCGAGCACCACAGCGTGGCGGCCGTGTTGATGCCCTGGATCGAGCCCTTGTCGCGCATGATCACGCCGCCGCCGAGAAAGCCGACGCCCGACACGACATACGCGGCGATCTGCGTGACGCCCGCGACGCCGTTGCCGGTCAGCACGCCGAGCGTGACGAACAGGCACGCGCCGCTCGCGACGAGCGTGATGGTGCGCAGGCCGGCCGTGCGCTGGCGCATCTGGCGCTCGAGGCCGATGGCGACGCCGCAGGCGAACGCGGTGAAAAGGCGAAGTGCGAAATCGAAAGTCATGGTTGTCCTGCCGTGCAAGAAGCGCATGCCGGCACGCGCCGCCGCGGCGCAAGGCCGAAGGCGACGCGGCGCGAGCCGTCATCGCGCGGTACTGTACCGCGCGAATGCGTCATTCAGTGTGAAACGGGTGAGCGTGCGGCTCGCGGAACGCGAGCCGTGGCAGGAGAACTGCGGCGGACAGGCGTTCAGGCGGCAAGCGGCGCACGCAACGGAGTGCTGCAACTGTCCACGATGGTTCCTGAAGGAAGAATGGGCGGCATTCTAGTGGGCGGCGCGCGCCCGCGTCAACCGCGTTGCGGCCGACGCTACTGCGCCGAGCCGATCGTCCCGGTCGCGAGTGCGAGCGCGGCCGCGGCCGACAAGGCACCGGCATAGCTGTCGACCTCCGCGTTGCGCGCGGCGAGCAACTGGCTTTGCGCGATCGTCGCGTCGGTGATCGAGCCGACGCCGTTCCGGTACGCGGTCAGCGCCGCGTCGTAGCTCGTTTGCGCGGCATCGACGAGCGCCTTCGCGGCGTCGTGCGAGGCCAGGCTCGTCTGCACCGCGTTCTGCGCGGCGACGACCTGGCGCACCGCTTCCTCCTTGGTCCGCGTGAGGCGGGCGGATGCGCTTTCCGCGTCGTTGCGTGCCTGCATCAGCACGGCCGAGCGCAGGCCGCCGTCGTACAGCGGGATCGTCACGCCGAGGAACACGCCGCCGCCGTAGCGGCTGCCGTTCAGGTTGACGGTCGGCGCCTGGTCGCCGATCGCCGGCAGCGCGGAGATGGACGTACCGCCGCTCGCATACGACGTCGACGCGGACAGGAAGATCTTCGGCATGAACGCGGCTTGAGCCGCCTTGATCTTCGCGCGGTTGGCCTTTTCGACCGCGAACGCGCCCTGCAGGTCGGGGCGGCGCGCGATCGCGTCCGACACGATCGCGTCGACCGACGAACCGAGCGCGGGCGGCAGCGGCCGTTTCGGCTGCGCGGCGATTGTCGGCTTCGACAGCGGTGAGATGCCGAGCGCGGAGACGAGGGCGAGGTAACTGTCGCTCTCGGCGCCGTTCGCCTGCACGAGCGCGAGGTTCGCCTGCGCGCGGTTCTGCGTCGCCTGCGCGAGCTCGACGACCGTGCCGACGCCGTGCTTGAGCCGTGCGCGGGACGCCGCGAGGATCGCATCCGCGTTCGTGAGCCCCTGTTGCGCGCTGAGCGCGCGCGAGCGGGCGGCTTCGTAGCGGTAGTACGAGACCGTCACGTCGTGGATCACCTGCTGGTGCACGGCCGTGAACGCGACGTTCGACGCGATCGATGCCTGTTCGGCCGCTTCGACGCGCGCCGCGCGGCCGCCGAAATCGAACAGCAGCCATTGCAGCGACAGCGCCGAAATCGTGCCGTGCGCGGTGGTGTTGCTCGATGAATCGCCGAGGATCGTCGACGTCGAGCCGTGGTTCGCCTGGTACGCACCCATTGCCGTCGCCGACAGGCGCGGGAGATAGGCGGACTTGGCGAGGCCCACCGCGAGCGCCGCGTTGCGCGCGTCGTTCCATGCGATGCGGGTCAGCGGATTGGCCGATTCGGCGAGATCGATCAGCTCGGGCAGCGTGTACGCATGTGCGGCATCGAGCGCGGCCGGCGCCGAAACCGACGCGAGTGCCGGCGAGGCAGGCAGCGTGTAGTCATGCGCACCTTGCGCGGATGCGCGCGGCGGCGCCGCCACGATGTCGCCCGCGGCGGACGTTTGCGGCTGCCACGGGCGGTCGGACGCCTCCGGCGCCAGATCGATCGACGACGTCGCGCAGCCGGCCAGCGCGACGGCGGTCGCGAGCACGGTGGCGGCGATCGCGGCGGCCGGCGGTTCAGGTAGGCGCATGAGGGGCAGGCTCCTTCGGTGTGGCTTGACGGGCGGCGTCGGCGATCTGCGCGAGCCGCGTGTCGATCAGGTTCAGCAGCGCATCGCGCGCGGGGTCGGTGGGGGCGGCGGCGCTCGACGGTGGCGCCGCAGAAGGCGTGCGGGGCACGGTGTCGCCATTGCCCGGTTCGGTCACGCGCGCGAGCCGGGCGCCGATTGCCGCATCCCCGGGCCTGCGTTCGGCGAGCAGGAACAGCGGACCTTCGATCGCGCCGAGTTCCGCGAGCGCGCGCCGCCGGGTGGCGAGCCACGTCGCGGCCGGCCGCACCCACGACGGCTCGTAATGGACCAGGCCGAGCTCCTGCGAGATCGCGCCGTGGCGGGCGAACGCTTCGGCGGCCAATGCGCGCCGCTCGGCCGGCTGCGCGATCTGCGCGATGCGTCGCCACTGGTCGAGCAGCGCGGCGAACGCGACGTCGATCTGCTTGCCGATGCTGACGGGCCAGATGCGTGTGAACACCAGATACACGACGACGTTGCCGAGCAGGATGCCGATCGTGCGATCGCGCGCGATCGTCAGGTCGAAGCCGGGGCCGGCGCCCTGGATCACGCACAGGAAAAACGCGAACGCGACCTGGAAGCCCGCGTACGCGATGCGCGGCGAGCCGAAGGCGATCCACGCGGACAGCCACGCGCCGGCGAACACCAGCGCCATCAGGTGGCCGACCGACGACAGCGCCGGCACGACGAACACGAGCGCGGCGGTGCCGAGCAACGCGCCGATGATGCAGCCGAAGATCCGCAGCGTGAGCTTCTCGACCGTTTCGGCCGTCGAGCCGAGCGACACGATGTAGCAGGTGACGACGCAGGTGTGGATGCCCGACCAGTCGAGCTGCGAGTACAGCAGATAGCAGAAGATCGCCGCGGCGGTCGTCTTCAGCGCATAGCGGATGTGGTCGGGATTGGTGCGTGCGTCGGGCAGGAAGAAGCCGCCGCGTGGCGCCGGTGCCGGCGCGGCGGCGGGTGCTTCGGGCGTGGCCGCGGCGGCGGCAGGCGTTGCGTTGGCCGAAGCCTGCGTCGTTGCATCGGCCGTCGGAGTCGTCGGCGCCGTCGCGCCCGGCTCCGCGAAATGCGTGATCGCATCCTGGAGATCGGTCGAGGCGATGCGCGCGAGCGGCGGCAGCGCGTCGGCCGGCGGTAGCGCGAGCGACACGTCGACCGGGTAGCCGCCGCGTTCGAGAATGGCGGCCATGTCGTCGAGCGTCGCGGCGATCGGCGTGGCGAACGCATCGGGCAGCCGCGCGTCCGGTTCGCGATCGGCCAGCGCGACGCCGACCATCAGCGCGGTGCTCGACGCGATGGCTTGCCGCAGCGCCGCGAAGTCGGCGGCGCTCGACGAGCCTTCGAGCTTCGACAGCTTGAGCCACGTGAGCAACTGCTTGTCGCCTTCGCGCAGGCTCGCGTCGAACGCGGCACGTGCGTCGTCGTCGCCGCGCAGGCGCCGTGCGGCGAGCCGCAGCCGCTTCGCGAGCTGCGCGTGCGCAAGCTTGCGCGGCGACGGCGCGATCAGCAGGTTGACGACGATCGCCACGCCGACGGGGATCGCGATCGTCAGCCAGATATACAGCAGCGCGCGGGTGGCGGCTTCGCCGAACGGCGCGAGGCCGAGCTGGTCGAGCCCGAAGCCGACGATCATCGCGAGGATCGCGCCCACCGGGCGCAGCTTGCTCGCGGAAGTCAGATACAGGAGGGCGACCGACAGCACGGCCATGCACGCGACCCGCAGGATCGAATAGTCGATGCTGAAGATCGCGATGCCGAGCACGAGCCCGATCACGATCGTGACGATCAGCAGCAGCGCGGCCGCGAGCACGACGCTCGTCACGCGGTCGGCACGGATCATGAAGAACACGACGTACGCGGACAATGCGGCTTCGGGCGTGCCGTACGCGGCCGTCACGAACGCGGTCAGCGCGCAGATCAGCGCGACGCGCACGGCGATCGCCGCGCGCCCCGGAAACGGTGCGAGCAGCCGCAGGACTTCGCGCGGGCCCGGCGCGCGAACCTCAGCGGCAGGCTGAGCCATGCCGGACCTCGACGATCGCGCTCGCGCCGACACGCACGAGCTTGCCGTCGGGTTCGTCGAGCTTCACGCGCACGGGGAAGCGCTGCGCGACGTGCACCCAGTTCACCGAGTTCTGCACGATCGGCAGCGAGCGCGGCAGGTTGATGCGCGCGCTGTCCGCGATGCCGGCGCCGATGCCGACGACCTTGCCCGTCAGCGGGCGGTCGCGGTCGATCATCGAGTAGACGGTCGCGCAGTCGCCGACCGCGATGCGATTGAGCGATGTTTCGCGGAAATTGCCGACCGCGAACCATTCGCTCGCGTCGATCAGCGTGAAGATCGACTGGTTCGGCGCGAGGGTTTCGCCGGGGAGCACGCTCAGGCCGGTCACGAGCCCGTCGTGCGGCGCGCGCACGACCGTATCGTCGAGCGCATGCTGCGCGCGGGCCAGCGCGGCTTCGCGCGCATGCAGCGTCGCGATCGCGTCGGCGTCGTCGCCGATCGTCTGCGCGGACGCGCGCTGTTGCTCCTGCGCCTGCGCGAGCGACACGGACGCGTCGCGCTGGCGCACCTTCGCCTGGTCGAACTGCTGCGCGCTGACGTAGCCCTGCGCGGCGAGCGGTGCGAGCCGGTTCACGTCGCGCGTCGCGAGATCGTAGTTCTGCGTCGCGCGCTTGACCTGCTCGGCGGCGACGGACGCATTCGAGCGCTCGCCGATCAGCGAACGGCGGCGCGTGTCGAGCGACGCGCGCGCGAGTTCGAGTTCGGCCTGCGCCTGCGCGACGGTCAGCCGGTACGGCACGGGATCGATCACGTACAGCAGGTCGCCTTTCGCGACGCGCTGGTTTTCATGCACGGCGAGCTGCACGATGCGACCGCCGACCGGCGACGCGACGTGCACGACGTCCGCGTCGATCGACGCGTCGTCGGTGGACGGGTAGGCCGTCGTGCGGTGGTACGCGTAGGCGAGCGCCGCGATGCCGAGCGCGACGATCGCGAGCGCGATCACGCGGCCTTTGACGGAGGGGCGGGCGATGCCGGCGGCCTTCATGCGAACGGCCCCGTGCCGGTGAGCCAGACGATCACGGCGACTACTAG
>Ga0209564_1001578_pt1 | contig 22285 bp, 14 predicted proteins | sample AraplaCol_mMF_r2_FD_184272 | JGI IMG/M metagenome (GOLD analysis project Ga0209564, IMG submission 184272) | Arabidopsis root microbial communities from North Carolina, USA - plate scrape MF_Col_mMF_r2 (SPAdes) (version 3) | ecosystem: Host-associated > Plants > Roots > Endosphere | place: USA...
GACGGTGCCATAGACATAGTTCACGTCGGTAACCCGCCCGCCGCTATACTCGCTCCACTGCGTTCCCGCATTGCCGCCCAGCACACCACCGAGATTGGCGATCGCCCTCACCTCGAGACTTGTGAGCCCATAGGCATCGAATTTCGTGGCGGACCAGCCGACGATCATCTGGAACAACTCTGCCCGCGCGCCACCGATATCGATGCCGGTAAAATAGCTGCCGCGCGAAATGGTCTTGGCCGCGCCACCTAGGATCAGATCACCCGCATAGAGGTCCGGCACCAGATTCGAGATCGCGGTGCGATAGATCACCGGAATTTCCAGCACCGTGCTGTCATAAGCGAAAGGCGTATTAGGCGAACGCTGGCGCGTAGAGACGTAGGACGGCGCGATCTCGACCCCTTGCCGGGCGCCCGTCGCAATCGCGAGCCTGCCCGCCTGGCTGTAATAATTCGGCCGCTCGGATCCGGCACCGACGTTACCGGGATTGCTCCAGAAATCGGGACTGCCGGTGACCTGATACGAGAAGAAGCTCTGCGGCACGCCGACCAGCGCAGCACCGAAGCCGGCGTAATAGCGATCGAAGCCGGTGCCATGCGTGCCGGTATTGGACCAGCCGCCAAACACCTGCCACGGCTTTTGTTCGGTCACTTCGAGATTGAGCGTGCTGAGCCCGAGCTCGTTACCGGGCGAAAACACGCCATTCACCACGTGATAGGGGTAGCGATTGAGCCAGGCGAGATCCTCGTCCAGCGCATCGGCGGCAATGCGCTCGCCCGGCACGGCGCGTACTCGTCGCACAAAATGCGCTTCCATGCCGTCGGCGGCGCCCGACACTTTCACCGATCCGATACGAAACTCGACCACGCGCAGCGTCAGCACACCGCTGGTGACCTCCTGCGGCGGCAGAGTCACGGAGACGAAAGGATAACCGGCTTCGCGATATACTTTGGCGATGGCCGCCTGGATCTCGCCGATCAATTTGCGCGATAAAGGTTGCCCGACAAAAGGCGCGAGCGCTTGCTCCAGTGCGGGCCGCGCGGTCTCACCGATGGCGCCGATACGGATGCCGCGCTTTGCCTTGCGGGCAAGATTGTCCTTCGTGCCGATCAGCGTGATGCCCGACAATTGCGCGACCAGCGGCGTGGCATCGGAACTGCCGGCGATATCCTGCGGACCGATCATCAGGCGTCCCTGCCCGGTCACCACCGGAGGCAGGTTGCGCTCCACCGGCGCAATTGTCTGCGCAAAGGCCGGCGCGGAGAACACGGTGCCCGCGACCAACAAGGCGGTGCGCAGTGCTCCGCGACGCGCCCGATCTCGAACGGAACCAGAAATCTGATCGACCATCCAACGACTACTGTCTTCCATCTGCACGTCACCAGCCTCCGAAGCTCAGCCACGGGCTGGTCGGCAGGTTGGACGCGACGGGAATGAGCCGACAGGAGCGCCCACGGTCGCACGGGGCTTCGGGCGTCATGGCGGGCCGCGTCGGCCCATACAACAGCGACATCGCGTTCCGTGTCGATGGCGCGTCCACAAACGGCGCAGGTGCAGTGGTCTCGAAAAGCGGTGGCACCAACGTGCTCACGGAATTCGGCGAATCCGTTGGCGTCAGGGTTAGGAATCCGCCGATATAAGTGAGCGCATAATTGGCACTGGCCGCCAGGGTCCCCTGCAGGATGCGATAGCGGCCGGCCGGCGATGACGCGGTGGCATCCGTTGCCAGCGCGCCGGACAACGTGTCGCCGTTCGCCAGCCCCATGCCGCCCAGCCTGTAGCCGAGCGCCGGAATGGCGCTGCCCGCAACAGCCCTTGCCGGATCGGCCGTCACCACAATGGTGCGCGGCGTGACGGTGAAATTCGCACCCGTATAGGTGATCGCGTAATTGGCGTTGCCGGCCAGGGTGCCCTGGGTGATGACGTAATCTCCCACCCCCGAAACCGACGTGGCCGAAGTGGCGAGGCTGCCGGTGAGGCTGTCTCCGTTCACCAGTCCGAGGCCGCCCACCGTGTAGGTCAGCGCCGGAACGGCATCGCCATAGGCGCCGCTCTGCCCGTTCGCCGTGATGGTCAGCGCGCGTTGGTTGACGGTGAGGCTGCCGGACCGATAGGCGATGTCGTAGCCCTGTTGCCCCGAATACAGCCCCTGGGGTGTGATGACATAGGAGCCGGCATTCGTCGCCCCCTGTGCTGCGCCATAAGTGAGCGTGCCGCTCAGGCTGGCGGCCGTATCGCCATTGACGAAGCCGGCATAGGTGACGTTTTCGCCGCTGAAAGCGCCCCCGTCATAGGTCTTGGTCACGTCGTTCGCCGTCACGGTGAGCGGTTTCAGGTAGCTGCGCAGCAGCGGTCCGGTCTGGCCGTCATAGATGCGCCAGACCTTGCCGGTGCCGCCCGCGCCGTCGATATCCCAGCCGGCTGCGGTGAAGGTGGAAAGATCTCGCATCTGCGCCGTGGTCAGGCCGGTGCCGCCACCCGCACTCACTGCTAGCCCTGTCGTCTCCGTATCCCAGAAGCTGGCGATGATACTGCCATGATTATCGCCTACGAGGCCACCCGCGGAGGAAACGCCCGTCACGGCGCCCGTGGCATAGGAATTGACGATGGCTCCGAGATTCGAGGCCACGAGGCCGCCTACTTCTGAACCGCCAGTCACGGCGCCTGTGGCGTAGGCATTGCTGATGGTGCCGTTATCGTTCTGGCCTACGAGGCCACCCACGGTGAGCCGTCCGTTGACGGCGCCCGTTGCAAAGGCATTGGTGATGGTGGCGTCCTCACTGAGATAACCCGAGAGGCCGCCCACCAGGAAAAAGCCCGTCACGTCGCCCGTGGCATAGACATTGCGGTAGGTATACTCGTTATCGAAAAAGCCCGCGAGCCCCCCCGCAGCAGTATCGGTGCCCGTCACGTTACCCGTGGCATAGGAATCGCTGATTGGCCCGCTGGCATAGCCCACCAGGCCGCCCACAAAGCTGATGCCCGAGACGGCACCTGTCGCATAGGAATTGGTGATGCTTCCATCTAGTTCGCCCACGAGGCCACCGACGTTGACGTTACCCGTGACGGTGCCCGTATTATAGGAATTGTGGATGGTGCCGCCGTTTGCAAAGCCGACGAGACCGCCGACATCGGACCCCCCGCTCACCGACCCACCAACGAGGCCGATATCCCGCAGGACTCCCCCGCCACCGAGATCGTTGAACAGTCCCGTGAACCGCGACCCAGGCGCGGATATGGTCAGATTGGAGATCGTGTGACCCAGACCGGCGAATGTGCCGTAAAATCGATGGGTCACCAAGCCATCGCCATAGATGGTGCCACCGGCGTCGAGATCCACTGCCAAAGCGTAGCTTCCACTAAGGCCGGTGCTATCGATGGCATCCAGTTCCGACATGGAGCGGATGAGCACATAGCCCGAGTTGTTGATCACGAGGGTCGAGCCTACGGTCGGGAGCGAGAGGCGGGCGCCGTTGCCAAAACTATAGTCGGTACTATAGTTTTCGAGGCCACCCAGCACCACGCCGCCCCCCGCGCCTAACGCGGTGATGTCGGCATTGATGGCGATCATCTTCGCTCTCGTCCGCATGGTCAGGATACTGTTGGCGCTCCAGATGATCGGGGCCGCCACTGTGATGTTGCCCGCCTGGGTCCCGCCTGAGCCGGTGGTCAATTCGACATTGGCGGTGGCGAGCGCCGCCGTCAGCGTGGCGACATCGAGTACGCTATCATTGGCACTGGGACTAAAACCGTTCATGCCAGAGCTCGCGCTGGCCGCGATGGTCAGGTTATAGGGGTCGAGCAGCAGCGTACCGAAAGCGCCGCTATCGCTGCGCAGATCGGCGGTGCCGCGATAATCGAGCCAGACCTTGCCTGACACTTCCGCATCGCCGCCCGCAGCCGATCCCGCACCGCGCGCGGAGATCGTGCCCGCAAAGCTCGTGCGCCCATCCGACCAGACCACTACCTTGCCGCCGGCGCCGGCCGAACCGTCCACACGGATGCTGGCACCACCGGCGACCGTCACGCTCTCTGCCGTCGCCAGCGTCTCGGCAAGATAGCGCACCGCGCCCGTGCCGCCCTGGAAATCGCCGCCGACCAACACCGTACCGCCGGTGGTGCCGGATGCATCGAGCGCCGCGTCCGACGTCAGCGTGATGTCGCGCGCCGTCACCACCACGGTGCCGCCCGCGGCGTTCTCGCCTCGGGCATCGATCTGGCCGGAAATCTTCGCCGCGCCGCCGGCGACACGGACTTCGCCGCCCCTCGCCTTGCCGCCGACGGGCGCCGCGCGGGCGACGACCCGCTGGCTCACATCCACCCGGCCGCCGTCGCCGGCCGTGAGGAAGACGCGACCGCCTTTGCTGGCGACGCCGGTCGCCTTGGTGACGCTGCCGGTATTGCCGGCCAGCGCATAGACATTCCCGCCATTGGCCCTCAGCTCAACCTCGGCCGCCTTGATGACGCCCGAGGTCCTCGCTTCCGTATCGGCACCGCCGACCTTCACCACGAACTTGCCGTCCGACAGTGCGGCATCGCGCATCAGCACTTCATAGCCGGCGGCGAGCGCCACCGTTCCGTTCGGCGCGGTGATGGTGCCGGCGTTCTCGACCTTGCGGGCAATCAGCGCGACGTCGCCGCCGAGCGAGCCGATGCTGCCGTAATTGATCACGCTGGCTTTGCTACCGCCCTTGAAAGTCAGCGCGCCGCCTGCGTGGAAGGCGGAATCGGAGACGTCGTGGGTGGAAGCGATGAAGGAGCCGCCGGTGCTGACAGAGCCCGACGGTCCGACCGTGATGCCCGAGGGATTGACGAGATAGACGCTGCCGGTAGCCGACAGCGCTCCATCGATTTGCGAGTGCGAAAAGCCGGTCACGCGGTTCAGCGTCGCGCCCGCACCATTCTCGAAGCGGACGGCGTTGCCCTGGCCGATGGAAAAACTGTTCCAGTTGACGATGGCTGTGGGCGAGGTCTGGGTGACCAGAACGCTTGTGCCCCCTGTCGAGATCGAGGCCGCGCCGGATGTCACCGCGCCGCCCGACGGCAAAGCCTGGGCGAAGACCGGCAACGGCGGCAGTGCCGCCCAGAAAAACGTGGTGCTGGCCAGCAGGACCACGATCCTACCCTTGACCATGGTGACGGCGGCGCCATCCTGCTTCGCGCGGTCAAACATCATCGCCTGGAAACGCATCGTTCAATGCCCCCGTGCCATCTGCCACCCCCGGACAATCACAACCAAGAGCCGATTAAAACGATCAATATCAATCTTGGATGGTGCGATGCTACGTCTAACGTAAAATTATACCATTGTCGCCACTCAAACGCGCAATTTCCGGAATTTTTACGACACCAGACTGCAGCCTCCGCGCGCAGAAGCGAATAAATACGCCTAAGAGTTTGGAAAATTTATGAAATTTAGGTGGGGCCGATGAAGGTAATGGTCGCGGCTGGGGTCATTGGAAGTTGCACTTCGGTGTCGCAAACTCGCTGACGCGACTGTTGCCCCTGGGCACGACCATTGCCTCACATCGGCAATGATCGTTGCGCGCGTTGCTCATATCTCGCCTAACCCACGTTGCAAGAATGTGTCGGCCAATTTAGGCGCTCTCGAGCATTTACCATGGTCGCAGGCCGCTTGCATTAACCATCTTATCCTGCCGGTTCTGCAGGTGATGCTGAATGGAACGGCCGCTCCTTATCACTCCCACTCAATCGTCCCCGGCGGCTTCGACGTGATGTCATACACCACCCTGTTCACGCCCTTTACCTCGTTGATGATGCGCGTGGCCGTCTCCCCTAAGAACTTCATGTCGAAGGCGTAGAAGTCCGCGGTCATGCCATCCGTCGAGGTCACGGCGCGCAGGCCGACGACGTATTCGTAGGTGCGGCCATCGCCCATCACGCCGACGGTCTTCACCGGCAGCAGCACGGCGAAGGCCTGCCAGATGGTGTCGTAGAGGCCGGCCTTGCGGATCTGGTCGATGTAAACCGCATCGGCCTCGCGCAGGATGTCGAGTTTTTCGCGGGTGATCTCGCCGGGGCAGCGGATGGCGAGGCCGGGGCCCGGGAACGGGTGGCGGCTGACAAAGATGTCGGGCAGACCGAGCTCGCGGCCGAGGTCGCGCACTTCGTCCTTGAAGAGCTCACGCAGCGGCTCGACCAGCTTCATGTTCATGCGCGCGGGAAGCCCGCCGACATTGTGATGCGACTTGATGGTCACCGAGGGGCCGCCGGTGAAGGAGACGCTCTCGATCACGTCGGGATACAGCGTGCCCTGCGCCAGAAAGTCCGCGCCGCCGATCTTCTTGGCCTCTTGGTCGAACACGTCGATGAACAGGCGGCCGATGGTCTTGCGCTTCACTTCGGGATCGGTGACGCCGTCGAGTTCGCCGAGGAAGGTCTTCGACGCATCGACGTGGACAAGCGGGATGTTGTAATGGCCGCGGAACAGGTCGACGACGGTCTTGGCCTCGTCCTTGCGCAGCATGCCGTGATCGACGAAGACGCAGGTGAGCTGGTCGCCGATCGCTTCATGGATCAGCACCGCAGCCACTGCACTGTCGACGCCGCCGGAGAGGCCGCAGATCACCCTGCCCTTGCCGACCTGGGCACGGATCTTCTCGATCGCTTCCTCGCGGAAGGCACGCATGGTCCAGTCGCCGGTGAAGCCGGCCACCTTGCGCACGAAATTACGGATGATCTTTGCGCCATCCGGCGTATGCGCGACTTCCGGATGGAACTGCATCGCGTAGAATTTGCGGACATCGTCGGCGATCACCGAGATCGGCGAGCCCGGCGCCTTCGCCACGCCGCGAAAACCTTCCGGCAGTTTTGTGACGCGGTCGCCATGGCTCATCCAGACGTCGTATTTGCCGCCTTTTTCCCACACGCCCTCGAACAGCGCGCAATCTTCGGTGATCTCGATGGTGGCGCGGCCGAATTCGCGGTGGTGGCCGCCCTCGACGGTGCCGCCGAGCTGTTGCGCCATGGTCTGTTCGCCATAGCAGATGCCGAGCACCGGCACGCCGGCGGTGAGGATCGACAGCGGCACCGAGGGCGCGTCCTTGTCGAGCACCGAGGCCGGGCCGCCGGACAGGATCACCGCTTTCGGCTTCATCTCGGCAAAGGCGGCTTCCGCCTTGTTGAACGGGACGATCTCGGAATAGACGCCGTCCTCGCGCACCCGGCGCGCAATCAACTGCGTCACTTGGGAGCCGAAATCGACGATCAGAATCTTGTCATGCTCGGCCGCCACATGGGCGGAGTGGGCCGAGGACGGAAGCTGGGATGTGCTGGGGGCTGTCATAGCGAGGAATTACGCGACGGACGGCGGCTTCGCAAGGGTTGGCTGACGCCTCAAATACCGTCATGGCCGGGCTTGTCCCGGCCATCCACGTCTTTTCCGGCGCCTCGGGCCTAATGCCCGGCCCCGCGCAAAGCAGCTCTGGCCTTGTCATGGGTGCCCAGCTTATCCACCAGGGTCCGGGTCGCCTCGTTCATCCCGACGACCTCGACCGGGATACCGTGATGGCGGAACTTGAGGACCACGCGGTCCAGCGCATTGACGCTGGTGAGGTCCCAGAAATGCGCCGTGGACAGGTCGATCACGACGCCCTTGAGGTCTTCCTCCCGGAAATCGAAGGCGGTGTGGAAGGCCTCGGCCGTGGCGAAGAAGATCTGGCCGGTGACACGGTAGGTCCGCACAGCCCCTTCCCGCGCTGACGCCACGCCGAACAGTTTTGTCACCTTGTGGGCGAAGAACAGGCCACTGAGGATGACACCGAACAGCACGCCCTTGGCGAGGTCGTGAGTGGCGACAACGACCACCACGGTGCCGAGCATGACCACGCTGGATGATTTCGGATGGGTCAGCAGCGTGCGGACGGACTTCCACTGGAAGGTGTTGATTGACACCATGATCATGACCGCGACCAGCGCCGCCATCGGGATCTGCGCCACATAGGGCCCAAGCACGACGATGAGGAACAGCAGGAAGGCGCCGGCCCAGAGTGTCGAGAGCCGCCCGCGACCGCCGGACGAGACATTGATCACCGACTGGCCGATCATCGCGCAGCCGGCCATGCCGCCGAGAAAGCCCGAGGTGATGTTGGCCGCGCCCTGCCCGGCGCATTCGCGGTTCTTGTCGGACGTCGTGTCGGTCATCTCGTCGATGATCGCCGCGGTCATGAGGCTTTCCAGCAGGCCGACCATGGCGATGGCGAAGGATGTCGGGAAAATGATCCACAGCGTTTCCAGCGTGAACGGCACCTGCGGGATCGCAAAGAACGGCAGTTCGCTCGGCAGCGCGCCCATGTCGCCGACAGTGCGGACATCGAAGCCGAAATACATGGACGCCGCGGTGAGCAGCACGATGGTCACCAGCGGCGATGGCACGGCCTTGGTGATGTAGGGCAACCCATAGATGATCACGAGACCGATGGCGGTCATCGCGTAAACCGTGGGGCCGCGGCCGAGTAATTCCGGCATCTGCGCCATGAAAATCAGGATCGCCAGCGCATTGACGAAGCCCGTGACCACCGAGCGCGAGACGAAGCGCATCAGGGTGCCGAGCCGCATCAGGCTGGCAATGATCTGGATGACGCCGGTGAGGATGGTCGCGGCGAACAGGTAGTTGATGCCGTGTTCCTTAACGAGCCCAACCATCAGCAGCGCGGTGGCGCCGGTCGCCGCGGAGATCATTGCCGGCCGGCCGCCGGCAAAGGCGGTCACGACGGCGATGCAGAAGGACGCATAGAGGCCGAGCTTGGGGTCGACGCCGGCGATGATCGAGAAGGCGATCGCCTCGGGAATGAGCGCAAGGGCCACGACGGTGCCCGCGAGCAATTCACGGGTGACGTTCGGAGCCCATTCGCTCCGCAGATGAACCATATCCATGGTGATGTTTGAACTTTCTTGTCTCACACGCGTGGGCGCGTGAGGCGCGCAAAAGGGCTGACGGCCGCAGCGGGGCCGAATGTGGGAGCCATGATTTTTGCGTTGTCCGGCGGATCGGCGGCCGGAAGAGCCACCCGGGATTTCACCGGGTCCGAGAGAATGAGCGGAGAGTAACGAGGATCGGGATGCGGTGCAACAAGCTCCGCGGCCGTAGGATGGGTACAGCGCAGCGAAACCCATCGCAACAAGCGCTCGAGCGTGTGGTGATGGGTTTCGCTCCGGCGCTACGCGCCTACGCTCTACCCATCCTACGAGCCGGAGCTACGCCGAGCGCTTCAGCACCGACACAAAGAACCCATCCGTCCCGGTCTTGCGCGGCGTCATCAGCAGGCCTTCAGGCGACTGATACACTGCAGCCGCAAAATCATCGGCCTTGTCCCACAGGGCCGACATCACCTGCTCCGGCGGCACCGCCGCAAATCCGGACTGGCGCGCTAGAAAACCCTTCACCTGCTCGCGATTTTCCTGCGGCAACACCGAGCACGTGACGTAGGCGATCCGCCCGCCCGGCTTCACGAATTGCACGGCGCGGTCGAGCACGTCCTGCTGGTCCTTGATGCGGACTTCCAGCGCGCCCGGCCGCATCCGCCATTTGGCATCGGGATTGCGGCGCCACGTGCCGGTGCCGGTGCAAGGCGCGTCGATCAGGACGAGATCGGCGGAAGCGCGGATATCGGCCAGCGGATCCTCATCGCCCTTCGGCGTGCGAACATCCGCATTATGGATACCGGCGCGGGACAAACGCTCATGGATCGGCGCCAACTGGCGTTTGTCGGCGTCCGTCGCGATGAGCCGGCCCTTGCCCTGCATCATCGCGCCGAGCGCCAGCGTCTTGCCGCCGGCGCCGGCGCAGAGATCGATCACCTGCTCGCCCGGCTTGGCGCCTGAGAACAGCGCCGCAAGCTGCGAACCCTCGTCCTGCACCTCGATGCCGCCCTTGATGAAATCCTCTTCCGCATGAACGCCGGGATTGCGTGCGTCAGCGCCGAGCGCGATGCGCAGGCCGAGCGGCGACCACGGCGTCTCGGTGGCGCCGAGATGCTTCAGCGAGGCCAGCGCCTTCTCGCGCTTGCTTTTGAGCGTGTTGACGCGCAGGTCGAGCGGCGCGCGGCTGGCCATCGCAACGGCTTCGGCGACGCGATCATCGCCGAACACATCGGCAAGCTGGCTATCGAGCCATTCGGGATAATCGCCGGCGATATGCGCGGGCGCTCCGTCAGCGGTGCGCGAGGCCAGCGCCTTGCGCTCCGCATCGCTCAGCGGCGCCGGAGCGAAACGGCTGCCGTCGCACATGGCATCGATCTCGGCGACCTCCATGCCGCGCTCGAGCTTGAGCATGCCGAGCACGCGTGCGCGCGAGGTCTCGTCCTCCATCACCCAGGCGCTCGAAGCGCGCCGGCGCAGCACGTCCCAGACGAGGCCGGCAATGCCCGCCCGATCGCCGGAGCCGGCGAAGCGATGCGCAGTGCCCCACTCCTTCAAGGCCTTGGCGGCGGGAATGCGCTGGGTGTCGATGGCATCGATGACCTCGATGGCAGCAGTCAGGCGGGCGGCGGGCGTCATTGGCGGTCTTTCGGCAAGCTTTCAGTCCAAAGAATCGGCGCCGCCCCAAACCTCACAGCAGGAGCAGCATCCGCAGCGCGAAGTAGAACCACATCGCCAGCAATACAAGCGCGCTGGCGATCCAGGCCTGCGATCCCCTGTTGGCGGCAAAGAAACCGGCGCCCACAAAGCGGGCCACCACGAACACCCAGGAGAGGCAGACCAGCGCCAGATCGATCTTTCGCAGCGGCAGGCCTAGGGCGATCAGCGCGTAAAACAGCAAATCGAGCTGCGGGGCGGTATTCGGCAGCTCGCGGGCGTCATTGCGCCCGACACCGCCACTGCGCAAGCCCGTGACGAAGAACATGCCCAGTGTAATCGCCACCAGCACGAAGACCGGCAACAGAACCATTTGAACAGACATTAGAATTCCCCTCAGCCCGCCCTGGCCAAGTCCGGCCACGGCTTCCGGGGAACCCAACGGCGCTGTGGTCTGGTAAGTTCCCCGAAGCCATCTGGCTGACATCCAACAGGACTAACCTTCCGGCTCACGGAGTGCCCTGCATGACCGCATTTCGCCTGATCCAGATCACGGACTGCCATCTCAGCCCGCGCTTTCCGCAGTTCACCGACAATTTCCAGCACGTCAGCGACTACATCAGCGCCGCCCGGCCTGATCTGGTGATCAATACCGGCGACCTCGCCTTCGACGGCCCCGGACATCCGGACGAGCTGGCCTTCGCCCGTTCGCTGCATGATGCCCTGCCCGTCGCCTGCCGCTATCTGCCGGGCAATCACGACATCGGCGACAATCCGACTCGCGTTGCCCCACCGCCTGCCGACATGGTCTCTGAGCCGAACCGGCAGGCCTTTGTCGCCGCCTTCGGCCACGACCGCTGGCGCTTCGATGCGGCCGGCTGGAGTTTTGTCGGCCTCAATTCACTGATCATGAACAGCGGACTCGCCTGCGAGGACGAGCAGTTCGACTGGCTCGCCGACCAGCTTTCCAGCCTCGACGGGAGACCGCTGGCGCTGTTCGTCCACAAGCCACTGTATCAGAACGCCCCCGACGATCCCGAACTGGCAGCGACGTCGATCCGATTCACGCCGATGCCTGCGCGTGCCCGTCTCACCGAGATGCTGAGCCATGTCGATCTCAGACTGGTGGCTTGCGGTCACGTCCATCAGCGCCGCGACTATACATGGCGCAACACGCGCCACATCTGGGCGCCGTCGAGCAGTTTTGTCATTCGCTCGGACGAGAAACAGTCGCTGGTCGGCGTCAAGGAAGTCGGGCTGGTGGAGTACCGTTTCCAGCCCGACGGTTTTGAAGTGCGCCACAGCCGCGCGCCCGGCCAAAACGACATCGATCTGTTCGAATTGATCGATGAGAATGGCGAGCCGCGCACGCCGTAGCCGTAGGATGGGTTAAGCGCAGCGATACCCATCACAACAAACACCGAGCTTGCGGTAATGGGTATCGCTCCGGCGCTTCGCGCCTGTGCTCAACCCATCCTACGCATTCACGCCTTGTCCGGCCCGACGCGCACCAGCTGCTTGCCAAAGTTCTGGCCCTTCAGCAGGCCCATGAAGGCCGTGGGCGCGCTGTCCAGCCCTTCGGTGACATACTCCTTGTACTTCACCTTACCCTCACGCACCCACTGCCCCATGTCGCGCAGGAAATCGCCATGCATGGAGGCGAAATCGCGGACGATGAAACCACGGAAATTGAGCCGCTTGGTCAGCACATTGCGCATCATCGCGCCGGCCCATTTCGGGGCCGTCGAAGCCGTATCGTTGTACTGCGCGATCAGGCCGCAGACGGGAATGCGAGCGAAGAAGTTGAGCAGCGGAAATACAGCCTCGAACACCTCGCCGCCGACATTCTCGAAATACACATCGATCCCATTCGGACACGCCTCTTTCAGCTTGGCCGCAAAGTTGGGATCGCGGTGATCGATACAGGCATCGAAGCCGAGTTCTTCCACCACATAGCGGCACTTGTCGGCGCCGCCGGCAATGCCGATCGCCTTGGCGCCCTTGATCTTCGCGATCTGGCCGACTGCTGAGCCCACCGCGCCCGAGGCAGCAGCGACCACCACCGTCTCACCCGGCTGCGGATTGCCGATGGCGAGCAGGCCCGTGTAAGCGGTCATGCCCGGCATGCCGAGAATGCCGACGGCAGTGGAGATCGGCGCCAGTTTCGGATCGATCTTGCGCAGGCCCTTGCCGTCGGAAATGGAATGCGTCTGCCAGCCGGAATGTGACAGCACGATATCGCCGGCGGCGAAGCCCGGATTGTTCGAGGCGACCACCTCGCACACGGTGCCGCCTTCCATCACGCCATCCACCGGCACCGGCGCCGCATAGGACGGACCGTCATTCATCCGTCCGCGCATATAGGGATCGAGCGAAAGCCAGATCGTGCGCAGCAGCACCTCGCCCTCGCCGGGCTTCGGCACGGCAAAGTCCTCGATGCGGAAATTCGACGGACCGGGTTCGCCGTGCGGGCGTGATGCGAGAACGACGCGCTTGGCCGATGCGGACATGGATGTTTCCTCCTGCTTCTTGTTGTGATGAACGCCGGACGCAAAAACGCGGCACGCAATGATCGCGCGCCGCGTTCGATCCGTAAACCCGCTTATTCACTGGAGCATGATCTGGTCCGAAAACCGGAAGCCACTTTTCGGGATCATGCTCGACATCAGGCCGCGATCTTGGCCAGCACGGCATCAAATGCCGCAGCCGCGCTGTCGAGATCCTTGAAGGACAGGCCACCATCCGCCGACTGCTTCTGCGCGGGGGTCGCGGTCGGGCGGATTTCCGCCACCGGCTTGCCGCCGTCGAGCATGGTCAGCGGGGCGATCACCTGAAACTCATGGGTCTCGAGCGGCTGGTCCTTGAGCAGGAAGATGCTGAGCGAGACGATGTCCTTGCCGCGGCGGTAGGAGATGTAGCGATCCACGGCCACCGAGCCGTCACGCTGCATGCCGCCGAGTTTAGCGGAGCCCTTGGAATCCAGCAGCTTGTGGGCCTTGAAACCCTTCACGCCTTCGGACTTCGCCTTGGCTGTGGCTTCCGACAGGTCGTATTTCTCGGCCAGCGTCTTGCCGACGGCAGCGATCTGGTCGGCCATGTCGTGTTCGAACTGCTTGGCCTCGCTGCGCGGCTGGCCGATGCGGCGCGGCTTGTCGGCATTGCGCTTGGCCAGTTCGGCCGTGCAGAGTTCGGCCAGAGCGGCGACGTCGCGCTTCAGGGCGTTCTCGCGCAGGTTCTTGATCTGCGGGGTTTCGAGAGCCGCAACGCGCTCTTCGGTCCATTCGATGGCCATGGAAATCTCCAATGTGCTTGGCACTAATGCGGGGCGAGCGGTACCGCGTTAGGCAGCACCGGAACAGGTCTCATCGCGCGCAAGCCATCGGCCGCACGCGTATGAGGCGAATACGCGTGCTTTCTGGACCATCCATGCGGCCCAATTTAGGCAGGAAAAGCTGAGCTTTTCCCGCGAGTTCCCTCAGCGGCCGCCGGGGTAGTTCGGGCTTTCGCGGGTGATGGTCACGTCATGGACGTGGCTTTCCCGCAGGCCGGCGCTGGTGATACGGACGAATTGGGCCTTCTCGGAGAATTCGCCCAGCGTCTTGGCGCCGACATAGCCCATGGCGGCGCGCAGGCCACCGGCGAGCTGGTGGACTACATTGCCCACCGGGCCCTTATAGGCCACCTGCCCCTCGATGCCTTCCGGCACCAGCTTCAGGGTGTCCTTGATGTCCTGCTGGAAGTAGCGGTCGGCCGAGCCACGGGCCATGGCGCCCACCGAGCCCATGCCGCGATAGGCCTTGTAGGAACGGCCCTGCCACAGAAACACTTCGCCGGGGGTTTCGTCGGTGCCGGCCAGCAGCGAGCCGACCATGGCGATATCAGCACCGGCGGCGAGCGCCTTGGCGAGGTCACCCGAGAACTTGATGCCGCCGTCGGCGATCACCGGGATGTCGGCCTTCTTGGCCGCTTCCACCGCATCCATGATGGCAGTGAGCTGCGGCACGCCGACGCCGGCAACGATACGCGTGGTGCAGATAGAGCCCGGACCAATACCGACCTTCACGGCGTCAGCGCCGGCATCGATCAGCGCCTGGGTCGCTTCGGTGGTGGCGACATTGCCGGCGATGACCTGCACGGCATTGGAGATACGCTTGATGCGGTTGACCGCTTCGAGCACGCGGGTCGAATGGCCATGGGCGGTATCGACCACCACGATGTCCACACCGGCATCGATCAGGCGCTCGGTGCGCTCATAGCCACCGTCACCGACGGTGGTCGCAGCGGCGACGCGCAGACGGCCCTGGGCGTCCTTGCTGGCCAGCGGATGGGCAACGGCCTTGTCCATGTCCTTTACGGTGATCAGGCCGACGCAGCGATATTGGTCGTCGACCACCAGCAGCTTCTCGATGCGATGCTTGTGCAGCATGCGCTTGGCTTCGTCCTGGCTGACGCCCTGACGCACCGTCACGAGATTTTCGTGGGTCATCAGTTCGGAGATCTTCTGGTCCGGATTGGTGGCGAAGCGGACGTCGCGATTGGTGAGGATACCGACCAGCTTGCCGGGCGTGTTCGGCGCAGCGCCGGTGACCACCGGAATGCCCGAGAAACCGTGCTCGTTCATCAGCGCGAGGGCTTCGGAGAGTTTTGCATCGGGGCCGATGGTGAGCGGATTCACCACCATGCCGCTCTCATACTTCTTCACCTGGCGAACCTGCGCGGCCTGCCCTTCGGGATCGAAATTGCGATGGATGACGCCGAGGCCACCAGCCTGCGCCATGGCGATCGCCATCTTGGCTTCGGTGACCGTGTCCATGGCCGAGGCCATGATCGGGATGTTCAACAGCACCGAACGCGTGGCGCGGGACCGGATATCGGCGTCGGACGGCAGGATGTCCGACAGGCCGGGCTTCAGCAGCACGTCGTCGAAGGTGAATGCTTCGGTAATCTTGGGGGCGCCTGCCATTGCCAACTCCGTATCAAGCGGCCGGGTGCCGCGCGTGGGACCGAGGATGCACCAAAGAGGCGGCGGTGCATCACCGTCGCCGACTCTTGACCCTCAACATAGGATTGGCGGTGGTCGATAGCATGCTGCCCTGCGGAATCAAAGTGTTTGGCAGCCATGCACAGGGATTTTTGGGCGGTGGTATCGCGCGGCCCTTTCCCCGGGGCTGCGAACTTCACGGGACCGTCATCAAACGGGCCGCTGCCCGAGATTGGCCGGCTCCGGGACATGATGTTAAAGCGCCCGGACAAATCCAGAAAGAATCGACAAGAATTCGCACCATCCAGCCGGGACCACTTCGCCGCATGATGTCCAAGGAACGTTTGATCCCGCTGATCGTCGCCGCCGCGCTCTTTATGGAGAACATGGACTCCACGGTGATCGCGACCTCGCTGCCGGCCATCGCCGCGGATATCGGCACCAGCCCGCTGACGCTGAAGCTGGCGATCACCTCTTACCTGCTCTCCCTCGCCGTCTTCATCCCCGCCTCGGGCTGGACCGCCGACAGGTTCGGCGCGCGCACCGTCTTCTCCGTCGCCATCGGCGTGTTCATGATCGGCTCAATCGGCTGCGCATTGTCGCAAACGGTGACGCATTTTGTCATCGCGCGCATCATCCAGGGCCTCGGCGGCGCGATGATGACGCCGGTCGGACGCCTCGTGCTGGTGCGCTCCATCGACAAGGCCGGGCTCGTCAATGCGATGGCGTGGATGTCCATCCCTGCCCTCATCGGCCCGGTGATCGGGCCGCCGCTGGGTGGCTTCATCACCACCTATGCGTCGTGGCACTGGATCTTCCTGATCAATATCCCGATCGGCTTTCTCGGCATCTATCTGGCGCAGCGCCATATCGATCCGATCAAGTCCGACAATCCCGAGCGCTTCGATCTGCTCGGCCTCGTGCTGGCCGGCGTCGGCCTCGCCGGCATCGCCTTCGGCCTCTCGGTGGCGGGCCTCAATCTGCTGCCCTGGGAAATCATCACGGCGCTCCTCGTCATCGGCACCGTGTCCATGACGCTGTATCTCATCCATGCCAGGCGCACATCGTCGCCGGTGCTCGATTTCTCGCTGATGCGCTATGCGACGCTGCGTGCAGCCATCATCGGCGGCTTCCTGTTCCGTCTCGGCATCGGCGCACTGCCCTTCCTGCTGCCACTGATGATGCAGATCGGTTTCGGCCTGTCGCCATTCCAGTCGGGCATGGTCACATTCGGCTCGGCGGTCGGCGCCATGGGCATGAAGACGCTGGCGACGCGCATCATCCGCGCCTTTGGCTTCCGCAATGTCATGACGGTGAACGCGCTGGTCAGCTCGGTGTTTCTCGCCGTCTGCGCGTTGTTCACGATCTCGACGCCGCTGACGCTGATCCTGCTGATCCTGCTGGTCGGCGGCTTCTTTCGCTCGCTCGAATTCACCGCCATCAACACGGTCGCATTCGCGGAGGTCGAGCCGGCGCAGCTCAGCCGCGCGACCACGCTCACCGCGGTGGCTCAGCAGCTGTCCATCTCGGCCGGCGTTGCCATCGGCGCGTTCAGCGTGGAAAGCACGATGGTCTGGCGCGGCATGACCGAGCTCTCAGCCGGAGATTTTGCGCCGGCGTTTGTCGTGGTGTCGCTGATATCAGCCACCTCAGCCTGGTTCTTCTGGCAGATGCCTGCCGATGCCGGCGCGGAAATCTCGGGCCGCAAGGCCGTCGAGATCGCCAGCCGCAAGGGCGAGAAGAAAGGCGCCGAGCACGCCGCGGCAAAGGCCGCGAGCGAGACGACTGAGGATACGCGGGATCAGCGGCTGGGTTAGTCTTCCGCGTTTTCGGCGCCGCCCGGCGTCCCGCGAAACCCCATCGCCAGCACATAGCGCTCCGACGAATCCTTGCGGCTCGATGCCGGCTTCACGTGCTTCACCGTGGCGAAGTCGCGCTTGAGCTGGGCCATCAGGGCTGCATCGGCGCCGCTCTGGAACACTTTGGCAATGAAGGTGCCGCCGGGCTTCAGCACGTCGGCGGCGAAGGCGGCCGCGTCCTCGACCAGGCCGACGATGCGGAGCTGGTCGGTCTTGCGATGACCGGTGGTGTTCGCGGCCATGTCGGACATCACCACATCGGCGAGCCCGCCCATCATCTCCTTGAGCTTGTCGGGCGCATCGTTTTCGAGGAAATCCATCTGCGCGAAGGTGACGCCGACGATCTCGGGCATCTCCAGGAGATCGATGGCGATCACCTGCCCGCGGCCTTCGGCCGAGCCGACGCGCCGGGCTGCGATCTGGCTCCAGCCGCCCGGTGCCGCGCCGAGATCGACGACGGACGCACCCGGCTTCAGAAAGCGGTGCTTGTCGTCCATCTCGATGATCTTGTACGCCGCGCGCGAGCGCAGGCCGTCTTTCTTGGCCTGCTGCACATAGGGATCGTTGAGCTGCCGCTCGAGCCAGAGCTTTGACGACAGTTTCAGCCTGCCGGCACTCTTGACCTGGACGCGCATGCGGCCGGTGCTGTCTTTTGCCATCGGTATTTTCTTGGGTAAATGCTTGCTTTCGAGTTTGGCCGTCTCTTAGCACGGCCCGCCGCAAAAGCCGAACACGCCTTACGACGTCCGGATCACGCCGTCCTCGCGCATCATTTCCACCAGCATCCCCTCGCGCAACCCGCGATCGGCGACGCGCAGGCGCGGCAGCGGGAACACGGCACGGATGGCGTCGAGAATGGCGCAGCCGCACAGGACCAGATCGGCGCGGTCCGGGCCGATGCACTGGTTCGCCGCGCGCTCGGCATAGCTCAGGCCCATCAGCTTGGTGATGGTGGCGTCGAGCTCGGCATTGTCGAGCCAGATGCCGTCGATGCGGCGACGGTCATAGCGCTGCAGGCCCTGATGGATGCCGGCCAGCGTCGTTACCGTGCCGGAGGTGCCGAGCAGATGCATGCCGTCGAGATCGACGCCGTGCTCGGCGGCGAAGGGCGCGACGTGCTGGGCGACCTCGGCGATCATCAGGTCGTAGGAATCGCGCGTCACGTTCTTACCGCCGAATTTTTCGGCCAGCGTGACGACACCGAGGGGGATCGACATCCAGGCCTTGATCAGCGGGCGACCGTTGGGATCGGCGACATCGCGCTCGATGCGCACCAGTTCGGACGAACCGCCGCCGATATCGAACAGGATCGCGCCCTTGCCTTTCGGATCGATCAGCGGCGAGCAACCGATCACGGCGAGACCGGCTTCGGTCTCGCGATCGATGATCTCCAGCGTGATGCCTGTCGCCGCGGCGACGCGGCTGAGGAATTCATCGGAGTTCGATGCCGCGCGGCAGGCCTCGGTGGCGATCAGCCGCAGCCGCGTGGCGTCGCGCGCGCGGATCTTGTCGCGGCAGATCGAGAGCGCCGAAATCGCACGATTGATCGCGGCATCGGAGATCACGCCCGATGTCGAGACGCCCTCGCCGAGCCTGATGATCCGCGAAAACGAATCGATCACGCGAAAGCTGTCGCCGGTGGGCGCGGCGATCAGCAGGCGGCAATTGTTGGTGCCGAGATCGAGCGCGGCATAGACGGCCGGATTGACCGCATCGCTCGCGCGCGCAGCCACCACAGCCCCTCGCTCCGATCCCTGCACGTCGATCGGCTCCGGCGAAGCACGGAGCCGCGTGGTGTCATCCATTAAATCGGTCTTTCCGCGGCTTTTCGCCGACATGGAAACCATTCTCACGGAAACTTTAGCAGGGCACGGGAATGGCGCAACCACCGCACCGGCGCCATGCCCAATCGGACGTTGTGACGCGGTGTAAGGCGTCCTATTTCAGGGCATCGCCCGGGACCGTAAGTCCGGGGAGTTTTGACAGCCAGATGGACGTCCCCATGCAGGATTTTACCGGCTCCCGCGACAATTCCATTGCGATGCAGAAATACGGGGTCGGCCAGCCCGTTCGGCGAAAAGAGGATGACACGCTGGTGCGCGGCCAGGGCCGCTATACCGACGATCTCCACCTGCCCGGCCAGCTCTATGCCTGGGTCGTCCGCAGCCCGCATGCCCATGGCGTGATCCGCAAGATCGAGACCGAGACTGCGAAGGCGATGCCTGGCGTGCGCGGCATCTGGACCGGCGTCGATATTGCGGAGGCCGATTACAAGCCCTTTACCGTCGGCATCCCGATGAAGAACCGCGATGGCTCGCCACTGCTGCAGACCAATCGCCAGGCGCTGATGACCGACCGCGTGCGCTATGTCGGCGATCCCGTCGCTTTCGTCGTCGCCGAGACGCTGGCACAGGCACGCGATGCCGGCGAAGCGATCGAGCTCGATATCGAGCCACTGCCGGCCGTGACTTCGGCAGAAGACGCGACCAGACCCGGCGCGCCGCAGCTCTATGAGCACATCCCGAACAATGTCGTGCTCGATTATCACTATGGCGATACGGACGCGATCGATGCGGCCTTCGCCTCGGCCGCCCATGTGACGAAACTCGATATCGAGAACACCCGCGTCGCCGTCGTGTCGATGGAGCCGCGCTGCGCGCTGGCGTCGTTCGACAAAAAGAGCGATCGCTACATCCTGCAGGTGCCGACCCAGGGCGTGTCCGGCAATCGCGCGACGCTGGCACGACATCTCAACGTGCCGGCCGAGAAGGTGCGCATCCTCACCGGCAATGTCGGCGGCTCCTTCGGCATGAAGAATGTGAGCTATCCCGAATATATCTGCCTACTGCATGCAGCGAAGGAACTGGGCAAGCCGGTGAAGTGGGTGGACGAGCGCTCGTCCAGCTTTCTCTCCGACAGCCACGGCCGCGCGCAACAGATCCATGCGGAGCTGGCGCTCGACAAGGACGGCAAGTTTCTCGCCGCGCGCGTCTCGGGCTATGGCAATCTCGGCGCCTATATCACCGGCGTCTCGCCATTGCCGCTGTCGCTCAACACCGGCAAGAATCTGCCGAGCGTCTATCGCACGCCCCTGATTGGCGTCGATGTGAAATGCGTGGTCACCAACACCACGCTGATGGGCGCCTATCGCGGCGCAGGTCGACCCGAAGCGAACTATTTCATGGAGCGCCTGATCGACCGCGCGGCGGACGAAATGGGCATCGACCGGCTGGCGCTGCGCAAGCGCAATTTCATCAAGCCATCGCAGCTGCCTTTCGCGGCGGCATCGGGCGTCACCTATGACAGCGGCGATTTTCAGGGCGTGTTCGACAAGGCGCTGGCGATCTCCGATCATGCTGGATTCGCCAGGCGCAAGCGCGAAGCGCGCAAGCACGGCAAGCTGCGCGGCATCGCCGTCGGCTCCTATCTCGAAGTCACCGCGCCGCCGTCGGGCGAACTCGGCAAGGTGACGTTCGATCCCGATGGCACGGTGACCATCACGACGGGCACGCTGGACTACGGCCAGGGCCATGCGACGCCGTTCGCGCAGGTGTTATCGGAGCGGCTTGGCGTGCCCTTCGATGCGATCCGGCTGCAGCAGAACGACAGCGACCTCGTGCGCACGGGCAATGGCACCGGCGGTTCGCGCTCGATCACCGCATCGGGCCAGGCGATCGTCGAGGCATCCGATCTGGTCATTGCCAAGGGCAAGGTTGCTGCTGCGCATCTGATGGAAGCATCGGAAGCCGATATCGAATTCGCCGATGGCCGCTTCACCATCGCCGGCACCGATCGCTCCATCGACATCATGGAGCTGTCGCAGCGCCTGCGGGACGGCAAGCTGCCCGAGGGCGCGCCGGAGACGCTCGATGTGGATCATGCCAGCGAGGGACCGCCTTCGACCTTCCCCAATGGCTGCCATGTGGCGGAAGTGGAGATCGATCCGGACACCGGCGTGCTGGCCATCGTCCGCTACAGCGCCGTGAACGACTTCGGCACCATCGTCAATCCGATGATCGTTGCGGGCCAATTGCATGGCGGCGTCGCGCAGGGCATCGGCCAGGCGCTGATGGAGAAGGTGAGCTACGATGCATCGGGCCAGCCGATCACCGGCTCCTTCATGGACTACGCATTGCCGCGCGCTGGCGACATTCCGCCGATGGCGATCGGCGATCATCCCTCGCCCGCCACGACCAATCCGCTTGGCACCAAGGGCTGCGGCGAAGCCGGCTGCGCGGGCAGTCTCGCCACCGTGGTCAATGCAGTGGTGGATGCGCTGGGCGACTATGGCGTGACGCATCTCGACATGCCGCTGACATCGGAACGGATCTGGCGGGCCATTCAGGACGGGAAGAGCAGCAAGGTGGCGTAAGGCGCTCCTCTTTTCCCTCCCCCAAGCCGCGAAGCGGCGCCGTGGGGAGGGTGGATCGAAGCGAGCGTTCAGCGAGCTGCGAGACGGGTGGGGTCTATCCCCACGTAAGGACGGAGTGTGGGGAAGCACCCCACCCGGCTTCGCTCTTCGAGCTTCGCCGCGGCGCGGCCCCGGCCCTCCCCACTGCGCCGCTGCGCGGCTTGAGGGAGGGAGCACCTCTGTAGGCGTGTCACTGCTTCAACATGTCAAACAGCCCCCTCCCCGCGACGCTTCCGCGCCCGAGTTTTGCGCCTTCCACCCTCTCCTCGAAGAGGGCGCGCGGAACGCCGGGTGCCCGATGCACCCTGGGGCCTGATGCCGATGCGCGGCACTCCGCGATGAAGGAGCATCAGGACTTTCGGAGAACCGGAAACAACCGGCGTTCCGCACGCAGTGGTGCTCCCGGCTCGCTTCGCTGGTCCCCTGGTGACCGACCCTTGGGTTCAATCCACCACTCAGAGGGCTGACGACGCTTCCGCCACCCTGTCCTCCCACCGC
>Ga0209564_1001580_pt1 | contig 22275 bp, 19 predicted proteins | sample AraplaCol_mMF_r2_FD_184272 | JGI IMG/M metagenome (GOLD analysis project Ga0209564, IMG submission 184272) | Arabidopsis root microbial communities from North Carolina, USA - plate scrape MF_Col_mMF_r2 (SPAdes) (version 3) | ecosystem: Host-associated > Plants > Roots > Endosphere | place: USA...
CACCTTGAGGATGTCGATGCCATATTCCTCGGTGCCCAGCGTGAAGACCAGGTATTCCTGGCCAGAGGCTTCGCTGCCCTGGGTATCGATGTGTCCGATGCCGGCCATGTCTGTTCTCCTTGCTGTCGATTACAGTGCCACCGCCATGTCCTGGCGGCGCACGCCGGTGCGCTGCAGCGCGGCCACGTCCACGATCAGCGCGACGCTGCCGTCGCCCAGGATCGTCGCGGCCGAAATGCACGGCACCTTGCGGTAGTTGGTTTCGAGGTTCTTCAGTACCACCTGGTGCTGGCCGATCAGCTGGTCCACCAGGAGCGCAAAACGCTTGCCTTCGGCGGCCAGGATCACGGCGATGCCCTGCGTGGGTTCCTGCACTGCGTTGGCCACGTTGAAGACCTTGTGCAGTTCCAGCAGCGGCAGGTATTCGCCGCGCACGTTCATCACACGTTCGCCGTTGGCGGCGGTGTGCACGTCGTCAGCCTTCGGCTGCAGCGACTCCATCACGCAGTTCAGCGGCAGGATGAACGTCTCTTCGCCGGTGCGCACCGACATGCCGTCCAGGATGGCCAGCGTCAGCGGCAGCACGATGCGGGTGGTGGTACCCAGGCCCTGGCGCGAGCTGATCTCGACATGCCCGCCCATTTCCTGGATGTTCCGCTTGACCACGTCCATGCCGACACCACGGCCCGACACGTCGGTCACCACCTCGGCAGTCGAGAAGCCAGGCGCGAAGATCAGCTGCCAGACTTCGTCGTCGGGCATGCTTTCGGACACGCCCGGCAGGTTGTTCTGCAGGGCCTTGGACAGGATACGGTCGCGGTTCAGGCCGCCACCGTCGTCGCTCACTTCGATGACGATGTTGCCGCCGGCGTGCTGTGCCGACAGGATCAGCTGGCCGGTCGGCTCCTTGCCAGCCGCCACACGCTTCTCGGGCGTTTCGATGCCGTGGTCGAGGCTGTTGCGCACCAGGTGCGTCAGCGGGTCGATGATCCGTTCGATCAGGCTCTTGTCCAGTTCGGTCGCCTTGCCGAACGTGACCAGGTCGATCTGCTTGTTCAGCTTGCTGGCCAGGTCGCGCACCAGACGCGGGAAGCGCGAGAACACGTAGTCCATCGGCATCATGCGGATCGACATCACCGCTTCCTGCAGGTCGCGCGCGTTGCGCTCCAGCTGGCCCATTCCCGAGAACAGGCGGTCGAACAGTACCGGGTCCAGCGACGACGCGGTCTGTGCCAGCATCGATTGCGTGATGACCAGTTCGCCCACCAGGTTGATGATCTGGTCGACCTTCTCGGTCGGCACGCGGATCGAACCCGAATCGGGGCCATGCGCGGCGGCGGCTGCCGCAGGCTTGGCCTTCTCCTTTTCCTTGTCCTTGGCTGCCGGGGCGGCGGCCGGCGCAGCAGCGGCCGGGGCCGGTGCGGCAACGGGCGCAGGCGCCGGTGCGGGCGCGGCGGCGGCCGGAGGATCGCCGGCTGCCACCGCTTCCACGACGATCTGCTTCTCGTCGATCACGAAGCAGCAGACCGCGATGATGTCGTCGGTGCCGCACTGGCTGTTCAGCCAGATGGTCAGGTCGCCGTCGGCCTCTTCCTGGCCCGTGATCTCGCCCAGATTGGCCAGTTCCTCGCGCAGCAGTGCCTGGTCACCGGCCGACACCTTGATCAGGCGAACCTTCAGGTTGCCGCCGGCCGTTGCGGCGGCCGGTGCGGGTGCTGCCACAGGCGCGGGTGCGGGGGCCGGAGCGTGGGCCGCTTCGCCGCCGGCTTCCTGGGCCAGCTGCTGCAGGACGGCGCAGATGCGCTTGAACGTTTCCGGATCGGGTTCGGTGCCGTTGCGATAGGCGTTGAGCTGGTCTTGCAACACGTCCTTGGTTTCCAGAAAGGTGTCGATGATGACCCGCGTGAGGGCCAGTTCCCGCCGACGCGTGCGGTCGAGCAGGTTCTCAAAGATGTGCGTGGTCTCGGTCAGGGCCGTGAAGCCGAACGTCGCGGCACCGCCCTTGATCGAATGCGCGGCACGAAAGATCGCATTGAGTGCTTCGGCATCGGGGGACTCGATGTCCACCTCCAGCAGCAGCTGCTCCATTTCTACGAGCAGTTCTTCTGCCTCCTCGAAGAAGGTCTGGTAAAACTGCGTGATATCGATATCGACAGACATGATCGTCCTGGCTCGCTAGATTTCTGGGAAGACACGCCACCCACCGCGGCGGCGCGCCCTCGTTCCTACTTGCCCTTGGGCGCGTTGGCGGGGCTTGCCGCGGGCGCCGGTGTGGCTTCCGCCTGCGACGGCACCTGCGACTGAAGCTCTTCGGCCATGCGTCCCTTCTGCGCCTGCACCGAAACGTCCGCCGCGCTGGCGTTCTCGGACTCGAACTGGGCCTGCGCACGCTTGTTGAGCACCACAATGCTGATGCGACGGTTGGTCGGCGCCAGCGGTTCGTTCTTCTCCAGCGGCATGGTGTCGGCCAGGCCCAGCACGCGCAGCACCTTGCCTTCCTGCATGCCACCGGCGATCAGTTCCTGGCGCGACGCGTTGGCGCGGTCCGCCGACAGTTCCCAGTTGCTGTATGCGCGCTCGCCCATCATGTAGGTGGCCGAGTCGGTATGCCCCGACAGGCTGACCTTGTTCGGCATCTCGTTGAGCACCGGGCCGATTTCGCGCAGGATGGCACGCATGTACGGTTCCACGGCGGCGCTGCCGGTACGGAACATCGGCCGGTTCTGCGTATCCAGGATCTGGATGCGCAGGCCCTCGCTGGTGATGTCCAGCAGCAGCTGCGGACGGAACTGGCGCAGCGTGGGGTTGTTGTCGATGATCTGTTCGAGACGGCCCTTGAGCGCGCGCAGGCGCTCGCTGTCCATCTGGTCGCGGCGGCGCTGGGCGTCCGCCGGATCGTTGGTCAGGGCCTTCATGACCTCGCCGTCCTTGGCCATCGGATCCTTGCCGCCGCCGGGGATGACGCTCTTCGACAGGCTGCTCTTGTCGCCGCCGGCCACCGCCACCTTCAGCGGCGTCTTGAAGTACTCGGCCACGCCCACGAGCGTCTTCGGGGAAGACGAGCTCAGCAGCCACAGCACCAGGAACAGCGCCATCATGGCCGTCATGAAGTCGGCGTAGGCGATCTTCCAGCTGTGGTTGCCGTGCGGCTTGGCGTGTGACTTCGCCTTCTTGATGATGATCGGACGCAGGTCCTGGGCGCTGCTCATGGCTGCTCTCCCGTCAGGTCAGGCTCTTGACTTCACGCACGTGGTCGTCGAGCTCGAGGAACGACGGACGTACCGTGGAGTACAGCACCTTGCGGCCGAATTCCACCGCCACCAGCGGTGCGTAGCCATTGAGCGATGCCAGCAGCGTGACCTTGATGCACTCGTACATCTTGATGCTCTCGGACACCTGGTGCTCGACCCGCGACGCCAGCGGCGACACGAAGCCGTAGGCCAGCAGAATGCCCAGGAACGTACCGACCATGGCGTGGGCGATCAGGGCGCCCAGTTCGGCCGGCGGCAGGTCGGCCGAGGCGAGTGCGTGCACCACCCCCATCACCGCGGCCACGATGCCGAAGGCGGGCAGGCCGTCGCCGACGCGCGACAGCGCATGGGCGGGAATCTCGGCTTCGTGGCGGAACGTTTCGATTTCGTGGTCCATGAGCGCCTCGATCTCGAAGGCGTTCATGTTGCCGTTGACCATCATGCGCAGGTAGTCGGTCAGGAACTCCATCATCTTGGCGTCGGCCAGGATGCGCGGGTACTGACTGAAGACACTGCTCGATGCGGGATCGGCAATTTCCTTTTCGAGGAACAGGATGCCCTCGCGGCGTGCCTTGGACAGCAGCACGTACAGCAGCGCCATCACGTCCAGGTACAGTTCCTTCTTGTACTTGGAGCCCTGCAGCAGCGAAGGCATGGCCTTCATCGTGGCCTTGATGGCCTTGCCGCTGTTGGAGCTGATGAATGCGCCGACGGCGGCACCGCCGATGATGATGAGCTCCGCCGGTTGATAAAGCGCGCCCATATGTCCGCCGGTGAGGGCGTAACCGCCCAACACCGCCACGACTACGACGACATAGCCAATAACTACTAGCACGATCGGATCCCCGTCTGAAAAACACGCGTCAGGCACGCACTGGGCATCCGGCGCGGACGAGCGGGGTCACCGCCCGCCAGTACCGGGGCCCACCTGCCACGCGGACGTCAGGCCCGGTGAATCAGGCTTGCGTCTGCGCGGATGCGGCGTCCTTCGAGAGCTTCTTCACCTTTCCGGCGCGCGACGGCGGACGGCACAGGCTGCAGACGAAGTTCGCGTGCGGCTCATAGGCATGCGTCACGAACTGACCGCCGCAACAGGTGCACTTGGAAAGCTGCAGCATGTTGCTCTCGAAAAACCGTACTAACGTCCAGGCACGGGTGAAACTTAAGACGATTTCGCCACCGAGCAGCGAAACGTGCTCGAGGTACAGACGGTAAGCGGCCACTACGGCACGAATGCCCGACGTCTCGCCTTCCTGCACCATGAACTGATGAGCAGAGAAGAACAGCGACGAATGGATATTCGGCAGCCAGGTGGTGAACCAGTCCGTGGAGAACGGGAGCATGCCCTTGGGCGGCGATGCGCCCCGCAGCTCCTTGTAGAGGCGGATCAACCGGTCGCGCGAGAGCGTGGTCTCGGCTTCAAGCACCTGCAGACGCGCACCCAGGCCGATCAGCTCGATGGCGAGCTGGGTCTGGTTGGCATCCTGCAGGACACTCTTGCGGTTGGGAACGGGAGTCGCCGTGAAACTGCGGGCCGGCTGGGCCTGGAGGAGCGCGGTCAATTGAGCGACTCCACAGGTTGCCGGGCCAGCAGGATAGCAGCGTGGATCTGCTGCATATCATGGCTCTTGGCCGTGTGTGTAAGGGTGGACAGCAACGCGTGATCGTCGAAGCGGAAACGGCACAGCACCATGTTCGATGCGGCCAGCTTGACGAGTTGCGCCGAGGTCAGCTTGGCAAGGATCTCAGCAATTTCCTTGCTGACACCAAGCCTGAACATGGCTTCCACCTGGTTTTCGCGCACCAGTCGTTGCGCAAGCAGAAGATAGGCGAGATTGACCTCCCTGATCTCCTGGAGAACTTCACTGCTTTCCAATTTTTCCCCGCTACCAAATAACCCCTCGACCGCTTGTCCGGCGCTTACCAGACAGGGAAACCCTGCCGGCGACCAGATCGTTTGGTTGCGTGTTCGAGTGGGTACGACGTACTACGAAAGGAACTTCGCCCGGTTACACCTCAACCCCGAAACGTTACAGATGTTACAGAGTGTAAGTGAAACTGTTACGTTTATATCGGCATTCCGCCCCCAATGCCAATCCCTACTTACGTTGGGGATTAGCGAATGTCGTAAGGAAAAGACATGGACCCGGAAGTTTGTAACAGCCAATGTGACTGTCTTCTGATTTTCATCAAAGGTGTAACGATTTGTGTACTGAACGGAAACGGGTTTCCGACGGTGGACAGGCCCCTCACGAAGAGGGGGTTGCCGATTTCCACTATTGACGAATGAGTGCACCTTGGCTAAACACGCGACGCAACCACGCGGCCAGCCGCGCGAACACGTCGTCGGGTGCTTCGCGGAACAGATGCGGACGCGCACGCTCCACCTGCTCCAGCACGCGAGCCGCTTCCTCTGCGCTCACTGACCGATACTCCAGGGCCAGTCCAAGCAGCGCGCGCAGCTCGCCCACCTTGCTGCGGCCCAGCGCCTCGCTCTCTTCGGTCTGCAACGCGTACATGACGTCGTAGGCGCGCTGGCGCAGGCTGTCGGCGATGCGCCACGCCGGCGTGCGCATACGCTCCTCGATGGTGCGCACGTCCACGGCAGATGCCGATATTTGCGCCGCCAGCGCTTCGGTGAACGCGGCGTCGGCGCCGGCTTCTGACAGGATGTTCGCGGCCCACTCGCGCGCGTGTTCCACGCGCTGCTGGGGCGTCCAGTCCGGCTGCACGGCCAGGGCAAACCCGAAGCGCTGCGCATCGCGCATCAGCGCGGCCAGCGCGTTCGGAAGCTGCTTGTCGAAGACCTTCCTGGCCCAGCCGTACTCGCCGCTGGCCAGCAGGCGCATGACGGCGCGCTCGGTCAGCGGACCATCCTGCTGCATCAGGCGAGCGCGCAGGAAGTCGTCGAACGCAGGCGGAATGAACTGCGGGTCGAGACCGGTGGAAACTTTTACAAACGCATCGAAGTCCGCGCGCAGCCGCGCTGCGGCTTCGGCCGACAGGGACAGACTGATGTCGGTATTCATGATGTTCTGCAGACGAGTGAACGCCCCGGCGCAACATTTACAACGCTGTGCCGGGGCGCCGCCATCTTTTCAGACGACGATGATGTGTCCGTCGGATGTATTGCCGATGACGGTCAGAAGGCGCTCCAGTCGCCGTTGTCGGATGCCGGGCTTGCCAGCGCGGCAGCCGTCAGCGCCGGGCGCTTCTTCTGGGTAACGGCATCCTCTTCGGCAACTTCAGCCACGGCCGGCGCGGCAGCCACCAGCGCGGTGCCGGCCTTGGCCGGCTTGCCGCGCTTGCCACCCTTGGCTACACGGTTCACCGGGGCCTTGGCGGCGGGCTTGACCACCGAACGCACGGCAGGCGCCGCCGGGGCGGCCAGCATCGGCGTCGAAGCCGACGGCGCATGGTCGTCCGACAGGCGGAAGCCCGACACCGAATCCATCAGGCGCGATGCCTGGTCCTGCAGCGAACCGGCTGCCGCCGCTGCCTGCTCAACCAGTGCCGCGTTCTGCTGCGTCACTTCGTCCATCTGCGCCACGGCCTGGTTGACCTGTTCGATGCCCGAGCTCTGCTCGGCCGACGCCGCGCTGATCTCGCCCATGATGTCGGTCACGCGCTTCACGGCCTGCACGATCTCGTTCATCGTCGTGCCAGCCTGGCTGACCAGTGCCGCGCCGGTATCCACCTGCGCCACCGAGTTGTCGATCAGCGTCTTGATTTCCTTGGCCGCGTTGGCGCTGCGCTGCGCCAGGCTGCGCACCTCGCCGGCCACCACGGCAAAGCCGCGGCCCTGTTCGCCGGCACGGGCGGCTTCCACGGCCGCGTTCAGTGCCAGGATGTTGGTCTGGAAGGCAATGCCTTCGATCACGCCGATGATGTCGACGATCTTGCGCGAGGCATCGTTGATCTCGCCCATGGTGTCCACCACGCGGCCCACCACCTCGCCGCCGCGCACGGCGGTATCCGACGCATTGGCAGCCAGGCCGCTGGCCTGACGGGCGTTGTCGGCGTTCTGGCGCACGGTGCTGGTCAGCTCTTCCATGCTCGAAGCCGTTTCCTCCAGCGAAGCGGCCTGCTGCTCGGTACGCTGCGACAGATCGTTGTTGCCGGCCGCGATCTCGCGCGAAGCCGTGCCGATCGATTCGGCCGATTCCTTGAAGTCGCGGACCATCGACGACAGCTGCTGCTGCATCTGGCTGATCGCGTGCAGCAGGCTGTGGTCGTCGCCACGGCGCAGATCCACCTTGGCCGAGAAATCGCCATCGGCGATGCTTGCGGCGATCGACGCCGCATAGCCGGGTTCGCCACCCAGCTGGCGCGAAAGCTGGCGTGCCAGGAACCAGCCCAGCAGCACCGAAACCACGACGCCACCCACCACCAGCAGCAACATCAGCACGCGCGAGCTGTTGTAGACGCTGGTCGACTCTTCCATGTTGGACTTCGCGCGGTCATCGCGGCGCTTGACCATCTTGAACAGCACGTCTTCCAGCGCGCGGCTTTCCTTGAGCAGGTCGGCGCTTTCCGTGAACACCGTGCTTTCGAACTGCGACGTGTCCAGCGGCTGCTTGCTCACCAGTTCCACGTACTTGGTCATGCGGTCGCGGAACGGCGGCACCAGCGTTTCATACTGCTTGAACAGCGCCTGGCCTTCCGGTTGGCTGAACGAGTCCTTTGCAGTTTTTACACGCGCCTCCATCGTCGTCAGCGATTTCTGGATCTCTTCCTTCTCGGTGGCGCGCTCGCCCATGGTCGATGCCGACAGCAGCGCAATCTGCGCGCGGCTGGCGTAGACCAGGTTGATGTTGCCGTCCTGCACGGCCTTCAGTGCCTGCAGGTCGGTGTTGTAGATCTTGCCGGTCCAGTCCGCCATGCGCCCCATGTTGACCACGCCCAGCAGGCCGATGACTGCGCCGATCACCGATACCACCAGGAAGCCCGCGATCAGCCTGGTCGTAACGCGTAGTTGATTGAACCACTGCATAGAACTACCCCCTTCTTCTGTCAGAAATGACCGGGATGGACAATGCCACCCGGGTTGTTGTCGCGGCCGCCTGCGTGGGCGGCTGCTGTACCCCGTTCCTGATGCCGTGCCTGTTGGCGCGGCGCTTTATTAAACGCCCTTGCCCCAAGCGGGCGCGGGCCTGCTCCCCACTTCAGCCAACAGCCTCCGCCAGCGTCTCCATCTGGCGCGGGCGCGCGGGCCGTACCTCGGCCTGCGTGCTCACGCGGAATGTGGAGATCGACTCGCGCAGGCGGTCGGCCTGTTCTTCCAGTGCGCCAGCCGCGGCAGCGGCCTGCTCCACCAATGCTGCGTTCTGTTGTGTGCCTTCATCCATCTGCGCCACGGCCTCGTTGACCTGCTCGATGCCGGCGCTCTGCTCGGCCGAAGCCGAACTGATGTCGCCCATGATGTCGGTCACGCGCTTTACGGCCTGGACGATCTCGTCCATCGTGGCACCGGCCTCGCCCACCTGCGCCGCGCCGTTTTCCACGCGCGACACGGTGTTGCCGATCAGGCCCTTGATTTCCTTGGCCGCGTTGGCGCTGCGCTGTGCCAGGCTGCGCACCTCGCCGGCCACCACGGCAAAGCCGCGGCCCTGTTCACCAGCGCGGGCGGCTTCCACGGCCGCGTTCAGCGCCAGGATGTTGGTCTGGAAGGCAATGCCCTCGATCACGCCGATGATGTCGACGATCTTGTGCGATGCCTCGTTGATTTCCTGCATGGTCTGCACCACGCGCCCCACGGCCTCGCCGCCCCGCACGGCAGTCTCCGACGCATTGGCGGCCAGCCCGCTGGCCTGGCGCGCGTTGTCGGCGTTCTGGCGTACCGTGCCGGTCAACTGCTCCATGCTCGATGCGGTTTCCTCCAGCGACGCCGCCTGCTGCTCGGTGCGCTGCGACAGGTCGTTGTTGCCGGCGGCCACCTGATGGGTGGCTGTCGAGATGCTGGCCATGCCTTCCTGGATGTCGTGCACCACCGACAGCAGGCTGCGCTGCATCGTGCGCATGGCGCGCGCCAGTGCTCCTACCTCGTCGCCAGCCTTGTGCTCGAACGTGGTGGTCAGGTCGCCGGCGCCCATGCGCAGCGCGAAATCGAGCATCTCGCCGACGGGCTTTTCCACGCGCGATACCAGCATCGCACCCGAAGCCATCGACGAGATCACGGCCAGCGCGAAGGCGCCCCACAGCCACGGCCACAGCTGGGCGGCAGCATCTGCCGACATCCAGTGAACGCCAGCGAGTGCCACCAGGAACCATACGAGCCCGGCCATCTGGGCCCAGAGAATGCGGCGCCGGAGACTGAGGCGGGTCAGGCGGCCGAGAAAGCCGGCCACGCCGGTCCGGACCACGGCCCCGTCGCGGATCGCCAGTCCGGTGGCGCGGTTTTCGCGGAAGCGCTTGTAGGCGGCCTCGGCCGCATCGATCTGTTCGCGCGACGCCATCGACCGCACCGACGTATAGCCGATGATGCGGCCGGCCACGCGCGTCGGCGTGACCGTGGCCTGCACCCAGTAGTGGTCGCCGTCCTTGCGGCGGTTCTTGACGATGCCCACCCACGACTTGCCGGCCTGGATCGACGTCCACAGGTCCGCAAACGCTTCGGGCGGCATGTCCGGATGGCGCACGAGGTTGTGTGGCGCGCCCATCAGCTCTGCCGACGAGAAGCCGCTGGTCTCCACGAACGCCCGGTTTGCGAACGTGATGCGCCCCTTGAGGTCGGTTCGGGAGATCAGGTAATCGTCCGGCGAGAGCGGATGCTCGCGCTGCGTGACAGGCTGGTTGTTGCGCATGGGTGCTCGAACTGCGTTGAAGGCTCCGGCGCCGGGGCCCCGCATTCGCGCGGGCGCCACGGGCCGCTTGTTACGGTGTAGATCAGGCGGTGGCGGCCGCGGCGTCAAGCGCCGCGAGATCGTCGACATCCATCAGCTTCTCGATGTCGGTCAGGATCAGCATGCGGCCCTCGAGCGAGCCGAGCCCGCGGATGTAGTCGGTAGCCATGCCACCCGACAGCGCCGGTGCCGGCTTGATCTGCGAAGGGGTCAGCGTGAGCACGTCGGATACGCCGTCAACCACGATGCCCGTGGTGCGTTCATGGATATCGACGATGATCACCACGGTGTACTGGTCGTAGCTGATCTCGGCCTGGTTGAACTTGATGCGCAGGTCGATGATCGGCACGATGGTGCCGCGCAGGTTGACCACGCCCTTCAGGTAGTCGGGCGCGTTGGCGATCTGCGTGACCTGTTCGTAGCCACGGATTTCCTGGACCTTGAGGATGTCGATGCCGTATTCCTCGCGGCCAAGCCGGAAGGCCAGGAATTCTTCTCCCGCGCCGTCCGCGCGGTTGTTGCTGGTATTCATGTTGCCCCCGCTGGCAAGTTTGGTCGTGGCCGGGGTAGCGTGCCCCTGGCTGCTGGCGACCCGAGGCGGTCAGCCGGCTCGCGGCCCAATGGGCACGGCCGGACCACCTGCTATGGCCCTCCAGTATTTACGGCACGTTGCGGGGTGAATTAAGGACGACTTGGCGCCCGGCTTACCCCTCCGTGGGAGGGTCCAGAAGCGCGTGGACGGAGGCCAGCAGGTCCTCGGGGTCGAATGGCTTTGCCAGGAAACCCGAGGCACCGGCCTCGCGGGCCTGGTCCAGGATGCGGTCGTCGTGCTCGGTGGAGAGCATCAGGATCGGAATCGACGCATAGGCCGGCGTGGCGCGCAGCGCACGGATCAGCGACAGGCCGTCCATCACGGGCATGACCTGGTCGGTGACCAGCATGCCGAACTGACCCTCCATGGCTACCTCGTGCGCCTCCTTGCCATCGGCCGCCTCGGTCACCGCGAATCCGCCCGCGCGCAGGCAGGCGCCCGTCATGCGGCGCAAGGATGGTGAATCGTCGACGACGAGAATGTGCGGAAGGGACATCGGGGACTCCGTATGGGTTGGTCCGCCAGTGGCAAGGCAGCGCGGCCGGCGACGGACAGGCCAGCTGGCTCGGGCGTGCGAAATCCGGCATGCGCCGCTGCCCTGTCACTTCATAACGACACGCGAGGCGCGCGCTTTAGCGTTATTGACGATTATTCACGTTTTGCCCGGCTACTCAGGCGCGCAGCGGCTGGTCGCCATGGAGCTGTTCGGCAAAGGCCGGGGCATCGAGCGGCATGGCCATCAGGTAGCCCTGCACCTCGTCGCAGCCCATGCCGTGCAGGATATCGAGCTGCGATGCCGATTCCACGCCCTCGGCCACCACCTTCATGCGCAGTTCGTGCGCCAGCGCCACCATCGACCCGACGATCGCCCGGCCCTGCGGGTCGGCATCAAGCCCGCCGATCAGCGTGCGGTCGATCTTGAGCGTGCCCACGCGCAGCCGCTTCAGGTAGCCCAGGCTGGAGTAGCCGCTGCCGAAGTCGTCCAGCGCCACGTGGATACCCAGCGACTGCAGTTCGGCCAGCGTCTCCATCGACTTGCCGATGTCCTTCATGGCCGCCGTCTCGGTAATTTCCAGCGTGATGGCCGATGGCGGGATGTCGTGCTGGTGGATCTGTTCGAGCAGGTATTGCGGGAAGTTGCGGCTGGCAAAGCGCAGCCCCGACACGTTGATGGCTACCGGCACCGTCGGCAGCCCCGCGTCCTGCCATGCGCGCACCTGGGCGCAGACCGTGGAGATGACCCAGTCGTCGAGCTTGTCGATCTGGCCCGACTGCTCGGCCACCATGATGAATTCGGCCGGATTGACCGGGCCCAGCGTCGGATGCCGCCAGCGGCACAGTGCCTCGGCCCCCACCACGCCGCGCGACTTCACGTCGTACTTCGGCTGGTACATCAGCGATAGCGCATCGTCCTGGATGGCCGGCCAGAGATCGCGGCGGATCACGCGCATGCGGCGCGCCCGTTCGCCGGCCGCGGAATTGAACACACGCATCTGGTTCGAGCCGCTTTCGCGCGCCTCCGACAGGCTGACACGCGCCGCCTGCATCAGCGATTCCGACGTGGCCGCATCGCGCGGATAGATGGCGATGCCGATGTTCACGCCGATCTGCATCTGCAGCCCGCGCGCCGCCACGAACTCGGACAGCGATCCGAGCACGCGCGCCCCGACATCGTGGGCGCGGCTGTGCTGGACCAGTTCCGGCACGCCCACCGCGAATTCATCGCGCGCCAGCCGGGCCAGGAAGTGATGCGGTTCCAGCGCGGCCTGGGCCAGCGCACCGGCATCCTGTGCCAGGATGTCGTCGGCGCGGACTTCAAAAACTTCGTCGACCTCGCGGAAATCGGCGATATGGATCAGCAGCACGGCGCAGGCGGTTTCCGACAACCTGGCGTGCGCGATGGTTTGGTCGAGCCAGCGCGCAAAGGCGGTGCGATCGGGCAGGTCTTCGTTGCTGACGCTGTATTCGCCAACGGGCGGCTGGTCGCGGCCCGACGACCGCACGGTCAGGCCAGCCATGCGGCCGCTGCCACGACGGATGATGCGCGGCTCGCCGGCACGCGCGGCGGCCGGGAATTCGTCGGACGCGTCGTCGGCCAGCGCGGCCTCGGCAAAAGCCCCCGCCCACTTGCGCGACTGGATGCGGTGCATCGCATAGAGCGCGGAGCACAGCAGCGCCAGTCCACCCGCCAGCCACACCGACCCGTGCAGGCCCGCCACGTCCAGGCAATCGCGCGGCGACATCGACAGGCCACCGCAGGCCCGCCCAAGCCGCGCGCCGGCCACTGCAACCAGGCCAGCGCCGGCCAGCATGGCCGTGACGATGGCAACCTGCCAGCCATGCCCGCCCTGGCGAACCCAGTGCCAGGCGGGGGCCAATAGGTGAGACGCCGCAATGCTGGCCGCCAGCGTCGCGGCAAAGGTTGCCGCCAGGTCGGCGCCGTGATTGGCCGCCGTCAGCGTGCCCGAGGCCACGGTGACCCAGAGCGGCATGCCCGTGGTGACCTGCGACAGCAGCGCCGCCGACCACGTCAGGGACCGGACAGTCTTGCGCCCCGGCTCGCCTTCCGGCTTGGCCGCACGCAGGCCGCGCGCGGCAACGACGCCGAGCGCGGCTGCAAGCAGCAACAGGAGGGTATTCGTGGCAATCATTGGGGCTGCGCGAAGGGAAACGGCAAAGGCGCGGGGAACACCGGGATGCGGGGCAGACAAAACCCCGCATCATGGCATCTTGCGCGCTCCGTGTGAACCTTGTGGCACTCAGTCCGGTTTATGTCGACCTCGAAATAATCAGAAGGCGGCCCAGTTGTCGTCCGGGTTCGACGCACCGGCCGGCTGGTTCAGCGCTGGGCGCAGCAACTTGGGCTCGCGCGTCTTGCGGACCACGGGCGGACGCTTGGCGGCGGGGCGCACCGGCGCACGTTCCGGGGTACGGGCGACGGCAGCGGACTTGGCCGGGGCAGCCGGCGCAGCGGCGGGCTGGACCGGTGCCAGCGCATGCACGGGCCGGGCCGGCGCCGCCAGCTGGCGCGGCGTACTGCCGTCGGACGCCAGCGAGAACACCGACACCACGCTCTTGAGCTTCTGCGCCTGTTCCTCCAGCGCGCCAGCGGCGGCGGCGGCTTCTTCCACCAGTGCCGCGTTCTGCTGCGTCACCTGGTCCATCTGGGCCACGGCCTGGTTGACCTGCTCGATGCCGGTGGTCTGTTCCTGCGACGCGGCGCTGATCTCGTTCATGATGTCCGTCACCCGACGCACGGCCTGCACGATCTCGCCCATGGTGTTGCCGGCTTCGGCCACCAGCTTCGTGCCGCTTTCCACACGCTGGCCGGATTCACTGATCAGCGATTCGATTTCCTTGGCGGCGTTGGCGCTGCGCTGCGCCAGGCTGCGCACCTCGCCGGCCACCACGGCAAAGCCGCGGCCCTGCTCGCCGGCACGGGCGGCTTCCACCGCCGCGTTCAGTGCCAGGATGTTGGTCTGGAAGGCAATGCCCTCGATCACGCCGATGATCTCGACCACCTTGCGCGACGCGCCGTTGATCTCGTTCATGGTGTCCACCACGCGGCCCACCACATCGCCGCCCTTCATGGCGATCTGCGATGCCTCGTCGGCCAGCACGCCGGCCTGGCGGGCATTGTCGGCATTCTGGCGTACCACGGTGGTCAGTTCTTCCATGCTGGCGGCGGTCTGCTCCAGCGAGGCGGCCTGCTCTTCGGTACGTTGCGACAGGTCGGTATTGCCGGCCGAGATCTGCTGGGTGGCCGAGGCAATCGAATCGGTGCCGGTACGCACTTCGGACACAATGCCCGACAGGCTGTCCTGCATCTTCGCCAGTGCCTGCATCATGCGGCCAACCTCGTTCTTCGACATGCTGTTGATGCGCGACGTCAGGTCGCCGGCAGCCATGCGTTCGAATACGGACAGCGCTTCTTCCACCGGACGCACGATGGCGCGGTGGAGCATCAGCGCCGCCACCACGGCAATGACCAGGCCGAAGGCGATCAGCAGGATCGACATCGTGCGGATCATTTCAAAGCGCGACTGGGCGGCCTCGAAGTTCGCCTTGCCCGCTTCCATCTGGAATTTCTCCAGCTTCTCGTGCGCGGAGGCCAGGCTGCGCTGCAGTTCCGGCATCACGTCGCGCGCCATGCGCAGGGATTCCTCGCGGTTACCCGACGTCAGCGCCTGCTGCCACTTGGCCACGCCCGCGTCGAAGAACTCCTGGCGCTTGGCGGCCAGGGCGCTCGCCAGCGCCTTTTCCTCGTCGTTCTGCGGCAGCGCCAGATAGCGCTTCCAGCCTTTCTCCGACGACTCGATGAAAGTCTTCGAGCGCTCGACGTGCTTGTTCATGTCGTCACCCTCGCTGCCGGGCATGACGGTACGGTCCAGCGCCAGGCGCAGGCGCGTGGTGCCGATCATCGCCTCGGCCAGGGCCTGCGAGGAAGCCAGCTGGTTGGCGTACGTCTCCTTCAGCGCATCATTGGACTGGGAAATGCCCTGCAACCCCGCTCCGCCCACAACCAGCAGGATGCCCGCCAGTGCGGCCATTGCGCCCCGCAGGAGGGTCTTGATCTGAATATTCTGATGAAAGGACATGATGTGCTGATCATTAGGAGATAACCCGAAGCCACTCCCCGCCTCGGTCCGGCAGGCCGACACCCCGTGCGGTCTGCTCAGGACTCGATAACGGCCAACGCCGAACCTTCCTTGAGTTGCACGCCAAATGGTTTTCAGGTATGGCGACTGATGCACTTTCAATCATCGGAAAAATGGCGCCGCAGGCGCTGCGGGTGGCGAGATAGCGCATGCGCGCAAATAAATAAGCCCGCCGGGCCTGAATTCAGCGTTCGCTGAAACCCTCTTGCGTCTGACCGGGTATCCGATTTGATCCGATTAAGTTTCGATTCATGTTTCCGGATTGGACGCGGTAGTGCACCGACCACCGACAGCCGCCGTCCACACGCGCATTCAGGCAATGCCGGACAACCGAACCGCCGACTGCGGCCTGTGCCATAAGTTCAGTAATTCTTCTTAATTGAGATTTTTCGTATTTTTTGGTTTGTCGCTGCAAAGGATTTGCAGCATGGCCCGCAGTGGTTATAATGCTTTTCGTCAATTCACGGACCCACCAGTAAATCGAGGGATACAAATGGCGACATATCAGGAAATCGTTCAGAAAATCAGCGAACTGCAGCGGGAGGCCGAAGAGATCAAGGCGCGCGAGCAAGCGACCGTAATCGCCGAGATTCGCGAGAAAATCGAACAATTTGGCCTGACCGCCGAAGACCTCGGATTTGGTGGCAAGAGCGTGGCCGGCAAGAAGGCTACTACCGCCCGCAAGGTTCCGGTTCGTTATCGCGATAGCGCCGGTAATACCTGGACCGGCCGGGGCAAGCGCCCGGGCTGGCTGACCCAGGCACTGGCGAATGGCAAGTCGATGGAAGACTTCCTGATTCGCTAAGCGGCGACGCCACGCACGCAAGCAAGCAAAGAAAAACCGGGCCAAGGCCCGGTTTTTTTATTGGCGAATGCCGATCATGCGGCAAATCCCTTTGGATTCATCGACTGCCAGCGCCAGGAATCCTCGCACATGCGGTCCAGGTCGTGGCGGGCACGCCAGCCCAGCAGTTGCTGGGCCAGGCCCGGATCGGCATAGCACGACGCAATGTCGCCCGGACGCCGCTCGACGATCTGGTAGGGCACGGCGCGCCCGCTGGCTCGTTCGTAGGCCTTCACGACCTCCAGGACGCTGTAGCCACGGCCCGTGCCGAGGTTCACCGTCATCCCGCGCGGATGGTTGCGCAGGTAATTCAGCGCCGCCACATGGCCGTCGGCCAGATCGCTGACGTGGATGTAGTCGCGCACCCCGGTACCGTCGACGGTCGGGTAATCGCCACCGTAGACGCTCAGCTTTTCGCGCCGTCCGCCGGCCACCTGGGCCACATACGGCATCAGGTTGTTCGGAATGCCACCCGGATCTTCGCCAATCAGGCCGCTGTCATGCGCGCCAACCGGATTGAAATATCGTAGAAAAGCGATACGCCATTCAGGATCGGATTTTTCCAGATCACGCAGGATCTGTTCACCCATCAATTTGGTCTGGCCGTACGGATTGGTGGCCGACAGCGGGAAATCCTCGAGAATCGGCACGGTATGCGGATTGCCATAGACCGTGGCCGACGAACTGAACACCAGTTGCCTGACGCCGGCAGACTGCATCGCGCTGCATAGCGTGATCATGCCTTCGAGGTTGTTTCCGTAATATTCGAGCGGCTTGCTGACCGATTCGCCCACTGCCTTGAGCGCCGCAAAATGAATCGCCCCGGCAATCTTGTGCTGGGCGAACAGGCGGTCCAGCAGCGCGCGATCGCGCACATCGCCTTCCACGAAATGCGGCGTGGTGCCAGTAATGCGGGCCAGACGGCTCACCACCTCACGGTTGCTGTTGCACAGATTATCGAGTCCGATCACTTGATAGCCCGCCTCATGCAACGCCACCCAGGTGTGCGAAGCGATATATCCGGTTGCGCCGGTCAGCAGTAAGGTTTCAGCCATGGAAATAGTCAGGTCGGTAAGTGTTTCACGACGCTGGCCGAATCTCCGGTCGGGATTCGCAGGTCGAGCCGACATCTTAACCGGCCGATATTACGGCCGCTTCCCGCATTCAAACGAATGTCAGGATTCCCGACCCAGCCGTGCTGGCTGCGGTGTCATCAGCGGCAATCCGGCACGCGCCTGCCACGCCTCATAAGCTGCATGCAGACGCCAGCCCGACTCCAGGTCGCGCATGCCCAGCAGCTGCGCGACCGCGGCCGGCGTGGTGCCGGCATCGAAATGCATCGCGCCGCAGGTATTTCGCAGCGTCTGCGGCGACGCCCGTTCACTACGGCCCGCCAGGACACCGGCCTCTTCCAGCAGGATCTCGATGCGGCGGTAAATCGAGGCCGCGTGCATCGGCCGGCCATTGGCCATCGCCGGGAAGACCAGATCGCCCAGCGATTCCGCCGCCTGACGCACGGCCAGCCATCGGCGCAGCGGCGCATGGGCAAAGCCGAACAGCGGCACCATATAAGTACGCCCGTTATCGGGCCGCACCATCCTGATCGCCATCGCGCCGCCGTCCATGCCGTCGATGCCATCCAGCGCATCCAGGCGCAACGCCCGCACCTCTGCCACTTTCAGGCCGCCGCCCAGCAGCACGGCCAGCAGCGCCACATCGCGGGCGCGCTTCCAGGCCGTGGGCGACATATCAGTCTTCGCGTCCTTGCCTGCCGGCATTTCCGGCTCGGGCGCCAGGATGCGCGCCACCAGCAGATCGCGCTCGCCGGGCAGCAGGAAGGCGGTGGGATCGTTCTCGCCGTCGGCAAGATGCGCCTTCACGGCCTGGCTGGCCGGATTGTGCAGATTCTGTTGCAGGGTCGCCAGATGGTGAAATATCCGCTCTATCAACCGCGCATATCGATAGCGGTGGCGCTTGTGGAGATTCTGCGCGTCGAGAAAGGCGCCGATCTGGGCGGCCGACCACTTCAGCGGCGGCAGGCCCTGTTCGCCCGACCAGCGGAGGAGCTTGCCCCACATCGCGCGGTACACGATGGCCGTGCCGGGGCGAAATCCATGGCGCGCCAGCCAGCCGTCGAAGGCGCGTTCCGGTTGCCGATACCACGCGGCCAGGTCGGCGTCGAACAGTTCGTCGGACACCGGCTGCGCCCCATCGGCCGTGGCGGCGTCGATCGCGGGGTGAGTCACCACTTCATCTCCTGCATGGGGGCAATCCGCCCATTGTAGACAATGCGCCACTGGACGCTGCGGCAGTGCCGCAAATAGTCTCTGCAACCGGTTGCAGCGTGCCCGGCGAACGTGGTACCTTGCCATTCATCATGCAACTGGTTGCATAGATCGCCGCGTTCGCATGTGCCCCACCGATTTGCCGCCTCCATCCGAAGGAACCGTCATGGCTATTCCCGCCCTGCTCCAAAACCTGTCGCTGCCGGCCGTCTGCTCGCCGCTGTTCATCATTTCCAACCCCGATCTGGTCATCGCGCAGTGCAAGGCCGGCGTGGTGGGATCTTTCCCGGCGCTGAACGCGCGCCCGGCAGAGAAGCTGGAGGAATGGCTGGACCGCATCACGACCGAGCTGGCGGAGCACGATGCCAGGCACCCCGACCGCCCCGCCGCGCCGTTCGCGGTCAACCAGATCGTGCACAAGTCCAATGACCGGCTCGAACACGACCTGGAAATGTGCGTGCGCTACAAGGTGCCCATCGTCATCACGTCGTTGGGCGCCCGCGTGGAGGTCAACGAGGCCGTGCATTCGTACGGCGGCATCGTGCTGCATGACGTGATCAACAACACCTTCGCCCGCAAGGCGATCGACAAGGGCGCCGACGGCCTGATCGCCGTGGCGGCCGGTGCGGGCGGCCACGCCGGCACGCTGTCGCCGTTCGCGCTGCTGCACGAGATCCGCGAATGGTTCGACGGCCCGCTGCTGCTGTCCGGCGCCATTGCCAGCGGCGACGCGGTGCTGGCCGCCCAGGCGGCGGGCGCCGACCTGGCCTATATCGGCTCGGCCTTCATTGCCACGCTGGAAGCCAATGCCCAGGACGCCTACAAGCAGATGATCGTCGACAGCAGCGCCGACGATATCGTCTATTCCAACCTGTTCACGGGCGTACACGGCAACTATCTGCGTGAAAGCATCGTGCGCTCGGGCCTGGACCCGGAAGCACTGCCGACGTCGGATGCCACCGCCATGAACTTTGGTTCGACCCGGGTCAAGCCGTGGAAGGATATCTGGGGCGCCGGCCAGGGCGTGGGCGCCATCAAGCGCGTGGTACCTGCTGCCGAACTGGTGCGCCGTTTTGTGGAAGAGTACGCGCTGGCACGCCGCCGACTGGGCCTGGCGCCGGCCGAAGCCGCCGCGCACGCGGCCAGCGTCGCCTGATTGGCGTTTTTCTGATGTCTTCCTGATAGCCTGATGGCCCTTCCTTCCCGCCGGTTCATGCACTGGCGGGAAAGGGCCTCGAAACCAGATGGCGTGTCGTTATTCCTCGCCGGGCTTTTCCAGCAGCGGCATCAGGTCACGCCCCCATTTCACCCAGTCCTCCTGGAACCGGATGCCGCGCCGCAGCAGCGCGTACTGGATTTGCTGGCGCCGGTCGAGCGTGCCGCCAAAGTCCTTGCGTTCGATATCGCGGTAGAGCGCCAGACGATCCTCGTGCAAGGCAATCAGGCGTTGCATCTCCTGGTCCAGCCCGAGCGGGCCGATTGCAGCATCTGCACGTAGCTTGACCAGAATTTCCTCACGCTGATCCAGCCCCGCGCCGGGCGACAGCACCCACCGCACCAGTTCCTCGCGGCCGGCGGGCAGCACGTAGTAGACCTTCTTGCGGTTCTTCCTTTCCACCGCTGCGCCATCGGGCCCGCTCGCCGGGCTCCCCAGGCTTGGCTGCTCCCTGCCGCCTTCCTCGGCCGCAATCCAGCCCATTTCGGCCATCCGCCCCAGTTCGCGGTAGATCTGCTGGTGCGTGGCGTGCCAGAAATAGCCGATGGACTTGTCGAAACGGCGCGCCAGGTCGTAGCCCGACGATGGCTTTTCGATCAGGGAAATCAGGAGCGCGTGCTGGGTTGACATTCGCCGTGGAAGTGGTGGCCCGGGTTGGCACGAACGTTGCTGCCTTGAGCCGGGAATGTTCAGGGTGGCGCTATGGTAGCGCGCAAGTCAGGGCGCGTCATGCCGTTAACCCTTGCAACGCCTGTTGGGCAGGTCGCTACGCGGGGACACCCTCCGGATATCGACCGGGCCGACGGAATCCTAAATATGACAATTCAGGCAATTCTCCTGAAACTGATGTAAAAAAATCGAAATGGCTTTTCGCGACCGCCTGCAATACATTCCAGACATTGCCACCCGCATGCGCGCGCCTTTTCTTTGCCGGCCCAACGTTCAGCGCCATGCGTCTCCTGGGAGTCGTCGATGAACGCAAGACCGGAAATTACCGAAGGCACGGCTGCGGGCGAAACCTCGGCGGCGATCAACGCGGCCCGTGCACGCGCCGGATCGGCCCCGATCTATTACCGGCTGCCCGACACTCCGGACGGCCACCATATCAAGGAATACGCCAGCGGCCTGCGGCAGCTGGTGCGCTTCGTCGGTGTCGAGGAACAGGTCGTCAAATACAGCCTGACCTGATTGCCAGCGGGCTGCCGGGCTCACCCGGCGGCGCGCCGAAGCTGCTGCTTGTCTCCTCCTGTCCCTTGTGGACCTGGGATTTCTGCCCGCGATACCCTCGCGGGCTTTTTCTTTCCTGCGGGCAATAAAAAACCGGCCGCCGGGCTGGCGCCCGTGGCCGGTTCGAGTACTGCGTAATACGTACTGCGGTACTGCTTTTCTACAGCGCTGGCGATCAGTCCACCGTTGCGCCCGAAGCCTTCACCACCTTGGCCCACTTGGCAGTCTCGGACTTCATGAAGGCAGCCAGCTGGGCCGGCTTTTCCGGGTTCGGCTCGGCGCCTTGCTCGGCCATCTGCTTCTTCACTTCCGGCATGGCCAGGATCTTGACCACTTCGGCGTTCAGGCGGTCGACGATCGGCTGCGGCGTGCCGCCGGTGGCGTACAGGGCAAACCACGACGTGGCTTCATAGCCCGGCACACCGGCTTCGGCCACGGTCGGCACGTCCGGCAGGGCCGGCGAGCGCTTGGCCGACGTCACGGCGATGGCGCGCAGCTTGCCGGCCTTCACGTGCGGGTACGACGACGGCATGTTGTCGAACATCAGGCCGATCTGGTTGCCCAGCAGGTCGTTCACGGCCGGGGCGCTGCCCTTGTACGGGATGTGCTGGATATGCAGGCCGGTCATCGAGTTGAACAGCTCGCCCGACAGGTGCATCGACGAACCGCTACCCGACGAACCGTACGACAGCTTGTCCGGGTTGGCCTTCACGTAGGCGATCAGTTCCTTGACGTTGTGCACCGGCACCTTCGGGTTCACCACGACGATGTTCGGCACCATGGCAACGCGCGTGATCGGCGCGAAATCCTTGACCGGATCGTACGGCAGCTTCGAGTACAGCGACTGGTTGATCGCGTGCGTGCCGATCGTACCCATGAACAGCGTGTAGCCGTCGCCCTGGGCCTTGGCGGCCAGCGACGCGCCAATGTTGCCGCCTGCGCCCGGACGGTTGTCCACCACCACCGGCTGACCCAGCGCCTTGCCCAGTTGCAGGCTGACGATACGGGCCAGGATGTCGGTGGTGCCACCGGCCGAGAACGGCACGATCATCGTGATCGGCTTGGTCGGGTAGTTGCCCTGCGCCTGAGCGCCGGTCATGACGGCAAAGCCGGCTGCCATTGCCACGCCAGCGGCCAGCAGGCGTCTGCGCGCCTTCGAGGTTTGATTGGTGATGCTCATCTTGTGCTCCAGGAATTGATGCACACCCGCAGACGAACCTTGTGAGCGCCGCGGGCGCAATGCTTGTGTATCGCTATTCCACCCCGTGCCTTGGGGCGGGCAACTTTCTTATACGGGTGCCACCCCCAGCGTGGTTCCGCCGCAGACGTACAGCACTTGTCCCGTCACGAAACCATTCTC
>Ga0209564_1001605_pt1 | contig 21999 bp, 19 predicted proteins | sample AraplaCol_mMF_r2_FD_184272 | JGI IMG/M metagenome (GOLD analysis project Ga0209564, IMG submission 184272) | Arabidopsis root microbial communities from North Carolina, USA - plate scrape MF_Col_mMF_r2 (SPAdes) (version 3) | ecosystem: Host-associated > Plants > Roots > Endosphere | place: USA...
CTGGTCATTCTTCTGCAATGAGGGGCAGGGCTGCCTCTATGCTACCCGTACATCAATGCACAAGTGGCTAAAGGTCAGCTTCCATCAATCTTGCGCGTCTCACATCAAGACCTACGACGCCGAGTCTCGGCCGAGAGGAACGATATCTCACGAGTGGAAATTCCCCGAAGTCACCGGGAATGAGCCGGTCCACGTTATGAGAATCATTTACGATATTAATAAGCAGACTGCTACGTTCGAGCCCGACCGTCGCGTGCAATTTGCGTTTGAAGGCTGGTCCGGGACCGGAAGTATTTATCTGGACGTCTTTTTCACCGTATCCGAGCGAGACGTCGAAGTCGATGACGAAGCGGGTGTGATCGCGTCACACTGTTTCGGAGGGAATCGATGGGTATATTTTGTAGTCGCGGTAGGACCGCCGCAGAATGAACTGCCAGAACCAATTTCCGGGGCGACGTTTCACCTGGGGGACGCCCGTAAAGATGCGAGCGGAAATACTTCTCTCAGTAATTCAACCGCTGTCTGGTATAGCGTCCCGCGACAGGCCGGAACACTGATTGTCACCGAAGCATCATTTGCCGAGTTTCGACTTTGATACGCCAGTTGGCGTGTTTGTATAACAGCGATGTTGGTGCCAGTGCGAGATTGATTCATCGATTGAGTGACGAGCGACGAGTATCGCTTGCCGATGCGTCGTGATACCTAACTGGACCAATTGACCGTGTGCAATGGTGGCACAGTCACACAACAGAGAATCGGACCCGTTGTTCGCGTCGTTGGTAGCTACATGACAAGAAAAATGCCAAACACCTCGTCAGCAGCAGAGTCACTGCTCGAAACTCTCGATGTTGACATGCTCAACTCGATACACGCGCATCTGGAAGAACAAGGCGGCGCATCGGCGGCCTATGTCGTACCGATAAAGAGAATTCTCCTGGATGCGTGCACCGAAGAACGCTGTGTTGTCATCGTCGTACCTCAGACGTCGAGAAAGCGCGTCGATCTCAGCCGTGAGCGAATCTACAGCGAAGTGCGCATCGCGCCTGATAGAACACACCGCGCCTGTCTGATGCTCGCCAATGGCGCGGTCGCGTTAACTCAGGCTGCCATCTTCAGCACGGGTCCCCTCGAGTACAAGCGATTGATGGTAGTGTGGATGTTCGCAGACGATATTGCACTCTCAGAGTATCGATATCACGACGACCATCACAAAGAGCTTGGTTTGGCATTACTCGAAGCGCAGAGCCATGAACAGCTGGAACGACGAAGCACCCGATCACGCCATCTTGCGGCCCAACGGACGGTCATCGAGGTCTTTGACTGTTTCGAGATGGATAGCGGTATCCCCGTTTGACGGTGATTGATGCCCTTCGCCCTTCGACAAGACGCTAGACGCCTTTCCACCAGCTGACGGACTTGTGACAAAAGGACACTAACAGGTAGACAGCAGACGCTGGCGGGTAAGTTCGACCCGATCGAACCACGTAGTGGCCGTCCGGCTACGTTGACCGCCGTTGGAATCGGTGGGTCTGAACGGCTGCCGTAGGCGTTCAGCAGGCTCACTTGTTGGAAAGGTCACGATCAAGTGGGCCAGAAGTCGGCACTGAAGTTGTTCAATCCTCGTGTGTAGGAATCAGCTTTTGCGTGAAACGTTTCGGGGATCGCCGCGCCGTCACCACCAGCTCTGAAATAATCTTTGACTGAGCCGAGCCCTAGTTGCCTCAGATAATCCCACTCGCGGTACAACCGGTCCTGTCTTTCCTGCTCAACCTTTGCTGCGCTCGGCTTCCGGGTCGGCTGTGGTTTGGTGTAGTCTGGCCGGGAGTCGACGACATGGGAAAACGTGATGCTGCCGGACTTCCATTCATCCTCGATCGTTCGACGCCAGCGGTAGCTTACTCGTACACTAATGCGCTCGCTTAATCGGGACGGTGGCATGATCTGATCCTCGACGCGGAAAAACGCCTCCTCATTCTCCTCCCTCTCGATCCGGTGTTTCATCTGCCGCACCGCGTTTGCGAGTTCATCACCAGCGCGACTAGTCTCGGAACGCTTTTTCGCCGCTTTCGCCTGGCCGTGCTCCCTCAATGTCCTCTCATATTCTCGAAGTCGCGAAGCAACGTACTCTCCGCAGTTTTCGAGGCGAAGGATCCGTAGCGCATCTGACCGTTCTTCGCGCAAGCACTGTGCGATGAGCCTGTCTAGCACGTCAGCGTCAATCGATTTGAGGGCATCCCGCACGCCGCGAGGCAGATTAATCTCACTCATACTGTTCTTATTCCGTGTCGAGGACCCGAATGCTGGCCAGATTGCCAACAACCTAGACGTCCCCGAAGGATACTCAATTTCCCACGAGCGAGTAATATACAAACGAAGCGTTGCTGATGCTCGGCAAGCGCTAAGCGAAGGAAGTACAGCGGTCTGGGGGTGTCTGCTCGGCGGACATCACTATAACCTCCGCAAGCAAATACGTTACGACATGGGCCGTGAAAAATGGACACAAGAGATGGAAGGCTGCAGAAGCTAGCGATCGAGCTCGATTTCGACTTGAGCGAGCCAATCAAGGCTGGGGGGAAGTACACACCTGTGCTGCTTGAGGAGAACTTCGCTTACATCGCCGGCCAAATACCTCGGGTTGGAGAGGTGGTTCGCTTTGTGGGCATTGTAGGTGACTCTATCTCACTTGATGAGGCTCGGCGAGCGGCCGCGACATCGACCGTTCGGGCGCTCGCCCTCGCCAAAAATGCTTTGGGCACATTGGATCTGATAACGGCCGCGCCACGCATTACTGTATTCGTCCGCAGCACGCCTGACTTTGCGATGCAGAGCGAGGTCGCGGACGGTGCATCAGACGCGATGTATTCAGTCCTCGGAGATGTGGGTATGCACACTCGGACCTCGGTCGGTGTTTTGCAATTGCCCAAGGGCGCGTCAGTTGAAGTCGATTTCATTTTCAGGACTCGATCGCGTACAGCCTAAGCCAATCCACTCCTTGCGCGGCCCTGACGGCTTGCGGCGATGTAGATGTGTCCGGTTTCAATGACGCTTGGTTGATATCCAACTGACGTCGGTTACTTGGATCGCTTCCAGCAAGGGCGAGTCAAGTGGCGCTAAACTGTCTCGCCCAACGAGACCCACCTGAACACCTGTCTCGCATTTAATAATCGAAAAACTAACATATGCTGCTTCCGTTAAACGACGCGATAATTGCTGTTGTCTGTCAATTGATCGACGATGCGAAAGCGCGGCTGAGTGGGGGTGATTTCCGGGACCCTAGCCATTCCGACATTACCTACCTGGTCAACAGAGCAGGTCTGACGTCGCTAGACCCTAAACAGCAAGGTCAGCAAATCGGGAAAGCCAAGCGCCTGCGCGCGATCTTGAACGACGCGATGCTCGACCAGGAAGAAGCCGGGGCGGGACTCGTGCATGCCTTACTGGCCAAGATTCGAGCGTGTGGGGGATTTCGCGAGGGATCGGAAAACTATGTCGGTGAGGAAGCCATCGCCAACGCCCGGGCGGCGTTCCACGCGGAGGGCTTCTGGCTGGCGGACGATGGCACGTTCGGAGCGAAAACTCTGGATGGTTTGCAAGGCGCAGACATGACTATCGCTTTGCGAGCATATGCACTTCGGGCGCAGCGTGGGTCAGAAGACGCTGCGTTGCTGATGGGTACCGGAAAGGATTTGATGGAAGCGACAGCGGCCCATGTTCTCAATACGATTCGAGGTAGCTATCCCACCGGGGCGAACTTTGTATCCCTGCTCGGAATGGCGTTCATGGCGCTTGGCCTCACGGTTCCCGAGCAGTCGGCAGAGGCAGGCGAGTCACCGGCAAAAGCTTTAGAGCGCAGCCTGTTCGACGCAGCACTCTCCGCCAACAAGCTTAGGAACAAGGAAGGCACGGGGCACGGCCGCCCTTGGGTAACAGGGGTGGGGCATGCTGAGGCGAAAGCGGCTATCGAGGTCGCCGGATGTGTGTCCGGGTACTTGCTTGCGAAGCTGAAGTTGGGTGCTAGATGAACAGGCTTTCATCCGCTGCTTGCGAACATTCAGGGACCGTTTGAGCACTACAAGAACGCAATGACCTCCGGCGGTCTGGGTTCGAATTGACCGCTACACTGCTCAACGCTCGCGACAGTTCAACAAAAAAGCCCGCAGAAGGCGGGCTTTGAACATTCACACTACCGAACTCAGGCTGCAGCGTCCTTCAGCTTCTTCAACGCACGAACCTTCAGGCGTACCGTAGCGGGCTTGGCGTCAAACCAGCGCTCTTCGCCCGTGAACGGGTCCTTGCCGAAACGCTTCTTCTTCGCCGGGACTTGCTGCACCCCAATCTTCACAAGGCCAGATAGCGTGAACTCGCCTGCACCCTTCTTGTGGACGGAACCAAGGATGGTTTCCTCTAGAGCCGTGAGTACGGCCTTCGCCTGCTTCGGTTCCACACCTGCCTGGGTAGCAACGTGAGTTGCCAGCGATGCCTTGGTGAATTGTTCTTTCAGGGGTTTGAGCGGCGCACTTGCGACGGCCGCCTTTTTCGCGGGAGCAGCCTTTTTCACTGCGGGTTTCGTTGCGGCCTTTTTTGCTGCCGGCTTTGCGGTCTTTGTTGCCATCAATTTCCTCTCTTTCAGATTTGAAGAACCGCTTAAGACGGCACACGACGCCATGCGTTACTGCGCCGTCTTAAGCTGAGGACTAGCGTAGCAAATGGTTACCGTCCTCTGCAAGCAAACGAGACGGAAAAACAGGATTTTTCTGCGTTTTCAGAGTTGTTTCGGCTGGTTTCGACCGCGCGATGCGGCACGGACTGAAGCAAACCGCAATCTGAGGCGCAGCGTGGAAAGGTGGTAACCGGGACGGCGGGTCCAGATTCGGTCGCCCTGTTAGATAGCGCACTCCGTGGCTTGAGCGGTATGTTCACGACCACTCGCAGCTTCTCGCACACGAACATATTGCATCATCTTCTCGACAACGAGCGGTCCTTCGGCCCTGACAATCCTCAGCATAGCGTCCTATCTGGCGCGCACTCGTGCGGGTCGTGAGCTCGTTGAGGGGGGCGGTGCGGACGTGTGCGAAATGCAAGGTAGAACCGCTAGCCACGCGCTCGTGTCTTTTTCAGAACCTTCGCAATCTGGTCCCATCTTCCATCTGCTTTAAGCCGTCGATAAAGACCTCTAGACGCGTCTAGGTGCATGCGGTGATGCCCGCACTCATGCCATGCATTCCCTGTTCCCATCTTGACGAGGATGCCATTTACTACGTCGCGAAGGGCGTATTCGCTGGGTCGACCTGGGCGATCGGACCTTCGTTTTCTAGCGACAATGTCCTGAATCGCGCTCCATTCGAGGTCCGTGAGTTCCCATCTGTCACCGATTGGACGGATACGAGTGTCTTTCGTTTGAAGGGCAGCACGCCGCATATTGAAACGATCAGCGAAGTCATAACGGCTGCTGACAGACCTTGCCCATTCCATTGGAGCCTCTTGTGGCGACAGTTCTTGGATATCGAGGCTACTAGCATAGAAAGTGCCGTCGATATATCTGCCATGCGCGGATATCGTCATGGTCGCGGCAGGGTGTTCGACTGCGATTTTTCCGCTGCGTGCGAAGCGGTAGATACTGTTCCACGCACGGTAGGCAGATGGGTGCGAATAGAACCATTCAAGCCGGTTCAAAAACTGCGGACTCTTGATGGTTTTGTTGCACCCTTTTCGATAGATGGTCGACACAATCCGGAACTTCTTTTCATCGAAAATGGGCGCGCACACCCGTTCTAACCCACTCGGTACGAAAACACACGACGCGACAATCGTCGGGAAGCCAAGCAGTGCCCGCTGAAGCTCCCATGCCGGAATGAGAACGCGTGTATCGTTAGCGTCGACCGCATACACTTCGTGGTTCTCGGTGACGACGGCATCTATGCCGACACCCGCAGCATACTCGCGAGCGGTTGCTCGCGTCCACTCGTTAAACGAAGTAACGAATGAAATTTTCTCAGAATTTAGTTTTGCAAAGCTGAACTTGTATATATGCTCCGCGGGGAGTAGTTCGGTGTGCCCTGACTGGGAAGTTACAGCCACCATCAATTGCTTACCAATACGTGCAAATCTGTCGGGCCACATGATCCGTTCCATTGATGTCAGGAAACGTGTAGCGATATCTTTTATCTAGGTATGTCGGAGAGTGTTGCATTCAGAGTGTCGTCTCGTGCCAAGACTGTATTGACCGTCGGCAGTGCACCGTTTGAGTAGTCCAGAAGCCAACGCCCGATGTACCGGCCTTTCTGGCCATCACAACACTCATCAACCATAGGTTCACGGGGCGTGAATGCGCTCGCAGTGAATCGCACGAAACCTGGCTAACGCAACGCCGGACTATGCAAAGCAACGAGAAATCAAAAGCAACAGCATGAGGTACGTATATGACTTCATCTGGCTAACGTGAAGCACGAAACGGGCTGATCGACTTGCTCACGAGAGGATCAAGCGGCCAGAAATTGCGCTCGGACTGCTTTGGTTGATCGGGCAGTCCATGTAACGCTTGTCGTCTGCTCTCTTTTTTGTGGCCGGCTTCTCAGTCTCCATATGCGCGTTCAGATGCCTGCTGGTCAGTTGTATTGACGGGGAATGGCGCTCGCGGTTGTAACCTTGAGGTTGCCTACATATGCTTACATCAGTCGGCACTCCATGCAAGGAGCGATGAACCTCTTCACCAAGAAGCTTCCGATTCGGCCATATGCTGCCGAGCGAACGGTTATCGAGGACTTCGACTGCTTTGAGATCGATAGCCGTGTTCCGATGTGTCTTCTGCGACAATGTTGTCGTCCTCAGCGTCGGCATGGCTGCAGGAGGCAGGCTTGCCGCAGAGGCTTGCGCCGTTGGGAAACGCGGAAGGTCGGCATCAAATGGTTGAACGTCTCAGATCATGCAGCGTAACCCCTGCGCTGTTCTTCCAATCGAGCCAACCGTTGCATGTCGTTCCGCAAACGACCGCAGACGCGCCGCTCGCAGAGGTGAACAGTACGTCTTCGCTAAACACGAGTGTTCCGTCCCGCACCGCTATTTTTCCTTGCTGAAGGAGGCCTTCGCGAAGCCGTGAAAACGAGTGCGAGTGAAAACCGCGTCCGACGTCGGCTTTCCCGACGGAATCCTTAAACACGACAAATCCTTCGTCGGTGTAGCAGCCACGGGCCAACGAGCCGGAGCGCTTGCAATAGAGGATGTTCTCTTGGGACTCTATCGAAGAAGGTTTCGCAACCGGCTCGAAAACCGGATACCCGAGTGAGGTGACGAGAGTTCGTACCGATTCGAAGATTTCCAGGCAGTCTGCGGCGAGCGGTAACGGAGTATGGGACTTTGTCCCCTCGTTACAGTTTTCTGTCGCATATCGGCCGGCCTTCTTGGCTTCCTGGATAAACATGTTTTCGAGAAAAAGGACGTGCGTGGAGGTAAGGCTTTCCGTCTTTGTCGTGATGACAAGGACCCGTTGCCAGAAATCTTTTTCTTTGTTGTGCGCCAGAAGCCTCTTGCGCATGTCTCCGCTCTGGCCGATGTATACCTGACTGCCCGAGCCGTCTTCACCTTCTCCTATCAGAAAATAGAGGCATAGTTGCTCGCTTTCGCGCATGTTCAGGAAGTCTGTCAACCGGCTACGCGGAACGTCAACAGCCTGCACAATACGAGTAGTGATTTCGGCAACGCGAATACCGCGCGGGTCGCCGCTTGGAAGGAAAATCTGAATTGTTTGGGGGCGGTAAGTCATCGGTTCTCTTCTCAGTGCGTGCAGGTGCCATCTCACCCGCCGGGGATTTGACGCTGATCTGCATCGTTCACTATGAGTAGGAACCGGTTTTATTTTGGACGGACGGGTCGCGCAAGGGCGGCCTTGACGAAGCGACTGAACGCGGCGAGCGTTACGTTATGCTCGCACGTTACTACACCGTGTCTTTGGTCGAGGCTAGCAGATGGTCGAGGAAGATATTCAAGAGAAGATGCTTGTGTGCGGTAAAACCGAAAGCGTTTGGCAGCGTCGGAGTGGGTCGTGTGCGATGGCGGACGATAGTCTGGCCTCTCAGCCATACAAAATTTGTATCAGCAAGATATGTATCGCCATAAAATGACCGCAGTGCTGTATAAGCGGGATGATCGACGGTCCTCGGGCTCGGCGGATCGCCACCAAATAGATCAAGCAATTGTTGATATCTGGTGATCAATGTTTCCACGCTAAATCTGCGCCCCTCGAGCAATGCCTGAGATTCAAGTGCAATCTCGCGGACTAGGTCGTGATTCAGCAGGAGTTTGACGACCCTCCCGGGCATCTCGGACGGCAAGTGGTCGCAGTTTCGTGGGTCTACTGTTCCAGCCAGCATGTCAGTCGTCAGCAATGGAATGTCATGTTCGGTGCAGATGAGGACACCGGGAAGCGCGTGCTTGCGGTGCCAGTATGCTTCTCCGAATCTCCGAATGTCTTCTGCGACGCACTCGTGACAGAAGCGAGCATAAAATCGATTACGCTTCGAGCCGGCCAGGAAAGTGAAGTGGGTATAGGGAACTGAAGAGCCCGCAACAACGTCTTCGTAGATCGCAGCCGTTTTTTCAGATGAAAGGAACGCCCGCACATATGGGAAGAACGTGTGACGGAGCATGAGTTCGTTGCATGGGATTTTTGTCAGTCTTGACGTATCAGTGATAGAAAAGGGGAGAGTGAAGCTAGCACGTCTGGGGTCAGTATGGAGCATCTCCAGTAAGAGGCGAGGCATAGCGTATCCGAGATGCCGCGCCGCCCGAATGAACAAACTTAACGTCGGTTCATCCGGATAAGGGCGCGGGAAGTACACGGCTAATCCAGTTCGAGGAGTGCGTCGAGGTCACAGAGCGCTCCCATTGAGACAAGTTGTGCGAGTACCGTTGTTCCTCCGTCCGCCGCCGCACTAATCGCGTTCCTGTAGTCATCCGGAGAAAGGTTAGATGGCTCTTTCATAACATTCCTCGATTTGGTTCTTTTTGCAGCCTTTGGTGGCTTGACCTTTTCGATGGCTGCTTGGGCGCCATCAAGCAAATTCTTGACCTTCCCTTCTGCCTCAACAGAAGACGCAATTTCCTGTGCCAGTTCGGCCTCGATGCCCATTGCTGTCAGCGTTGCGGTTACCGTCGGCACGAATTTTTGATGACCGGGTCGCACCGCCCCCTTTCTGCTACGCACGCCCTCATACCGATTTAGTGCGTTGTCGCGCAACTGGTCGAAGGAGAGTGGAGCCATATCCGGGTATCGCTCGAGTGCGGAGGAGTCTCCTGAACGGAATGCGTCCATCAATGGATGAACAAGTTCGAACTCCGTCTCCCATACGCTGGCTATGACCTGTGCCGTGATGGTCTCGTCGCCATCCAGAATGCAGTGCCACTGTACGCACGAGAACAGCTTCAGAGCGATGTCGATTATTCCCTGAGAATAGTAAAACATCAGGTCGGACAGTGCCTGCGTCAGAGGAGTCGCGTTCTTGACCCACTGGAACGGCCAGATGGCGGTGATGAAGTCCTCCCACTCCCCTGGTTTCGCGAGGTCACCACTCGCTTTCAGGGCGCTCCAGCTAGGGATGGCGTGCCCCACGGAGCGTCGGGCCGGGCTTGCGTCCAGCCCCAGCACCCTTGCACCGCCGTTGGTACCGACGAAAAGGATGGGAACACCCAGTTCGTTTGAGGCTGAAACAAGGAGGGACATCATTCTCCGCATACCTGTGCCAGCACTTTTCAGATTCTGTATTTCGTCAGTGACCAGCATGCCAACGCAATGCGTGTGCATCAGGCGCGCTGCATGATTCAACAAGGCTTCTGCCGAAAAACTCGTTTTTCCGTATCTTGCGTAGTAGTCGCCGTCTGGAATCAGCTTATCGATGTTCCGGATAATGGATAGTGCGAGACCCTTTGCCGATATTCCGTCAGAAGGTGCTTCAATGTGCAGCCACGTGATTTGGACGAAATCCAGTTCTGGATGATAGATGACCTGGGGATACAGGTTCAATATTCGCGTAAGGCTTGAGGTTTTCCCCTGACCGGGGATTCCAAGGAGCGAACTGGAAATCTGGGCGGTCGCATTCTGCTTTGGACGGGCGCTGAAGGGCTGATTCGCCTTTCGTGCTTCGTAAAGCTGTTGAAACATCTTGGTGTGGCTGATGGTACGGGGCGCCCGACCAATATAGCCCTGACGCATCAAGGTATCGAGTGCCCACGCAAGTTGGACGTGGCGAACCAGGGTGACCATGCAGTCACTGAGTTCCGCAATCATCTGGATGCGTTCGTGCGCAGGCCAGTCGCGCTGCGCGACGTCAAAGGCTGGCAGGTCGTTAAGCGCATCGATGAGACCCTCGTCATCGAGCACAGGGGGAAGCGCTTCAACGAGGGGGTTGTCCATGAAGCGCGGGATTCGTGACTTCGTATAGACGGCGGTTACCGCTAGGGGGTTCGTGTTACCGGGATAATCCATTTGCGAGCTCCTGTCGTTTTAGCCTGAGTTTTTCCTGAAGCGTAAGTGAGCGTGTTGAGCCGGAGGTTGGTGCATCCGGAACGTGTGAGGGTGTGGGCGACGGAGCGGCCGCGATTGCCCGAGACGTTGCAGATGCGGCGCCGTCCCCCGGAGGTGGCGGAGTCCGTGAGTGCAGCGCAACGACGTTATTGGAAGTGCCACTCGCAGTGAGCGCTGGACCGTTGGATATGGACGGTATGATGGCTGCCTCCTCCCGGCGACGTTCCGCCTTTTCTGCATTTCGGTCTTCGGCAATATCAGCTTTCCGTGATGCGCGTGACTTACCTTTAGAGGCCTTTTTGGCCGCAGCACGCGCAGGCTTCGCGATGTCTGAGATGAACTGGTGCAGGGTAGCGCGTTCCTGTAGCGCCTCATCCTCGCCTTTGCGCAGCACATCTTTGGCGCTCTTCACCACGAAAGCCACCTCTGCAAAACCATAGCCCCTGAAGTGACTGCTTTTCGGAGTCAGGCTGCATACGTACGAGCGGCGGGCGTTCTTTGGGTCATGGACGATAATGCTGTCGACGAGTCGACGGTCATAAGACACCTCGACATCCCACCGCCCGCGATTGCCTGCCATTACGAACCATCCTTGCCTGACCAATTCGCCGCACGAGTAAAGGCAATCTTTGAACGCGATGCCTTCATCCGTGACAGTTGCCTTGTCGCGAGGAAGAAGCTGGATGCGAAGGTAGTCCGCCGAGTACCGGGAGAGCTTGCCTGCTGCATTCACCAGGTCGTCAGCCCAGATTTCGGTCGGAACCGGAGGGACTTCCCTAAGGGCTGCCTTGGGCAACGTCCTGTAATTGGGCATCTGCGTCCGGTTATGCTTGATGATTGCCTTGATGACAATGGCGATGAATTCATCAAGGGTAAGACTTGCGTCGCGGTCATAGTGCTTTCCCCGCCGACGGGTGACGTTTCTTGGAGGCTCGTAGCCGGGAGTCTTCGCTGCGATGGATGCGTGAATTACTTTGAATCCGCATTCAACGGTACTCTTGTTTTGAGGCGAAAGCGGTGGTGTATTGGCAATGGTGCTTTCCATGCCGGCGCAGATTCGGCTGCTGTTGCGGGAAATCATCTCGCCGCAGTCACCCAGAAATTTCTGCGGGAATACACCATGCGCAGGCCAGTCGGCCGGATCGTACGGCACACCGTATTTGAGGCACAGGGCGGCCTTGTCTTCGGCAATGCTGAGGATGGCCTGCATGGCTGCTTCCCACCCCGCATGCTCAAGACCAGCGTACAGCCCCACGCAAAGCCGGCTAAACCGGTCATAGATGAGATACATCGTGGGCTTGCCGATGATCTTGGAGCGGTCGTCTCTCGCTACAAGCCAGACGTCTGCAATCGTTGCATCAATTTCGTAAATGTGGCCAACGCAAATTGCTTCGAAAAGGGCGCCAACGATGCTCTGGTTGTGATCGCGCTCAAAATCCTTATCTCCCTTTTTTCGACGCAGAATAGTCTCGAGGGAGTAGTGACGCTTGACGACTGTACGAAATTGCCTAGGCGATGGGCGTTCTCCCGACGGCTTTATATGCTTCGTCCCATTGCCATCGAGGTATGAATATTTGTCGAGAAGCATCTGCACGTATGTATCAGCGAGCGTTGAGACTTCGCCGTTGAGGTAGTACTTGTCGACGGCCTCTTTGACATTAAGGTCGTCGACCTTGCGGTCCATCTGGTAGACCTCATAACGCCCATCTATCGGAAGACGCCCGCGACCATGTGTTACACCTGCCTGCTTCGTTCCAATGTTCGAAAAGTTGGCGATGAGTGCCTGCTGTGTTTGTCCACCGCTCCAGTACATCCGAAGATACCGGTTGATCGTAGTCTTTGACGCACCGGTGGTTTGGACCCGCTCTTGGACGAGTGGACCTCGCAATTTGGGCTCGAGGATTGCCGGATTCCTGATTAGCGGCTCGATGATGCTCCAGGCCTGCTTGCGCCTGGCGTCCGCTGCGTCAGAGTAGAAAGGAAGCGGCGCGTCGCCGCTGCTCGTAACAATGCGGAACTCTTTTTCCTCAAGGGCCGTCAACAAGTCGGCGTATGAGCATTTGCGTGGCCAGCAATCCGGGTCCGTGATGTTGATGATCCAAGCCTGCTGGTCCGCAGTAATTTCCAGTAGTCGGAAGCGCGTGCGCCCAACGTTCTCGAAGAGGTCATTCTTGACGAGTATCGGGGTGCCATGCGTTGCGTCAGGCGGCACATATTGAACGAGTGCTGTCTCCATCACATTCCACCTGCGGCCTGCGCCGCTTGAGGAATTGCGACGCAACGGAACGTTGCCAACGGAGCGTGGGGCAGGTCGGGGTTGTTCAGGTCGCAACGCAGGGTGCGTTCGTACATGAGCACCTTTGCCAGACGTAATCCTTCGCCTGCCGACATGCTGTGGCGAATCTCAAAATTTGCGCAGTATTCGTTAAGCGGCATGTTGCGCGTCGAGTGGGCCAGTTCGTGGGCCATAACCTGTGCCTTTTCGCGCAGGTAGCCGGGGTAACGCTCCTCCTCTCCGGACTTGATGAGGCCTCCACGCATCCATTCGATGTTGCGGATTTTCTGTTTCGGCAAACTGGAGCTGTAGACGAGCCGGTGAGGGATATCCATGCCAGCGAGGTATGTGCGGGCGATTTGCAGCTTCTCGATTGAACGCGGGTCTTCGGCTTCTTCTGTGATTTTGCAGTCGATCGCCTCGAACCTAACCGCGTCGCCGCCGTCCGAGACGCCTACCAGAAAATCGACTGTCATAACCGTCGGGACATTTGTACCCGGGTAATACGGATGCTGGATGTTGAGAGCGTCGGCGATTTCGAGTGTGTACTCGCGCTCCAGGGGATATTCCTCCATCACATCGGTGACCCGACTGGACCACTCGAGAGCGTAAAACGTGTCCCTCTCAACGTCCGACATGAGGTGAATGGTTCGACCAAATCTGGTGCTTTCCGTGCGCTCCACGCGGCCCATTGAAGAAAAGTCAAATACCTCAAGCCACGGCTTGTAGTTCGGGCCGCGTCCCTTACCTCGCCCCTCCGCTTTCCAGCGCGTGATTACTTGCTCGGTCATCCGTTTCGGTCCGCGTCCCATGCCACACCCCCATTGCAGTTGTCTCTGTCCCGGGACTCTCCAGGACTCCTACAAGTAAAGCGACTGACTCGGCCCGGACGGATAAATAGGTAGATGGTAAGCTAGATATCCGGCTTTAAGGGTGAAAATCCCACAAATGAGACTATATACCAGACTTTTCGCACGAGCATGGCATACTGTACAAATCGGGATTCAGATACCGGTTTATGGTCGACTGGAACAAGGAGGCGAAGCGGGTCCTCCGGGCTGAACTCGTACGTAAGCAGATAGGTTACAAACAGCTTTCGGTTTTGCTTGAGGGCCTAGGGGTCGAAGAGACCGAGCGTTCCATTGCAAACAAGATTTCGCGCGGTGCCTTCACGTTTATTTTCTTCTTGCAATGCATGAAGGCCTTGGGCAAACCAGCTGTGAGCATCGATCTGACTGACGTGGCCGAGTAGCCGAACGCTCAGTGCGTGCCCGCGCGATGATTGAATTGAAAGATCCGCAACTGCGGAGGTAGGCGTTCGTCTGTCTGGCCTGGTGTGTGACTAGCGCGAAGATTGCGGGCGATGCGGAGTCGCGTCGTATGCTCCACGAGCGGGCTAAACGGGTGCACTATGCCGGTTTGTCTTGGCAGCACGCGGGGTTAAGTACCTCCTGAAAAACCTCACCTTCCAAGGGAATGTTGTCACTCATTGCGTCGCCCTGTAATGCGCCGGTCGCAACTTTTTGAGGCTGAATGAGTTCTTCAACAATTGCAGTCGCATTCGATGCGACGGACTTTGTGGTGACGCTCTCCGACGCTCGGACGCTGAAGGCCTCCATGTGAGAACCTTTCCAATACCGCCGCAAACCTGTTGTTTGCGACAGAAGCTAATGGTCCACAGAACGTCAGTTAACTGACGGAGAAGGGACGCCGCACATCGCATTCGATGCGGGCGCCGGTGCTCGCGGTCAGAAGGGAATGCATTCTTCGTCGTCACCCGATATGGCGGAAAGTTCATCCTCGGCAGTTGGTTCCTCCTCCGCAGCGACTTTGCACGCCCGCCGGATGACCGCCGGAAGCTGAAATGCGTTGCCGCCGCGGTTACGAAAGATGTCGCCGTTTGACATGTCCGACCCGGCGCTATCCCGGTGGGACTGAATGTCTGTCCGAAGGTCCTCAGTGACTGGAATCATCTCGAGAGTGCATTCGTCGTCAAACAGGTAAAGCACGACCCATCGCGAGTCGGTTGTTTCAACCAGTCCAAGTGTGTCCGCTTCGACAAGGACCTGGCCCGCCCTTAGTTGCAGATAAACCGTCCCGTATTCATCATCACTCTCTCGCACTACTGTTGCCATCGGTTTTTCGGTCGACGGCTGGGCGCTAGTTGAGTCGATTCCGGGAAGAGCAACAATCAGACATTGTTCGTCCCTCGCTAATTCCGGTTGCTTCAATATCTCTGCAGCGTCAGCTCGGTAAGACGAAGGCTCACCTGCCTCGCGGCAATCATCCATAATCTGGAGTGCTAGTTCGAGGTTAAGGTCGGTGTCGGTGAGCGGAAGATGCATTACCTTACTTTCATTTGTAACGTGGTTCATTGATTTGATCTTGTGGCAATTACGCTAATCAAGGAAGAGCGTTAGCTCGATGCGCTTTGGTTCTCTTCATGCAGCAGAGCTTAGGTTAAAAGATGAGCTGAGGCCGACGACGGTTATCGTTCTCAGTTAAGTCCCTGTCTAAGATCGACCATATTGCGCTTGAGTGACCTTGGTATTGGACGGAGATGGTCTTTCTCGCGTCCGAGGTCTTGGAGGCTAATGACTGTGTACCGGTCAGGACATTGCCGCGCTTCGACGTCTTTGTCGACGAGTTCATATTGTTCGGCAAAGTGCTTGTACGGCTGGACGACGAGACAGCATTGCTGCGTACCAATGTAAAGAATCGCCCTCTCTGTCCGCGCATTCTGCAAAAATATGACAGCGTGCCGCGAGTCAATGCACAACGAATCGTCAGCGAAAGTTATCACGGGAGCGGGTATCCCGTTCGGACGGTCCGACACCAGATGAAACCCGATGTTTCTTTCGCCAAGGACGGATAGGTGCGCCGGTTCGAAGCAGGCGTCATCCACAGTTGCGGCGAGGCAAAGGCGCTCAGTGGTAACGGGCTGCAATGCTGCCGGAAGCGCGGCTGTGTCGAGCAGAAATGCCGTGTGAGTGCTGAACGAGGTCGCTCGGATGTCGTCGATGAGTTGCGTTGACTCTCCGGTTTTCACGATACGTGTCGTATCCTGCTCCGGTTGATGGGAGCGGGCTGCACGGCCTTTGATAATTCTCAGGACCTCGTGCGCTGTCATCGCGGTCGCCCACGACCCATATCCCGGCGCGGAGTACAACTTCTCATCAACGTGATAGACCGGATTCTCATCCTCGTCATACCAGTCCTCAAAGCGCGCCTGGTCCCCGTCCTCATAAAACATGCGTTGCTTGTACAGATAGAGGTAGGTAGCTGCAAGCTGGGCCGCATCTCCTTCGTGACCGATGATTTCGTCAATATCTGCAACCTTCATTCTGTACGCGCACATTTCTGCCATATGCATCAAACTGACGAGACTTGCGATTCTGCGCTCCAGTTGCCACGTGAGCCCTTTGGTCGCAATAGCAGTGGCCAATTCGGATTCGTCATTCTGTAGCCAGAGGAAGAGGTCATCGGTATGCACCGATTTCCAGAAACATAGCGTGTCACATTCCCACGTCTGTGCAATCGCGTCGAAACAATGCGCCGTCGCACGTTCAAGCAGTTCTACGCACTTATCGCTCTCCGCTTGTGTATAGCGGCAGAACTCATTATCTGCCAGCCATTCGGGCCGGGGAGTAGGAGAAAACAACGAATATGGTGCGTTATCGCTATAGGTGCGTTGGATTTTATGAAAGAGAGCGGTGCTGGACATGTTTAAATCACTATTGTTGAGTCGGGGGACCCGAAGAAGTGAGGCGAGAATATCTTTCAAATGTACGTTGTGCAATAGGATTATTAAAATATCCAAAGATTTATACCGAATTTAAATTCTTATGCCATTTTTAAAACGAGTAATGAAGATGGCATGCGCAATCCTTTCTTCTAGACGCGAGCGTGTCAGCGGGTGCCGCTCATGGGCGCGGTGAAAGGGCACGTCGCGACGCTTCTGGTGAGTACCGGCTGCCGCTGCGGGCGTGATGTCCATGGCGGGTGGAAGTTAACTATGTCTAACCTGCGATTCACCACGTCCTCGCATTTACCGTATAACGTGTCGGAGCGACGTCGTGTGCGCCCATACACAGTCAATCTTTCGCCGGCACACAGCGCACCGCGTGTCATCATCTACGACTTGATGACCGGCACTCCGTGGCAGGATTGTCTACTTGTGTGCAGTCGACCACTCACCACGGTTGCGACGGAGACAAAGTCACCATCCAGATGAACGGTAGGTAGGTTCTCCGCAACGCTGGGGCATCCTTCGTCGGCCGTGTATTCCATACCAATGAGAGACATCTCAAGGACGACATCCCTCCTATGCAAGAGACGAATGCAACCGAACAAACGCAAGCAGTGTTTCTCGAAATCGCGATGCTGCTGGACTTTGCATGTCGTCACGCGTGACGAGATGCAGGGGCGCATGGAACGCCTGATCCCCCGAAACGCGGCAATAGCACACGCTTTCCTGGTGATAACGCGCCATCGACGCAGGCACGAGTGATACTCCGCCGCCTGCCGCGACGAGGTTGATCGCAGTCACCATGCGCGGCACTTCATCGACGACTCGCGGCTCGAAACCTTTCGACTGGCACGCACGGATAAAGTCCGCATACATACCGGGCGCGCCGGGGCGGCGTACGAAGATGAACGACTCATTGACAAGCCGTTCCAGCGGTATCGCCCGCGAGCTGATGAGCCTGTGACCGACAGGCAGAACCAGCAACATACGTTCTTCCGCTAGCAGTTCGAATCGCAATCCGGCGGGCATATCGACAGCTTTGCGCAGAATCGCTGCATCTGCTCGATCGTGTAACATCATTTCGATGATTTCCGCCGCGTTCACCTCAGTCATTTCAATAGCGATTTCCTGATACGTGTCGCGAAAGTTGCGTATCGCAGTGGGCGTGAGCGGGTGAAACGCAGCCGAGCTCGTCAACGCGACACGAACTGTCCCCACCTGGCCCTGAGCTACGCGGCGAGCCTGCGTGACCGCGCGCTCGAGATCGTGCATCAAGGCACGTGCGCTGGAGGCGAAAGCCTCTCCCGCATTTGTCAGCGCGACGCCGCGCGGCTGCCGCACGAATAGCGCGAATCCAAGCTCCTGTTCTAGCTCCTGAATCTGCAACGACAATGGCGGCTGCTGGATATGAAGCCGCGCGGCGGCGCGTGTCAACTGGCCTTCTTCGGCAACGGCAAGAAAATAGCGCAGGTGTCTGAGTTCCATCGCTGTACCGGTATATGCAGGGAATATGGCAAACAAGTCTGATATGTATTTTACATTGGCCCGATCGGCACGTACTCTGCATGAAGAAGCAACGAACGATTAAGGAGACACATGCAATCCGCGCTAAATGCGGTCATGCCCAACCACGATGTGCGGCCACTGAGCCGCTCGCAAGTGCGCCGCGCAGTACTTGCGTCCGTCATTGGGAATGGCCTCGAATGGTTCGATTTTCTGATCTACGGGTATTTTGCGAAGACGATTTCGCAGGTCTTTTTCCCGGTCGGCAACGGTTTCTGGTCGCTGACATTGACGCTCGCGACGTTTGCAATCGGCTTTGTGGTGAGGCCGCTCGGCGGCATCGTGATCGGCGCATGTGCGGACCGTTACGGACGGCGCAAGACGCTCTCGCTGCTGATTTTGCTGATGGCACTGAGCACGTTGATGATGGGGCTGACGCCGGGTTATGCGACGCTTGGCATTGCTGCCCCGGTGCTCGTGCTGATCGCGCGTATTCTGCAAGGCCTGTCCGTGGGCGGCGAGTTTGCGACCGCCGCTGCGATGTTGACGGAATATGCTCCACCCGGACGCAAAATGTTCTTCGGCAGTTTCCAGATGACGTCGCAGGCGGTTGCGCTATTGCTGTCGTCGATGTGCGCTTTTCTGCTGACCACCCATCTGTCGCATGATGCGCTCGTGTCCTGGGGCTGGCGCGCGCCGTTTCTGCTGGGCGCATTGGTCGGTCCTGTCGGGTTCTATGTCCGTCACAAGGTTGCCGAGTCACCGGAGTTTGTGCATCTGCGCGAGCGACTCGGACACGCGCCGCGTCAGTCGCTGCGCATCTTCTTTCGCGAGCGCGGCGACGCGGCGCTGTGTGCGATGGGCGTGATCATCGTCGGCGCCGCGACGAATTATCTGTGGCATTCGTATATGCCGCTTTATGTCGAGCATCAGCTTCATCTGCCGCTGAAGAACGCACTGTTCGGTACGGCTGTTTCGGGGCTGATCGGCATCGTCGGTTATCCGCTTGCGGGACGGCTGGCCGATCGCTTCGGCGCTTATCGCCTGTTTTTTCCAGTGACTATCGGTTGGGTCTGCGCCGCGTATCCGCTATTTGCATGGGTGCTCGCCGCGCCGACGCCAGAGCGTGTATTTGCCGCGCAGATGATCGCCACAGTCGTGCTGAGTCTCATGTCTGGCGCGCATCCCGGCATGCTGACACAGCTCTTTCCGACTGCCACGCGTTCAACGGGCGTCGCCCTGTCGTACAACGTCGCCGTTACGCTGTTCGGTGGACTCGCGCCGCTCACGGTATCGACGTTAATCGACGTGACCGGGTCGCGATTCGTACCGGCCTGGTATCTGATTTTCGCGGGCATCGTGTCGCTGCTGCTTGTGGGTCTGACGGCTTCCGGGCGCCGTTTGCGTCGACAGCCTGATTTGTGGCCGGGCGAGGGCCTATGAGCATCGCGTTGAATGCCGTCGTGAGCGATGCGAGGTCGCGCAATGAAAGGCCGGTTGGGGTGATCGGCACGGAAAGGCTGTATGTATCGACGTCGCGCGGCAGCGGTAGTGTGCCGGTTTTCATGGGCGGCAGCAGCACGCTGGGGACTGTCACGCAAATCGTCGTGATGCTGCATGGACGGTTGCGCGATGCCGATGCCTATATCCGTTCGATACAACGGGCGCTTGCCGCTTCGTCCGTCAATGCGAACGAGGTCATGCTCCTCGTGCCGCAGTTTCTGGCGACGGCGGATGTCGAACATTATCGTTTGACGGACGACTGTCTGCATTGGGAGTGGACATCGTGGATGGGTGGCCTCGATGCCGTCGGCCCAGCACCGCTCAGTTCGTTCGATGTGCTCGATGCGCTGATCGATCGCTACCCACTTGAGCTGCCGCAGTTGCGGGAGATCGTCGTCGCGGGGCACTCAGGCGGGGCGCAGGTCGCGCATCGTCACGCGATATTGAGCGATGCGGCGGGTCGTTGCAAGGCGCGTGGCGTGAAGGTGCGCTATGTGATCGCGAATCCTTCGTCGTATGTGTATTTCGATGCAGCGCGGCCGCAGCGCGATGGCGGGCTGCAATTGATCGATCCACGCGCTTGCCCCGGTTTCAACGACTGGAAATACGGCACTGAAAGGTTGCCGCGATACGCGCAGAGCGTCGATGCACGAACGCTCGAACAGCGCTACGTCGATCAGGAGGTGACTTATCTGCTCGGCACAGGCGATGACGATCCGGCGCACCCGGCGCTTGACATATCGTGTGCAGCGATGACGCAAGGGCCGCAACGGCTCGCCCGAGGCCGCGCTTATTTCGCGTATTTGCGCGGTCGTCATCCGCAGTTGCAGCATGTACTGCAAGAAGTGGAGGGCGCTTCGCATAGTGGCGATGCAATGTTCGTGTCACATGCCGGCGTGCGGGCGTTGTTCGGTGCCTCCGCGTGGCTCGTGGACGCGTACACGCAAGCAGAAGGCAGCGCGACAGAGTAGCAATCCGGCTCCGGCCGATTAGCACAGTAGCCAATCAATCTTTCAGGAGACGACGATGACCAGCGGACGGTTGGGGTGGGCGCTTGTCCTCAGCTTTTGCATCAGCGCCTGTGGGGGTGGTAACGGTCGGAGTACTGCCGCCGGCACATCGACATCGACGCCCACGGCGGCGGCGCAATGCAGCGCCCTGAGCGGGCTCGTCGTTTCCGAATCGGCGATTGGCGTGCCGACCAGCGGCGCCACGGTCACGAGTGCGACTCTTGTTGAGACCGACGGCGAATACTGCCAGGTGAACGGTGCGATTTCGCCCGTCGATACTACTGCGCCCGAGATCAACTTTCAGGTCAATCTGCCGACCAACTGGAACCACAAGGCGCTGCATTATGGCGGCGGTGGCTTCGACGGCACGCTGGGCACAGGCGTCGATTCGCTTGATATGGCGCCGGCCGGCACGCCGACGCCGTTGGCCAGCGGCTACGCAACCTTCGGCGATGACTCGGGCCACCAGAGCGCAAGCATCACAGACGGCAAGTTCGCGGCCAACGATGAGTCGCTCGCCAACTATGGCGGCTTGAGCCTCAAGAAGACGCACGACGTCGCGATGTTGTTGATAGGCAAGCGCTATGCTAGCGCGCCGTCTAAGACCTATTTCTTCGGCAGTTCGACCGGTGGCCGCGACGGACTAAGCGAGGCGCAGCGCTGGCCCGCCGACTATGACGGTATCGTAGTGAATAGACCTGCACTCAATTACACCGGCTTGCGGCTCAGTAATGTCGCGCTGGGACGCGCGCTCTATCTGAACAACGGCGCCGGCTGGCTCGATGTGGCGAAGACGGTGCTGCTGCAGAACGCTGTGATGACCGCCTGCGATACGCTCGACGGCGTCGCCGACGGCATCGTGTCAAACGTGGCCGCCTGCAAGGCGCGATCGGCGCACGTGCTCGCATCTGTGCGCTGTGCGAACGGCGCGGATACCGGCGACACCTGTCTCTCCGACGCGCAGATTGCGACCGTCCAGACGATCGCCGCGCCAATGCAGTTGCCGTATTCGCTTGCCAATGGCGTGACACAGTATGCTGGATACAATATCCTTGCAGGGTCGGTTTTTGCTGGACCCTACACCACGCGCGATCTAGGCGAATCCCCAGTGCCTTCTAATCCGGCCGGCAAGAAGGACGCAAATCAATGGGTCACGGGCGATCAATGGGTCAAGTACTTCGTCGCGCGCGTGCCCACTTTCAATTCACTAACTTTCGATCCTTCGAATCCCGGCACGTATCAGTCGCGGGTGCAGGCCGTGTCGACGCTGACGGATGCGACCAGTACAGACCTGAGCGCGTACCTTGCGAGAGGCGGGAAACTCATCATGACGCACGGCCTCGCCGATGAGATCGTCAGCACGGATTCGAGCACCGACTACTACAACGGGTTAGTGCAGCGCTTCGGCCAAGGCACCATAGATGGTTTCGTGCGTTTCTATCTG
>Ga0209564_1001615_pt1 | contig 21887 bp, 13 predicted proteins | sample AraplaCol_mMF_r2_FD_184272 | JGI IMG/M metagenome (GOLD analysis project Ga0209564, IMG submission 184272) | Arabidopsis root microbial communities from North Carolina, USA - plate scrape MF_Col_mMF_r2 (SPAdes) (version 3) | ecosystem: Host-associated > Plants > Roots > Endosphere | place: USA...
AACGATTTCGACAGGCCCTGGGGTATTTTGTACAACGATGCTTTTCAAGATCTGCAGATCATCATCGGCTACAAAGGACAGGAAAAATATAAGCAATACGCAGCTATCGCTTATATTCTCAAAGCATACGATCTTCAGGTTATCACTGATGCATTTGGCGATGCGCCCCTGAAAGAAGCCGGACAGGGAGACCTGAACCTGGCCCCTCACTACGATTCACAGAAGGAAATATATGACAGCATTTTCAGCTACGTCAACCAGGGTCAGGCATTGATCGATAATGCCTCTGAATTTGTTCCCGGCGATGAAGACCTGATCTTTGGCGGTGATATGGATCAGTGGATGGCGTTCGGCAATACCCTGAAACTGCGTGCTTATCTGCGTATCTCTAAAGTAGATAATGCCAAGGCTAGTGCAGGTATTGCTGCATTGCAGGGTAAGCCGTTCCTGACCGAAGATGCCAAGATCTCTTACAGCCAGACTGGTGGTAACCAAAACCCACTGAATGCTGAAATGATTGGCCTGGGCGGTACGCAGAACCTGGTAGCCAGCGCCACCTGTGTAAATGCCATGAAAGCACTGAAGGATCCCCGTGAGATCGTATTTTACAGGAGAGTGGTTGCAACTGGTATTGTAACTCCTATTCCACAGGGCAGCTTTAATACAACACCTGATGAGACCATCTCCACACCTTCTTATGTAGTAGGTGCAAGGGCCAGCGATCCTAATTCTGCGCTGGCGCCAGTGAAACTGATCTCCGGTGCAGAAAGTTATTTCCTGCAGGCGGAGGCGGTTGCAGAAGGCTGGCTGACCGGTAATGCTAAAACCCTTTACAAGGATGGTATTACTACCAGCTTTACTTCTTATGAGCTCACGCCTGATAGCACCTATATTGCAGATGTACTGGCCCAATGGCCTGCTGGTAAAACAGACCAGGTGAAAGCCATTATCACACAGAAGTATTTTGCTATGTGCGGCAACCAGGGCTTTGAAGCATGGACAGAATGGCGTCGTACCGGTTATCCTGATTTCTTTGTAAGATCAGAGGCATCTGTGCTGGGTGCTGGGTTATTCCCGCAGCGTATGTTGTATCCCAATACAGAAATTAATAGGAACAGTAACTTCCCTGGCTTAAAGACAATCACACAAAAGATGTGGTGGGATGTAAATTGATAGTGATTGTTTAATGTGTAAACATAAAGAGGGCGTCACCAATTAAAGTGCCCCAAAAGGTTAGACAGATTTTTTAGTTTAAGCGGCTTGAGTTCTGTATTGTACTGGACTCAAGCCGTTTAGTTTTTGTTTGATTCTGTCATTATAATAGTCTATAAAATTAACTATCTCTCTTTGTAAAGATGCAATTGAAGAGAACTGTGTGATATAAAACAGTTAAACCAGCGTTGAACAGTATGTTCTTTACTGCGAATCTTTTTTCCTCCCATAAACAAGCCCTCCGACCTGTCGTAATTGACCGAACTGTTGACAGCTCTTGCTGATACTTAATTTGATCCTTTTATCCATAAAAAAGCCTCAAAAGTGTTTAACTTTTTGGGGCATTTCATTCTATATTATTATTCTATCAGCACTAGCGATATTTTCTTTTTGCTATCCGTCATAAAATGAGCTGATAGTTATTACATACAGTATACACGGGGCCTCTATTTGAGATTCCAACGTGTTTGTTTTACTGATTTGCGTTCATGTAATAGTGAATGAATCAGTATAAGAACATGATTATTAAGAGAGCAAAAAGAATTTTATTCCAAAAATAATAATGAATAGAGCCGCCCGAAAGCAATCATATAGCCGTGATACAGCAGCAGCAGCGACATGAAAAATGCTTTAAATATATTTAACGTAAATATGAGCAAGTAACAGTCGTTCCAACGCAAGGTATTTGCATTGTTTCCGCTTGTTCATTTAAAAAAAACTTAGCTGCATTTCAAAAAAATATTCTTTCTTTGTTCCAGTATGTTTGAAATGCTATGAAATAAAGCACATTCTCCTATATCTAACTAAGTAAGCGATGAATAGAAATTTTTAAGAGTAAATAATTGAGTTGGCCCAAGACAGTGACTGATTTCTGAACTACATGATGGAAATCCCAACAAGATGCAGATGCAAAGCTGCAAATGCATATGCTATGCCTCGGCATGACAGACCATTCTATGCGTTAACTGTCTCCAACAAGTAAATTTTATTAACATATATACCCTGAGTATGCGAATTGCATATCTACTTATGATGGCATTGCTATTGCAATGGCAGCACCTATATGCGCAGGAAGTACCTGCATTGGAACAAAACCCGTCAGACAGCAGTGGCAACACTTTAAGCCAATTTCCGGAAAAATACTTTTCGCAGGTGAGCGTCAAATCACGGCACTTTGAAAAGAGGGTAAACAAGCGCTCGCAGCAGGCATTGGAACGCCTGGCCCGCCAGGAAAAGAAAATGCAGGCCAGGCTGGCGAAGATAGATCCTGTTGCGGCAAAGAATATTTTTTCCCGCTCTATCGATTCTATGGGGCATCTTCAGTCCAGATTAAAACAAAAGGCGGGAAAATATGACCTTTCCAAGCTGGGCGCCGGTTACACGGGTTACCTGGATACCCTGCAAAATTCCCTGTCTTTTCTTAAAGACGCGAAATCATTGGGCGGCCAGACCAAAGCCCTGCAGGATAAAGTAAGCGGCTCTCTGCAAAACATGCAGCAACTACAGGCGCAATTACAACAGGCAGAACAGATCAAGGCGTATATCCGGGAGCGAAAGCAACAGCTCAAGGAGCAGCTGGCGCAGTATACCGGTTTCACCAAAGACCTGGAGAAATTCAATAAGGAAGCTTATTACTATGGGCAGCAGCTCAAGGAATATAAAGAATTGCTGAAGGATAAAAAGAAAGCAGAGGCCAAAGCACTGGAGATGCTGAAGAAAGTACCGGCTTATAACGATTTCCTTCAAAAGAATTCTCAGCTGGCAGGTTTGTTCAATTTCTCTGCTGCGGGATCCGCAGCGAACCTCGAAGGGCTGCAAACCCGTACCCAGGTAGAACAGCTTATTCAGCAGCGGCTGGGTGGAGGTGGACCTAATGCGCAGTCGGCCGTGAGTCAGCAGATGTCACAGGCACGCGAACGCTTCAACGAGATGAAAGATAAATTCCCTGATGTAGATAATGCGGCTGATATGCCGGGATTCAAGCCAAATGAAATGAAGACCAAAAGCTTCTTACAACGGCTAGAATTTGGCGGCAATATGCAGTTTGCGCGGTCCACTCAATATTTTCCTACTACCAGTGACATTGCAGGACAGGTAGCCTATAAATTTCATAGGAATGGCAGCGCTGGTGTGGGCGCCGCTTACAAACTTGGCCTGGGCACCGGATTCAATAATATCCGTTTTAGTCACCAGGGTCTCGGCCTGCGATCCTTCCTGGACTGGAAGATCAAAGGTTCTTTCTACGTCAACGGAGGTTTTGAAGAGAACTATAATGTTGCTTTTACCAATACAGACCAGTTAAAAAACATAGATAACTGGCAGGGAAGCGCGTTGATCGGTATCAGCAAGAAGTACAAAGTAAGCAGCAAGCTGAAAGGGAATATTATCCTGCTGTATGATTTTCTGCATAACCAGCATGTGCCCCGGACAGATCCAATTAAATTAAGACTGGGCTACAACTTTTAAGTATTATCTCTAAAAACCATAAAATTTTACAAATCTATGAGAAGGTTTTTTTTCCTGCACCTATCGACCGCATTACTGATTCTGTCATGCCTATACACGAACGCGCAAATATTACAGTTTGATAGTTTAACCACAAAGGAGGGCTCAAATAAGAGTATTATTTGGTTGACGTCTACCTGGGGAGGTGGCTTTGGGCATAAAATTTATAACATTGACCCGGGTAATAAAACCGACCTGCGGTTCGCTGCACGGCATAATTCTGCTACCTGGACCGATATGCTTACCCTTACTTCAGATGGAAAAGTAGGTATAGGGGATATGGACCCACAGGTGAGATTGAGTGTTGATGGCGATGTACTATTCAAAACAAAACTTACTGTTACAGGAGATATCATAACAGGTAACTATACTACCAATTCCCAGGTCCGCATCAAGCCTACCCTATTTAAGGGCTCCCCTGCGGGGATCAAGCTTGGCGATGCTTCCAATCCGCTTCCGGATGTTGAATTTGTAGCTAGTTCTTATGCTGCCGGTTTCGGAACCAGGATCATCCCGGTAGATATAAGGGATGGATATGGCACCACGCTGCTGAAATTTCAAAGCCGCACCAATACAGATACATGGAGCGATGTACTTACAATCAATAACAGATTACGAACAGTAGCCAGTACCGGACGAATGTTGATTAACGACGCGACAGATGATGGTTCTTCGGCCCTACGGGTGAACGGAGATATTGTTGCGAAGAGATTGAAAGTAATTCAAACAGAATGGCCCGATTACGTGTTTGCTCCAAATTATATTCTTTCTTCCTTGCAGGATGTGGAGAAATATATCAAAACTAACCAGCATCTACCTGGCATACCATCTGCGGTGGAGGTAGAGAAGGAAGGTTTGGATGTAGGGGAGATGAATAAAAAACTATTGCAGAAGGTGGAGGAGTTGACGTTGTATATGATAGAACAGCAAAAGCAGATCAAACTGCTCCAGTCTCAATTATCATCCATCAGTAACCAGCAAAAATAAAAAGTACCCAGAGCTATGAAGAAGTTGCTTTTGTTTCTATTACTACTAAGGACATACTCCCTTATTGCCCAAAGCAGTGACTATAATTTTGTGCCGACGGCTGTTCTACCTCCCCCTGTTAACGCAGCCAGCATTAATAAAGGCGGGGATGTCGGTGTTAATCTGTCATGTGGAACTCCTAGTATCAATATCCCTCTAGCCGAGGTAAAATCCCGTTTCCTGGGCTTTTCGGTATCCATCAACTACGCATCAAACGGCATCAGGGTAAATGAATTGGCCTCCAATATCGGGCTTGGATGGAGCCTGAATTGCGGTGGATCCGTAACGAGAACTACGCTGGGTCTGCCGGATGAACAAAGGGGTTCTTATAATACTGATTTTACCAATTTTACAAAGACCTCATTAACCCCGGGGAACCTGGACAGGCCAACGATGAGCTATCTTCAGTATAAGCGGGACAGGGAATCGGATGTATTTAGTTTTTCGGTGAACGGTTTCATCCAGGGGAAATTTATCCTTGACCAGGATATGAAGCCTAAACTGTTAAATGAGAGTAACTATAAGATCAGTATGTTGTCCTCCAAGATAGCTGACGGTTTCCAGATCATAGACGACAAAGGAATCGTATTCATATTCAATGTAGCTGACACTTCAACATATGAACGCGGTGATTGCGGAGGGAGAAATGACCGAACTCAGAAGGTGGTTAATTCCTGGCATCTCACGCAGATCATGAAACCCTACCAGGACACTATTTATTTTAACTATGTTGATGATAGCTACTCTTACCTTACTGATATCAATGAAAACGAGTCGGTATGTATCACTACAGGCATTGGAGGCTGTACTTCAAGCAGCCCGACCGGAGGTTGTCCGCTTTTCAGCGGCACTTATAGCAGATGTTTCACCTGGCAGAACGTACAGGGCAAAGCATTGAAAGAAGTTGTTTTCAAAAATGGCAGATTGGTTTTCGGCTATACACCTGGTAGAAAAGATCTGACAGGGGGCAGCGCTTTAACGTCACTGAGTGTGTTAAACACTACTGACACCATCAAGAAAATTGCTTTTATTCAAAATAATAATCGTTATCCGGATGGCTTGCTTTTAAGTACGAGCGATACAACGCTCAGATATCGTCTTACCTTAAGAGCTATAAATGTGATTGATCCCAAGACGTCTGTCACAGCTTATAAGTACGGCTTTTCCTATTTAAATGAAGACTCCCTACCTGCAAGAACATCTACGGCACAAGATCTCTATGGCTTTCCCAACGGAAAGAATAACAGATATATGCTCACCAGCCTGGAAGATGAATATCCAACCCTCAATTATTATGCGTCAGGATATGAGCGGCGCTATGGTAACAGAACAATAGATACAAATTTTATCAGAGCTGGTTTATTAAGCAAGGTCGTTTATCCTACCGGTGGTTACGATTCAATTATTTACGACTGGAACAGGAAGCTGGAGCAATATATCGTGTACCATTATAAAGATTTTGGATTTGACCAATGTGCCCCTACAAGTGCGGGCATTGCCGACAGCAGTCTGCTGAATATTCCATTCAATCAGACAGTTAACATCCGCCTGTTGGTTACTCCCCGGGAACCGGGATATGAGGGACATGATGAAACCATCTTTACGATCAAGCTGGCCAGCAACAACCAGGTTATATATACCACGCGTCTAAACATTGCGACGAACGATGGGGAATCGACAAAAGACCTGGTATTAAATGCGGGTATATATAAGATCGTCCAGCGTACAGCGGGACGGTATATCTGTGGCTACTCCAATATCCACTACCAGGAAATGCCCCCTGATACGCTGTACAGAGACGCTCCAATCGGCGGTGTCAGCGTTTCAAAAATAACCAGTACAGATCCCGTCGCTAATAACATTGCGATTAAAACTTATGTATATAAAGATAAAGAAGGCGGTGAGCATTCGACTTTTCCATTGGTGGAAGACGCAAAGTATGTGTACAGGAACAATGTTAAGCGATTTGTGAACTGTGACCGTTTTACAGATTGCCTAGGGGAGACGTTCTGTGCTTATCTTGTTCATGGCAGTTCCATGGTTCAACCGGAATCAATGATCGGTGGCAACTTCTTTTATCATCGTTCCGTTATTGAGGCTACTACCGGACCGGACTCTATTGACAGAGCCGTTTTGCATAAGTTTGCTTATAATGAGACATTTATTGGTGATGTTCAGAACGGAGCAGTCATACCTAACACTCCTTACGGCATTTATCCAGATATGCTAATCGGTGAGGTTAGCACCTCCTATTATTCGTATAACAGGCGGACAAAACAAACAATTCCTTATAGAAAGGTTGACAGAACATATACAAGCAGCAGAAGCCTGGTCGTCAACAATTTCAATGTTGTGCAGATATATGAGTCTCCTTGTATGTCTACTCCGGTTACAGAAGTGGAAATGGGCGCCTATAATATTAATTCGTATCCTATTTTTTATCAGAAGAACCTGTTGACTGCTACCTTTGATACTTTGTACACCAATACCGGACATCCGTATATTGCTGATTATACATTTAATAGTTATACGGATACTCCATACACTGCGCTTCGTTTCACTGCTTCAAAAAATAGTAAAGCAGAAGATCGCAGCCAGTCATTCAGGTATTTTTTTGATGAGCCGTCGAATGGCCTTTATAATCCACTCAAGGCTCAGAATAAGATTGTTCCCATAGAAATGACTGAATCTGTAAATAACAAATTTACCCGCCGGAATAACATTGCTTATACATATACAGATGCTCAAAACAGGATTATTGAACCATTTCTGTATCTGGAAACAACAGCGATAGGCGGTCCTACGAGTGTGACGCAAAAGACAAAATTTGACAGCTACGGAAATGTCATTGAGGTAAAGGCTAAAGAGCAACTGACAAGCTTTATATGGGATTACAACAGTTGTAACCTTATCGCTGCCGCGAACAATGCAGCCCAGCAGGACATCGCCTACACCAGCTTTGAAGCAGACGGCAGCGGTAACTGGACTATCTCTACGGGCCTCCGGGATCAGACAGGGGCTATTACAGGTAAATGGTCACTGAATTTAGGTGGTTCATCCGGTATGGGCGCCATGGCCGCAGGTGGTATATCAAAAATCGGTCTGGATTCAACAAAAGAATACATCCTCTCCTACTGGACTAAAAATCTTGCTGCGTACACAATTTCAGGAACACAGGGAACACCGTTAAAGGGGAAGACAGTTAATGGCTGGACCTATTTTGAGCACTATCTCAAGGGTATTAAGAGCGTTACAGTATCAGGCACAAACTATATTGACGAATTACGCCTGTATCCTTTAAATACGCAGATGACGACATATACCTATACCCCACAGGTAGGGATCACTTCCCAATGTGATGCCAATAACCAGATCATTTACTATGAATATGATGGTCTTGGACGTTTAAAGCTCACAAAAGACCAGGATGGGAAGATCTTAAAACAATATGAATATCAATACCAGCAATAATTTATATGCAAAAAGTTAATGCACTTATTTTCTTACTGGGTTATGCCATCTCATTGCAGGCCCAGAACAGGCCTGACACTACCAATGTCCGGCCTGCGGCAACAGCGGTTACAACGCCCGTGGCCTATACCAACATCCAGATCAATTATGTCCGTACCTGGGAACCTAGTATGCCCAGCTCCGATCCGGTGGCGGTGAGAGCTAATACGAATGTAAATCAGGTCAGGCAGACCACACAATACTTCGATGGATTGGGACGCCCCTTACAAACTGTTAGCAGAAGCATTACGCCAGGTCTTATAGATCTGGTGGCGCCTGTAGTATATGATGCTTATGGACGGGAGCAGTTTAAATACCTGCCTTATGTGCCTAAAACGGGAATTGTAAATGATGGAAGCTTCAAGCCGGATCCTTTCAATGGGCAGAAGGCATTTTACCAGGACCGGAACCTTGCTCCGGGGGTGTCTGGTGAAGCCGTCTACTATAGCCAGACAGAATACGAGGCTTCTCCACTGAATCGGGTATTAAAAGTCTTTGCCCCTGGTAATACCTGGGCAAAGGAAGGTGGCAATAAGCCTGTTGAACAGCAATACCTGGTGAACGGTATAACAGATAGTGTGCACATCTGGGACCTGCCAACTAATGGAAGCATTATTCCAAGCAGCAGTGCCAGTCGCATTTATGGACTAGGTACCCTATATAAAAATGTGACCAAAGACGAGCGGGGTATGCGGGTGATTGAGTATAAGGACAAGGACGACCGGGTGATACTGAAGAAAGTGGAACTCACGACTAACGCATTGGATGGCCATGTCGGCTGGCTTTGTACTTACTACGTTTATGACGATCTGGGAAATCTGCGTTGTGTGATTCCGCCCAAAGCGGTAGAACTGATCAGGCCGAGCTGGACGATCGATGCTGCCACTGCCCGAGAGCTTTGTTTCTTTTACCGCTATGATGGCCGTAACCGGATGATCATGAAAAAGGTGCCGGGAGCAGATTCTACAGAAATGGTCTATGATATGCGGGACCGGTTGGTATTTACCCGTGATGGGAATATGCGGAATACTGCTGATAAGAAATGGCTGGTTACTTTCTATGACGCGCTGAACCGGCCTACTATGACGGCCCTGTATAGCTCCGCTTCCACACGCGATACGCTGCAGACCCGCATGAATACGGCTACTTCCAATACCCAAACTATCACACATTCCATTCCTGAACAGGCTGACCTGGAGTTTGGCTATTTTGACGGCCGCCCCAAGTACACTGCACGGAAAAGTATTACGTTTGACGGGAACTTTGATACAGGCGCGAGTGGGGCAACGGATGCGCTTATTGATCCAGCAGCCAACCAGGATACTTTTGGTATTGTAGCGGTAAACCCATTGCCAAACATTGCAGCCGGTGCGCTCACTCCGCTGACCTATACTTTTTATGATGATTATAGCTACACCGGTAAGCATAACGCCGTAACAGGAGATCTTACTACACCCACCTTCTCCGGCAGCCCTTATGCCGAGATAATAGGCAGCACAAGCAATATGACACGCGGACTCGTGACTGGCATGAAAGTAAGAGTGCTGGCCACAGATCAGTGGCTGACTACGACTACTTACTATACGGATAAGGGACGGGTACTGCAGGTAATTGCTGATAATGTCAGTGGAGGCAAAGATGTGGTGAGCAGCATATATGACTTCAGCGGGAAGCTGCTGAGAACCTTCCAGCGGCATACCAATGTTCGTAGCGGCACAACACCTGAAACCAGGTTGATCACTCAAATGTTGTATGATGCGGCAGGCAGAGTAACAGATGTGATGAAAAAACTGAACGACAGTACCCAGCTGACAATAGCAAAGAATAGCTATGATGAACTGGGCCAGCTACAAACCAAGCGTCTGCATGTAAAGGGCAACGGCCAGCTGGAAACACTCCGCTATGAGTATAATATCCGTGGCTGGCTGAAAAGCATTAATAAGGGCTTTGTAAGTACACCTACCAGCTATAGTAGTTGGTTTGGTCAGGAGCTGAGTTATGACTATGGTTTCAGGGATAAGCAGGTAAATGGTAACATTACCGGTGTTAAATGGAAAAGCGGCAGTGATGGTAAAGGGCGGGCATATGGGTATACGTATGATAATGCCAACCGGTTGACCATAGCTGATTTTACCCAGAACAACCCTGCAGGAAGCAATAGCTGGGATAAGGGCCAACTGGATTTCACTGTAGACCAGCTGGTGTACGATCCTAATGGCAATATCATGTCCATGCGGCAGAAGGGTATGAATGGTACGAGCATTCAAACTATAGATAGTTTGAAGTATGGCTACTTGTCGAATAGTAATAAACTGTCGTATGTAACGGATAAGAAGAATAATACCGCAAGTCAATTGGGCGATTTTAAGGAGATCAATAATAATGAGACTGCTGACTATGCCTATGATACCAGCGGCAACCTTATCAAGGATCTGAATAAGAATATTGCTGTTATCCGGTATAACCATTTGAACCTGCCAGATAGTATTGCTATTACGGGTAAAGGCACTATCAGGTATTTCTATGATGCTGCAGGAACCAAACTACGGAAGATTGTTACCGATAATACCGTTACACCGGCTAAGATCACTACTACCGATTATATTGGAGGAATTGTTTACCGGAATGATACCATGGAGCTGATAGGCCATGAGGAAGGGCGGATACGGCCGGTATATGTGGCTGGGCAGCCGATTAGGTATTACTATGATTACTTCCTGAAAGACCACCTAGGTAATGTGCGGACGGTACTTACTGAACAGACGGACCTTTCCGTGTATACCGCTACAATGGAAGCGGCTAATGCGCCTACGGAAGCCGCCTTATTCAGTAATGTGGAAGAGACCAGGGCGGAAAAGCCGGTAGGTTACCCGGAGGACCAGGTGGTTGGTAGTAATCAGTATGTAGCTAAGCTGAACGCGAAGAATGGTAAGAAGATCGGTCCTTCGCTGGTATTGAAAGTTATGGCAGGGGATACGATACAGATTGGCGCCAGGGCGTTTTATAAATCGAATGGTCCGAAGGATAAAAAATCTGTTAGTCCGGAAGATATGGTGGCAGGATTACTCCAGGCGTTTGGCGGAGCAACAGTAGCGGATGCAACTCATGGTAATGGTCAGGCTGACAGAGTATCACCCTTTGGTAACTTTAACGGCAGTGACTACCAGCGCTTGAAGGAAAGGGATGCAGATCAGAATCAGCAGGATAAACCGAAAGCATATTTGAATTTTGTATTATTCGATGATCAGTTTAACTTAGTAGAAGAGAATAGCGGCGTAAGGCAGGTAAAAGGAGAACCGGATGAATTGCAGACGCTGGCGGTAGATAAGATGCCGGTTACTAAGAGTGGGTTCTTGTACGTGTATACCAGCAATGAGACGGAACAGGATGTGCTCTTTGATAATGTTACGGTAGCGGCGGCGAGTGGGCCCTTGTTGGAGGAAACGCATTATTATCCATACGGGCTCACAATGGCCGGGATTAGTTCGAATGCGCTCAAAGGCGTGAACTACCCTCAGAACAGGAAGAAGTATAACGGGATAGAATTTACAGAGGACCTTGATCTGGATATCTATGATGCGCAGTTGAGGAACCTGGATCCGCAGATTGGAAGATGGAGCCAGATAGATCCGAAGATTGAAAGCATGGAAATGTGGAGCCCTTATGTTTCCAACTACGATAACCCAATCCGCTATAATGACTTTTTAGGAGATGAGCCAGGAGGACCGAACGACCCAATTGTTAAGGTTGGTTTAGTAACGGGCAGGACGTACAATTTAACCAAGCCGACAGATGTTAAGTCTTCTCTTAAGTTTGCGGGACAATATGCTGTAAATACGTTAAATGAATTTGTTGCGGGAGTAAATCAAAATCTAAATCCTGTTTATTCTGCAGTTAATGGTGCTCAGGCTCTTGCAACAGGAAAGGATATTCAATCAGGTAAGCCAGTGAATAGTGGAGAAGCTGCGGTAGGTGTTTTATCCGCTATTCCTATGGGTAAAGCGTTCCAAATGTTAGGAAAGCTGGCTGGTATGGCAGAAGGAGCGCTCGCCCGTGGAGCAGAGCAGACAGTTGTTAAAGCCGCGACATCTGCCGGAGAAAATGTTGCCGAGAATGCAGCTGGGAAGGGTGGTGCAGAGTTATTTAACTTCAGCAAGGCGGCAGCTAAACATATGGAAAATCCGGGCAGAGCAGTGCCGGTTCAAGTTTTAGAACAAGCTATAAAAGGCTCAGAAGGAGTGGCCGATTCAGAAGGCTCCCGAGCATTAATGCACACTATGGAAATGTGGAAGAATGGAAAGGCTTATAATCTTGAGGTCCTTTATGATAAAGCCACAAATTCTATTTGGCACTTTCAATATAACCCTGTAAAACCTAAATGAGTAATGTACGATAAAAACGACAAGCGAAGATTGTATTGGCTTATTGATCAATATTTATCAGGGAAAATTAATGAGTCAACTTTTTGTGATGAGTTCTACTATTCTTACGGTCTGGAACTAGATCACCAAACGTTAACAGAAAATGAAGAGACATTATTTAGAGAACTTCATAGAATAGCCAGTAGGTTCTCTGAATATGAAGAAGATCATAAATTGGATCCACGGGCCTTTTTTACAGTAGAGCAACTAAAGCAAAAAATAATAGAAACTAAAGAAAAGCTAAAAGATCAAAATCCGATAAGTGGTAAATAAAATATTTAGAGACATTCAGTACTACAATAAAAAACCGCAGGTGAACGCCTGCGGTTTTTTATTGCAATACATTTTTAATCTTCCTGTTAGCGATAAATGAATCCAGGAACTCAAAGACCAGCTCCTTGTCTTTGGGGGATAGTTTATTAATATCCTGGATACGGTTCAGGGTAGCGGTATCCAGTTCAGCATCTGTATTACCCACGAGCCAGTCCAAAGACACTTCCAGAATCTTAGCCATCTTGCTGGCCGCCTCAATGGAAGGCTTCATCTCATCACGTTCATAGCGCCCAATAGCCGGACCTTTAGTGTTCAGCTTCCCAGCCAGTTCCTCCTGGCTGATCCCCTTCTTTTTGCGTGCTTCCAATAAGCGTTTACCAAAACTCATACGTATTGTTTAAAACACTGTTTTATTGTTTTAAGCAAATTTATTGAACACTATTGTTGTTAACAAAACGGAATTATTTTGTCAAATAGAAAGCATCCGTTATCTTTGAAACGTATTCGTTCTATCCAAATATTTTTCCACATGGCAAAGCAAACCAGACTTATCAAACTGCATGGCAAATACCAAACGGTAAAAGATCATTGGAACGGCGGCCGTGATGTGCCCTGGCTGAACATAAGCGGCCTATGGTTAGAGCAGGCCGGTTTTAAAGTAGGCGATCAGTTAGAGATCCTGGTAGGCCGCCGGGTGCTGAAGATCAAAAAGAAAGCTGCTCATGGAGATACGGGACATTAAGCAGCAGCTATCTATCCTGGAAGTGGTGGCGCACTATGGGTTAAAGCCAGACAAGTATAACCGGCTGCTCTGCCCCTTCCATGCGGATAAAACGCCCAGCCTGCAGCTATACCCCAAGACCGATACGTTCTGCTGCTTCTCTACAGCCTGCAGTGCAGGCAGCGGAGATCAACTACAGTTTATCCAGCTGATGGAAAAGAGTAGTAAGCATGATGCTATTATGAAAGCAAAATCCATGCTGGGAGCGGAAAGCGCTGTACCGGTAGTTTTACCTGCGGTACAGTTACCAGCAGCCAGTGATGCTGATATACTGGAACAGGAAGCCTTAATGGCAAAAGTGTTCAGCTACTTTAAACGATCACTACCCCTTGCAAAGAAAGCAGTGAGCTACCTGGAGAGCCGGGGTATTAACTACCAGGTACATGAGATAGGTTATAACAGTGGCGGGCTGCATGTAGAGAGCAAGAACCATCACCTGGTCAGCAGTATGGTAAAATACGGCCTGCTGAAACCCCGCTCCACTGGCGGTTATAGCGTATGGGCAAAAGACTGTGTGATCTTCCCATTAAAGAACCGGGAGCATAAAACGATATCATTATACGGCCGCAGTATCAGTAATAATGAGGACCAGCGGCATTTTTATCTAACCGGAAGAACCGGTCTTTATCCCTGTTATCCTGATGGTGCTACTACGAGGTTAATACTCTCAGAAAGTGTGATCGATGCGGCCAGCTTATTACAGCAGGCGGAGATCACTGCGGAGTACGGGGTATTAGCCTTGTATGGTACCAATGGCTTAACAGATGAACATCAGCAGGCTATTATCAGTTGTAGCGGACTGGCAGAGATCATCTTTATGTTAGATGGAGATAGCGCCGGACAGGCGGCTATCACGAAACATGCAGCCACGCTGGCCAGGCTGCTGCCGCAAGTAAAGATCACAGCTGTAAGGCTTCCTGATGGAGAGGATGTTAATAGCTTGCTGCAAACGCATGATGACAGCTGTATCTTAATAGATATAATCAGCGGACGACAGCCTGTTAACTTTTATTCTTCAATTGAAAAAGAAGTGCCGCCTGTTGAAAGTACTGTTACGCCTATAGCGGCAGTAGATAGCAGGTTAAATACTGCTACTCCGGAGCTGTTAAGCTATGATGGTGGTCTATTACAGATCACCATCCTGGGTGGTATTAAGCTCACGGGGCTGGACCGCTTGCGAGTTACGTTGAAGGTAGAGCATAGCACTAAGCAATTATTACCAGTACGTCATAATCTTGATCTTTATAATAACAGCCATACGGAGCAGCTTATCAGCAAGCTATCAGAGGCTTTTGAAATGAGCCTGCAGGTAGTGACAGGTATTATAGCCCAGCTCACCGGTGCACTGGAAGCTTACCGGGCATTACGGCTGGAGAGCATGCAAGCCCGTCCGGCTATGAAACCAGCGTTAACAGCGGCACAAAGGGAGGCAGCTATTAATTACCTAAAACAGCCTGGTCTGCTGCGCCGTACCAGTGATGATATAGGACGTTCTGGTATTGTAGGAGAAACCGTTAACCGGCTCATTGCCTACCTGGTGTACAGCAGCCGTAAACGGGAGGCACCTTTACATATTATGTTCCTGGGCGCCAGTGGCAGCGGCAAGACCTATCTGCAAGAACGAGTGAGCGAGCTGATACCAGTGGAAGATAAAATAGAGATCACCCAGGTTACGGAGAATGCCTTTTATTATTTTAAACAGGAGGAGTTAAAACATAAGCTGCTGCTGATAGAAGATCTGGACGGTGCGGAATCTTCTCTGTATCCGCTCAGGGAGCTGCAGAGCAAGCGGCGTATATCTAAAACGGTCACGCTGAAGGACAGTAAAGGGAACCTGAAAACCGTTACTGTAACGGTAGAAGGTCCAGTGAGTGTGAGCGGATGCACCACCCGGGAGAAACTATATGAGGATAACGCCAACCGTTGCCTGCTGCTATATGTGGATGGCAGCAGCGAACAGGACCGGCGCATTATGGAATACCAAACAAGGCTTAGCGCTGGGCTCGTAGATCATGGCCAGGAGCAGGCAGTAAAGGAACTGTTTAGAAGTATCCAACAGGTACTGCAACCGGTGTGGGTGGTCAATCCTTATGCAGCTTATATCCAGCTGCCGGAGCAGATCTTTAAGCCTCGCAGAACCATGACCTTATTATTATCGTTTATAGAAACGGTTACTTTTTATCATCAGTACCAGCGGGAGATAAAAAGGGATGGCAGCGGTCAGCCTTACATAGAAAGCACGCCGGAAGATATATCGGCTGCGTTCGGGCTCTTAAAAGAAGTACTGTTCAGTAAGGGGGACGAGCTGGCAAAGGCTACCCGTAACTTTTTGGAATTATTAAAATCCCTACTGAAAGCTGAGGGTAAAGACAGCTTTACCGCAAAAGAGATCCGGGAGCGCCTGCGTATTAATCCCGGTAACCTGAAACGCTACCTGTCAGAGCTGGAACGTTACGGCTATCTGCAGGGTAATGGGAACCGGTATCGTCATTATGAGTACTGTATTATCAACTTTAACGAGTATGAAACCCTGAAAGGCAGTATAGATCAGCACTTGCAGAATATCTTAATCACCATTAACCAGCAGGCCAGTAGTTCAGTGGTTCAGTAGTGGTTCAGTAAAGTTAGTGAACCACTCAAAGACGCTACAGTACAGTGTTTATCCTCAGTGGTTCAGTAGTTCAGTGAAAAGACTATAGTAGTAAAACTTTTTACCTCTCCTCCTTTTTAAAATCATATTGTTTATGGAAGCAGTTTACTTATTACACAGTAATGAGCATGTGCTATTACAGCAAGGCTTTAAGAACTGGCTGCAGCTGTTGGGCTATGCTGATATCAGTGTCTATAATCTTCCACGACACCTGCAGGAGTTTTTATATTACCAGGAGCAGCAGGGAAAATATGGACTGCAACAGCTGGCTGCCAGTGATGCGACTGCTTTTATAGATCTGCTGAAGATAAGAACAGGTATCCGTACAGGTAGAGGCTATAGCAGTGGGCATATTAATAAGTACATCCAGGCTTTACAGCTCTTTAGCCGTTATGTGCGGGAGACGGGCAAAACAGGGATCGGCTTTAGGCTGGAACGGCTGGAAGATAGCCGCAGTAAACCTACCTGGTTAACGGTGGCAGAAGTCCATGCACTGTATAGGACAACAGATGATACTGCGTTAGGCATCCGTGACCGTGCGATGCTTGCGGTGTTCTATGGTTGCGGCTTGCGGCTAAATGAAGGGGCAAGCCTGGAAGTAAGCGATGTGCTTAGTGATCGGGGCTTACTATATGTACGTAAGGGTAAAGGCTATAAAGAACGCTATGTTCCTATCAGCGGGCGGGCTTATGAGCTGTTGCAACTTTATATAGATCACGGCCGTCCGCAGTTGTTACAAAGTGCCACAGCAATGCTGTTTATAGGCCTAAATAAGGGCATCCCCTTAACAAAGCAGAGTTTATATATCCGGGTCAAACAACTGGCTAAAAAGGCCGGAATAGTGAAATGTATAAGCCCTCATACCTTACGGCATAGTATCGCTACCCATCTACTGCAAAGCGGCATGGAGCTGGAACAGATACAGGAGTTTTTAGGCCATGGCCAGTTAGATAGTACACAGATTTACACTCACCTGGTAAATGATGTTTTATGACGTTCATCACCTATCTACAGCAGCGGCGGTTCACTACGGCCACTGCCCGTACTTACAATAAGCAGCTGGAATGTTTTACACACTGGCTGTCCGGGGAGCAGTTAAGCCCGGCAGAGATAACTTACGCTGAGTTAATGGACTTTATACGCTACTTGCAAGAGCAAGGAAAAAGTAAAGGTGTGGTAAGGAGCCACCTTTGCGTGCTACGGCATTACTTTAATTACCTGGCAGCGGAAGGAATGCGAACAGATAATCCTGCAGCTGGTGTTTTTATTAGAGGACTGGCCAGAAAGCTGCCTGGTGACTTGTTAAGCGTTCAGCAGATGCAGCAACTCTATGAGCAGTACAGCATCCAACTGCATGTAGACCTGGGTAAAAAGATCATGTTAGGGCTACTGGTCTACCAGGGGCTGACTACTGATGAAATAGAAAGACTGCAAGCTGCTGATATACGGTTAAGGGAAGGGAAGATCTTTATCCATGGAACCAGCCGCAGTAACGATAGATGGTTAAAGCTGGAAGCTGCACAGGTCGTAGACCTGCAGCATTACCTTACTGATAACCGGCTCAAGGCAGGGGCTTTACTGGCCGGGCAAAAGAAAGGCTTTATCAGTGCCAATAATATTGTTAACCAGGTGAACAGTATCATGAGGCAGTTACGCCGGCTTAACCCCAAAGTACAGAATGCCCTACAATTACGGAGCAGTGTTATCACTGGCTGGATAAAGCAATATAACCTACGACAGGTACAGTATATGGCTGGCCATAAGTACGTGAGCAGTACTCAGCGTTACCAGCTCAGTGCCCTGGAAGATCTGCAACGGGCTATAATACGGCATCATCCAATGAAATAGGTAAAAATGTTAAGCTTTTTAGTTATCAAAATGATAACAAACTAGGTTTTTTTTTAAGGAAAGAGGCTAAGATGAAGCCACCAAGAGCCCATAAGGCATCGGAAAAGAGGTTTATAATAATATCTCTGATAGCTTCCACCGCAACAAATATACGGAATCCAGTTAAGGTGTTCGACTCCCGTACCCCATGGTGTATGGGAATATGTTTAAACCTGGCTTAATACAAGTCCTCTGCGTCTACAAGTAAAACAGGCCAAGCAGTCTCCCTGCGCACAGCCTCCCCAAAAAACCGCGCCAGGCATCCCGCTGATGCGGGTGTGCCTGTCACGGTTTTGCTCTGCTTCGTGCTCCGGTCGGGGCAGCTCCCGGTCTGGCTGTATCCTGTTATGCAGGGTGCTTGTAATGACCGCCATCCCTTCGCTACCCGTTATGCGTCCGCCACCTGCCAACCGCCCTGGCCTTATCTTATTATCTGCCGTCCGCTGCGCTCCCGGCTATTAACATAGTCTAGCGGCGGCCTGCTATGGCTCCGTGCTTCGCTGCGCTACGCACTCCCGCCATAGCGGCCAGGGCGGAATGGCGGTCGGTGGCGGCGGGAATGCTATTAAGCGGCTGATTATAGCTGCCAAACTGTAAAGCCCTGATCTATGGACGATAGAACATAACCTGCCGCGAACGGCGGCGACAGTACACTGATCAGCGTTAGTACTATCTTGGCGCGTCCGCAGTAATAGACGAGGGCGGCCAACGATAGAATATAGTTCAGCTACTGGTGAAAAAATCAGCAATAGAATATAGATTATGCAATAGCTCATCCGCCCTCATCTATTACCGCAGACGTTCCCCCTTATAATCCCAGCTTTATATAGTAAAAATATGCTTAAAGCTATATAGTGTATAAGAATACGAAACGTGCGCGACCCGTCTTTGGCAGTCTCAAAATCCGTCTCTAACTTTGTCTGACCTGGCCGGACATAATATGGAATGATTTAAAAAAAGCCCATATTATGGCCAGAAATAAAAAGAATAAAAAGAACAAAAAGACTACATACAAAAGGGGTAAAGTAGAGATAACAGGAAATGATCCCGCCTCAAAAGCGCTAATGTTTACTGAACTCCTTACATCACGGGCATTTTGGATAGCCTTATTATTAATAGCTCTTTTTACTGACCCTAAAGCAAGCTGGATACCATTACTGCTTCGATACCTAAAAGCAATCGGCAAATATTTATTGACCCTTTTTATGGTACTGGTACCTTTACTGATGCTTCTCTCAGGTTAAGTATGTTATTTTTTGTTCAATTGAAAAGGAAACCCTTATTTTAGGGACTATTAGCAGTTCTTTGAAGATTACTGGTCGGAGACGGTAATTATTATCCGTACGGGTTGACGATGGCGGGGATTAGTAGCAACGTACTTAAGGGCAGTAACTACTTTGAAAACAGGTTAAAGTTCGGCAGTAAAGAACTGCAATCAAATGAGTTTACTTCCGATGGCGGCTTGGAAACTTATGATTTTGGAGCAAGAATGTATGATCAACAAATAGGAAGATGGTGTAGAATCGACCCGCTGACTGAATTTTCAAGAAGGTGGTCTCCGTATAATTATGCATTTGATAATCCAATCAGATTTATAGATCCAGATGGAATGCTATCATACGATTGGAATAAAGATCAATATGTAGATGAAGATGGTGAGACTGTTTCTAATGAGGATGCGATGGTGCAAGCGAAGAAAATGGGCACAACGGTATATAAGGCGCAATCTAAAGGTGGACCTAAGAAGGATATCGTTGATAGTTATCTTAAAGACGTAGCGTTCTTTCAAGATCATAGGGCGGGATTTGGTGACGATGGAGGGTATGCTGCCGTCGGGGAAGGAGATCTTAAGAAGATATATTTTGGAAAAGAAGTAAATAACTTTAATCTTACATTTAACTTTGAATTTCTTTCCCAAGAAGGCGCAGATAAATTTGCCGATGCAGAAAAGGACGGTATAAAGCATTTAAATGACATGGCTAATACTGCTATAGGTTTAGTTGTTCCTCCTTCGAAGTATGCAGTGCTGGCCGCCACATTGATGGGGTTGGTTGGGCCTGAGTGGTTTAAGTCATTGATGCCGATTGATCCTAGAGCAGGTGATAAGTTAACCATGTCTTTAAGTTTTTCGTTAAAATTATCTGTAGATGGCAATAATTCCTTAGTCATGGCTACAACGGGAACAGTAGTTAATAGTGTTGGTAAGGTAGTGGCAACTAAGACAGATCCAAGAGCGTCCTCTTTGTCTATTGGTTTGGGATCAACGGATATACAGCTCTTAAGAATTTTATCAGGTATGAAAAGTGTAAGTAAAACCGCAGTTGTTAAATGAGGAAAGCTTTAATATTTAAATTTTTAATACTAATCCCGTTATTTTTCTACCGCTACTCTGTTGGCGCAGACAATAGCTCTTTTCTAGGCATTAAGGGAGATACTTATTTAATGATTTTCTGTCTGGTTTCTTTAATTGTTTCTGGGATTGAGATATTCGCGTATTTAAAATCGAAAAGCGCCGGGGTACTTAACGTAGCAGATACATTGGAATCAGGGGTGGTTTTTCTATTTAATTTAATAGTAGTTATCTATGGCATATATGTTTTTGTTACAGAAGGGAAACATATATTTCTATACATCAGTATAATTTATACAATACAATGCATTTTCTGGGCAGTTGTTTTTATACGGAAATATGGAAAAGGTCAATCACCACCTGAATAGAAATCTGTAAGAAGCAAGCCTGAACAAAAAGCCAGTTAATGCTGGCTTTTTGTTGTCTAGCTCCCCCTAGCATTTAAAATTCCTAATCATTATGCCGATATGATTAAATGTATGTATCACCCCGATAACAGCCCCTAGGATTAGCAACAAACATACCTGAGCGATAGCTCCCACCTCATCTATGCCCCGGACGTTTCCTCCTTATTTTCAGCCAAGCGATTTTTTGTTCAATTGAAAAAGTAAGGCTTATTTTAGGGGTAATAGAAGTTCTTTGAGTACTGTTTTTTAGGGATGGTAATTATTATCCATATGGGTTGACATGGCGGGGATCAGTTCGAATACGTTGAAGGGTATGAACTATCCGGAGAATAGGAAAAAATACAACGACATAGAATTTACGGAAGACCTTGATCTGGATATTTATGATGCGCATTAAGGAATTTAGATCCGCAGATAGGAAGATGGAACTTAATGGAAGGCACAGCCTCCCCACGTTCATACTTGCCAATAATCACTCTGGAAACATTACTCTCCCTGGCCAGGTCTGATTTAAATAACGTCGTCACGGAAAACTTTTTGGTATTCTGGAATCAGAGTTGTTTTATATCAAAAGTCAAATCCATCAATTCTTTACACCAGGATAGTTAATTGTATAAAATACTATAATAGTGACAGAATCAAGCCGCTTAAATTAAAAAAAACGTCTAAGCTTTTGGGTTCACTTCACTTTGGAGGCGCCCTCTTCTTTTTTAAGCTGATTTTAATTCCCCATCTTCCGCTTTCAGCGTAAATTTCCTTCGTTAAACGGACTTACAACTCAATCAAAACATGCTTATGAGACGTCACGCACTGCTCATCGCTATTCTATTGGCGGTGACTTCCCTCGTGCGCGCGCAACAGCGCC
>Ga0209564_1001634_pt1 | contig 21707 bp, 40 predicted proteins | sample AraplaCol_mMF_r2_FD_184272 | JGI IMG/M metagenome (GOLD analysis project Ga0209564, IMG submission 184272) | Arabidopsis root microbial communities from North Carolina, USA - plate scrape MF_Col_mMF_r2 (SPAdes) (version 3) | ecosystem: Host-associated > Plants > Roots > Endosphere | place: USA...
AAGCCGGCCGCGGCTTCGCGGTCGTCGCCTCCGAAGTGAAGACGCTGGCCGAACAGACCGCGAAGGCGACCGGCGAGATCAGCCTGCAGATCTCCGGCATCCAGACCGCGACGCAGGAATCGGTGAACGCGATCCGCGACATCTCCGCGACAATCGAACGGCTCTCGGAAGTGTCCTCGACCATCGCCGCAGCCGTCGAGGAGCAGGGCGCTGCGACCCAGGAGATCTCGCGCAACGTGCAGCAGGCCGCGCACGGCACCCAGCAGGTCTCCTCGAACATCACCGACGTGCAGCGCGGCGCGGCCGAGACCGGCTCGGCCTCCTCGCAGGTGCTGTCGACCGCCAAGATGCTGGCCACCGACAGCAACCGGCTGAAGGACGAAGTCGGCAAATTCCTGCGCACGGTGCGCGCGGCCTAAGACGCGCGGCGGCATTCGCCCGCCGCGCCGACCCATCTATCGCGCCAGCAGAAATGCCATGGCGACGATGAACAGGACGGCCGTCGCCACGACGGCCGCAGCCGCGCCGGCGGCGATCTTGGCCTTCTCTCTGGGCGTGGTGGAGCGCATCGGGAGCAAGGGAACCGGACGGCGCGAGAAGGTTCGCGCGCGATGATGTCGCACTTTGTTCTGCTTATATAGTCTGGTCGCGTCCCAATTCCGAGTCGCGAGCGGTCCCATGATCCCCAATCGTCCACCGGTGCTGGCCCACGAACGCTTCGTTGCCGACCGCGAGAATTTTGCGGACCTCGATCTTGCCGCGCGCTTCGAGCGGATCGAGCGGACCAACCTGTGGGGCGCGGCGAGCTCGGTCTCCGGCCTCGGCTCGGAGGATGTCGCCACCGCTGCGATCCGGGAAGCGCTTCCGCCGCTGTTGCAACGGCTCGGCGTGCGCTCGCTGCTCGATGCGCCCTGCGGCGATGCCGGCTGGATCGGCCGCATCAAGCTCGATCTCGACTATACCGGCATCGACATCGTGCCGTCGTTGATCGCTGACAACAGCGAGCGCGCGGCGCGCGGTGAGCTTCACGGCCGCTTCCGTCTCGGCGACATCACGCGCGATGCACTGCCGCCTGCCGACTTGATCCTGTGCCGCGACTGCCTCGTGCATTTGAGCTTCGCCAACATCGCGCGCGCCATCGGGAATTTTCGTGCGAGCGGCGCGCGCTTCCTGCTGGTCACGACATTCCCCGAATGGGACGGCAATTTCGATTGCGAGGACGGCGACTGGCGCGCCCTGAACATGGAGCGGGCGCCGTTCAACTGGCCATCGCCGCGCGAGCTGATCGACGAGCGCTGCGAGGAAGGCGCAGGCGGTTGGCGCGACAAGAGCCTTGGACTGTGGCGGCTGGATCAATTGCCCGACGCGGAAGCCACATAGCCGCTCGCAACAGGGCGGCAGGCGTCTCCGGGCTGACCAAGGAGAGTGTTCAGATGATGGATGCCAGATGCAGCTGCGGCGCGCTTGCGCTCTCGCTGTCCGGACCGCCCGCTCTGGTGGCTGCCTGTCACTGCACCGACTGCCAGCGACGAACCGGCGCGCCTTTCGGCGTCGGTGCGTTCTATCCAACTGACACGGTCACGATCTCGGGGCGCCCGAAAGAGTTCGTCCGCGATGGCGGCAGCGGCGCAAAGGTCCGTAACTATTTTTGCCCCGACTGCGGTTCAACGGTGTACTGGCGTGCAGACAGGCTGCCGACCATGATCGGCGTCGCCGTCGGCGCGATCGCCGATCCGGAATTTCGTGCGCCCGCGATGTCGGTGTTCGAACAATCCAAGCATTCCTGGGTCGAGATCACCGGCGCCGAACATTTCGCGCAGGGCAGTGCGACCAAAGCTTCGCGCTGAATGGCATCTGCTGAATGGTATCTCAGGGGTGGTGCCGGCTGAGGGGATTGAACCCCCGACCTTCGGTTTACAAAACCACGACACACCTCGGCCACCGCAGTCCTATCAAGCTCTTAGCCGCTCCGGCATCGGCAGCAGGGGGCGCTGAAATGCAGCGCGGCGCAGCAAGTCGGGGACAGTTCGGGGACAGTCCCTCCGAAATGGAGAATTCCATTCTCCTTGGCTTCATGGGGATGGTGTAGGCGCCCATCCTCAGTATCGGCCGCATCGCCCGTGTCTATCCGCGCACCCCTTTGACGCCCCCAGGGCGGTGGGGGTGGGGATAGCGCCGAAGGCGGGGCGTTCAATAAATCAGCTGCACAGGCGGCGCGAGACCATCCACATGATGTGCAGGGCCATGGCCCATCCGGCAACGGCCGCACTGACCATCAGCCAGCAATCACGGTCAAACCGTTTGAGGAATGTCGGCATCGGATTCTCCCTGGCCCATGGAGAGGTGATTTGCGAATCAGCGTCAATACTGGGGAGAGGCGCGTACGGGCCGAGAGGGCAGAAAAAAGTTATCCCATGTCAAGGTAGGCGGCCGGATAGTTATTCACACCCTAAAGCGTTGACGGCTTTGCCAGATTCAGAAATCAAGTGCCAAGCTGTGGAAATCGACGGCTGAAATCACCACGGGATAAGTGATGCTCATTATCCGCAATGGCCTTTCCGTCAAGGCGTCCATCGGATAAGCGGGAAGTAGGTAGTGCTTTGGCGAGCACTACCTACAGCCTGGTGGAGAGCCGACGGCATCTCCTCCGCAACGTTGAGCGTTGTCGCTTCCCCCAGGCTTTCTGTCAATCACATAGCGCGCGGGCAAAAACCCGAGTTGCGCAACGGAGAGCTATTGCCATGTCGGATAAGTTGCTGGTGAGCCTTTGGGGCGTCAGTATCAACGCGGAAGGGCTTTGGGCCATCGCTGCTGCAATCATCATCGTCTGCATCGTCGCCGCGGTAGTCGTATGGGGCCGTGCTTAGACCTAAGTGGTGCTTGAAGGACGGCTCGCGCTGCTTTTCAAGCGGGCCATGTCTAGCCAAGAACAAGAGCCGCTTTACCGCATAAGCAAAGATGAGCGCTGGGTCGCTCCATCCTACAGAATGCGTCGGATGCTCCGCCGCGTGTGCAAAGTGCATGAAGCGGATACGCTCATAGACTGCGTCCGATACGAGACTTATTGGCGCCGTCTTCACCCGGCCTCGGAACTGAAGTTACTCCTGGAGGCGCTGGTTGCCGAACACCCTGACGGCAAATGGCCCGACTTCCTTGGCAATGAGTTCAAGCTCACTAAGGACAACACGCTCCCGTTCATCCTCATGTGGGAGCAGCCTCTCGGATGGTACGATACCCGTTAGCTCTTCGAAGCTAAGAGGGCATCATTGGCTTGAACCCAAACACCTTGGCCAACTGCAACCACTCCATCTTCGGCCCGCAGATTTAAATCATCCACGAGAGCCTGGAGAGCTTCACGCACCCCCGCAGACGGTGCGGCTGGCGGCTGAGCCATGTTCGACAGCTGCCCGAGCTGGAAAGCCCGTTTAAGGGCAGCCCATAGCGTCACGACGTGCATGTTTCGGCGCTTGGCGTCGTGGACTTCTTGAAGCGTTTGGCACTTCATTATTTTTGTGCCCAAGAACTCCATCTCCTGCATCGTAGCAGCTTGCTGCGGGGATGCTGGGCGGGTCATCGCGGCGGCAAAGGCGGTAGATAACTCAGCTTCTACCCTTCCACACGATGCTAAGCGTTCTTTGTGACCAAGCGTGTAGCTATATTTGGTGGCTTTGACGAGATACCAACCACCCGGCAATTCAATCCGGCTCGGCGCTGTGGTGTTTGGGGTATTCATGCTGCCACCCTCTCACAGGACGTGAGCGGAATATCAAAGGTGACGATAATCGTACGGACCATGGTCCCACTCGACCGAAAAGCACCCTCGGGGAGTAGTATGAAGCGGCCCCCCATCTCTTCGACAAAGGTTCTGAAAAAGTTGCTCTTCGCGTTTTCACGAAACTCAATGCCGGCGGACATTACAGACACCAGCCGACCGCCAGGCTTTAAGAAGTCCGCGGCGTGCATGATGTGTTTTATGTCAGCCTGCTTCGAGAAGGGTGGGTTCATAATCACCCGGTCGTAAATCGGCACCGGCTTTTGCGCCAAGAAGTCGGCTTGCATCGCCTCATCTGCGAGAAGCCCCACGACCTCGAAATTCTTCGGGAACAATTCGATGGCAGTGACCGTGCAGCCAGCTTGCTTTGCGGCCTTAACGATGGCGCCACGGCCAGCGCTTGGTTCAAGGATGCGCATACAGGGCTTCGGGTCGGCCAATTCGATGAGCCGCGCCACCACGTCGGACGGGGTTTCAAAAAACTCAAAGTCTCGCGCGGAGGAGATCTCGCCAGTGAAAATAATAGGTTCAATGGCCTCGGCGGCCCCACCCTCGAACAGGTGAGCCTTTTCCTTCCGGCTCCACTTTCCGCCAGCGGCTTCTAGGGCCTCGTTGGCAGCGACGTAGTCTTTTCGGTCGAGCTGGCGCGTAATGCGTAACTGTTGCCCGTTGATTTCCGAATTGGCGAGAATTTCAACAATGTGTGGTGCAATTTTCAAATCCCTCTCTTTCTCTTAGATTAAATTGCTCTCAGCAAAGCCGCTGATGTTGCCGCACTTGGCGACGATAGCAGCGCGGAGTTCTTGCAAGAAGTCTTCGCTCTCCAGCTCATCCCGGTCGGCATCAAGCAGAACCTCTTGAGCCTTGATAGGCTTATCGAACATGGCGCTGATAACGGTGCATCCGCTGGGGTGCTTCCATTTGAATCCCTCGGCGGTGAAGGTAAGGCGGTGAATCTGGCGCTCAGCGTAGCCTACTCGGTGTCCGTTCCAAGTGCAGGCTGCTTCTACCCGTTCGGGCTCGTCGGTCTCTTTGCCGATAAGCTCAATGTCGTAATCTGATTGAAAATCATCCAAGAAATCTTGGGTTTCATCGGTCAGATATGGTGCGTTTTGCATATTGATTTCTTTCCTTAAGCCACTGAATCGTGCGCCGAAGGAAAGGGGTCGTCAATAAAATTCGGAAAAATAAAATCGGGGCCGCGCAAATTCTGCTTAAGGAAAGAGCGGACCCCTGGCCTCCTCGAAAGGAACGGTTGGCCAAAGCTCTCACACCCTTCCATTCTCGGCAAGCGCGCTTTAAGGTCCGGCCTTCGTTAAAGGTGCCTGATGAAGAAACAGAAGCCGTTCACTCCGCCTCCCGAGCATGAGTTAGGCCGCAAGGTCATCCTCGGCTTCATGGGCCTTGGCGTAAACGACATGAAGTACACGCTCGAAGCAATGCATCGTGTATACGATAAGGCCCGTAAAGCTCATGACGAGATGATGGCGCATGAGTTGCGGCGCCTCGAAGTGGAGGAGAAGAAAGCTGCGGGCTTCAAGAAGACCAGGGCGAAGCCTAAGCCAACCCATCGCAGCAAGAAGGACCGCAAGCTCACGTGGACGGGTAGGGGCTCGATGCCGCGCTGGATGCGGGAGGAGATGAAGGCGTTGAAGTTGAAGCCAGATGCGTTCCTCATCAAAGCGCGGTAGGTTTTGGAACTATCCCCATGGTGTTCTCACCGATTGGGAGGACACTCAGGGTATTCGGCATGTCTTCAAGGCGGCAAAAATCTGCGGCAAAGCCGGGTGGGACCGACAACACTGGTACGGCTCGATGGTTCACTTCCGCTTCACGGACCTAGACGAAGCGATCATTTTCGCCGTCATCACAGAAGGCGAACTTTTGTGAGTTAGCAATCAGCGGGCTCACTTCTCCTCCACATGTTCGATGAAGGTGATGCCTCCGATGCCGTGGTCCATTGCATGAAAAACTGTGATGCCTGAAGCATTCAACATAACGCTCCAGACCTCCCCCAGGTCATCATAGGCTGCGAGAATTGGCTCAGGCGTACAGTCCTTCTCCCACTTTGGTCCGACGTCGTAGCGCTTGCCGTCCAACTCGCCGACTTCGGCAATTACTTCCTCGTCCATCTCAAACGTTTGAGGCTTAGCGTGGGCGAAGGTATTGCGCAGCTCCTTCATCGCTCTCATGCTACTGAAAGGGCGGACCTTCCAATCAGGTGCCATTTTCAACGCGGCGAAAACCTTGTCTTCTTTAGTGTCAGTGCCCCATCGCTCCTTCCAACCCTTCACCAGCTCGGCGCCGAAGAAGTTGAGGTAAGCTTCGAATGCGAAGGCGATCATAGTCGAGCAGGCCATGCAGTCATGGAACAGATGGTCGTGTTTGCCTGAGGCCAGCTTGTCTTTGATAATCTGCTGGAGATACAGCGCAGCGCCGTCGAGGTCGTTATGCGGGCGAACGTGCCGGGTCTCCTGGACACGCGCCTTTATCCTCTTCGCCATAACGCACCTTTCTGCCCCGCCAAGCCAACTTGGCCGTCTTCGGCGCAAAGCCTAGCCTCGGCTAATATTCGTGGAGGTTGTATGGCCGGTATCGTAGCGAGTTTCAAAGCGCTGTCACTGGACGAGATGATTGAGGCGTACCCGCATATCACCGCGTTGCTGGCGGCAGCCAAAGACGCTCGGCGGCAGGAATTGGAGAAGGAAATTCGAGAGCTGGGCTTTCGGCCCGGTGAAGCCCGGAAGCCGCCCGCAGTGGCGAAGTACCGGGGTCCTAATGGGCAACCGTATTCCGGGAGGGGCGCGTTGCCAAAGTGGGCAATCGAAGCAGGGGTGACGACCAAGGAAGGAATGGAGAAATTCAGGGTCTGAAGGTGCATATCTCCGCCGGGGGTACGTGCCTCCATAGCTTCCGAGTATTGATTTGGGAGATCAGCTGAGGCGTTACCTCGTACCAAGTAGCAACATCGATGCCCATATAACCAGCTTCAAGGAGGCGTTTGATGTAGGCTACTTGGCTTCTGACGAGAACTGCATTGTGCTTTTGCTCACCCCTAAGCACGCTCACGCCACCCGGTAAGTGGCGGCCCTTGTCGTAGGCGTCCTTGAGGTTCTCGGAGTGTGTGCCAGCCCAGAGGTGCCGGGGATTGCAGCAGGGGCGGTTATCGCATTCGTGGCATACGACGTTGCCATCGGGCGGCAAACGCTGGTTCGCGATGATCCAGGCAAACCGATGAGCGGTGACGCTTTTCGGCTTTTCGATGCAAAATATTCCGTAGCCGCTTGAGGAGATGGCGCCGATCCATGGCCAACATTCGTTGGGGCCGCGCCTGTCTACTTTACGCAAGAATCTTTCAATGACATGTTGTGGGAAGTCCACGAACCTCGCTTTCGTTGGATTGATGACCGCCTGTTCGAGCAGGCGGTTTTATTGTGAGGTCTGCGGGTCACCTCGTCCAGAAAATTCACAGGCCACCGACCCGGTACTGGGCGTAGAGGGTCAGACCCAAGCCCACCCACAGCGCCACCTGCATCACGGTCAGCGCCCATAGCGGGACCGTTGGCAGCCATTGCAGCGCTGGTGACTTCGCCAGCTGAATGACCATGCGCTCGTGGGCGCGGACGAACCGGGCAATCATCTGGCATACCCTTCTACAAACTCATCCCCGAAAAGCCGGGCGAAATCTTCATAAGCCCATGGCGAGGCCTTTGGACCAAACTCAATCGCACAATCTGGTGTCATTGCGACGGCGGCTGCTGCAAGTTTCTTCACGAGGTCGAGTTGAGCGTTCGTCGGTCCACGGTCGGGGTTGGGATAGAGCTTCACCCTGGCAATCCTGGCCCTCGTGAATGGACGGTGCTCCTTGTACGTCCCATCCTCGTAAATGGTGAGGGTGGGCCTTTTCACGTCGTCATAGGCGAAGGAAACGTGCTTGGGCATGATGCACCTCGCGGCGGATTCTAGTCAGAAAAAAGCCCTCCGCAAGGGAGGGCAAGTCTGGGGGAGGAAGGGTTGGGGTTTCCCATCGAAGGGAGCTGCACCGCCTGGTCAGCACCCCAAGCTCGATGTTCACGTTGAGCAGAGGTCTGCGAACGGATGCTTCGTAGTGATGTTGCCGGGGAAGGGCGATGTGCCTTCCTTGAAGACAAGCTCCACGGTCGGGTCCAGGCTCGTGGCGACGTTCGCGAGATGCGCGATTGCCAGCCTCTGGTAGTCGTTCGGGAATTCTTCGCCGAAGACGACGCCGACGCGGGTTTGCCGCCGTTCCAGATTGGTCAGGGCGATGATGTCGCCGTTGATCTCGATGAAATGGGTATAGGTCGCGTGATTGCTCACGCGCTCAAACGTGATGCTCTGCATGATGATGTCTCGCTGGTGAGTGTGCGAGCATCGTGAGTCAGGAAGTTGTATACCGCAACGAGCTTGAGGGGGCGTGAGAGCGCATAAGAAAGTCCCCCTCCGAAGAGGGGGAAGTCGTCAGCACCTTGCGAGTCCTAAGCTCTCAACGCGGCTTTCTGTGTCCCTGACCGCGCCAGCGTGCCTCGTCGCTGCTCTGGGAAGAATCGCACTGACGAGCTTTCGCTATCCGAAGAGGTCGAGCTGCGGCGGCGCAGGTATATCGACGACGCCGTTGTCTTCTATGAACTTGGCGGTCGTCATGTCCTCGCTTGCCCAGGGGAATTGAAGCAGTTCGCACGTAGGACAAGGCGAGTTCTCGGGCTCGGGCGTCTCTCTGGTCCACTGCATCAGCTGGTGATCCCAGTCGCAGCGGTACCAGTGGCGATGCATGTTAGTCGCCATCGATATCCTCGTCAGCGTAGTAGTTGCTGTCCGTCAGCACTTCCGGCCGGTAGTGCGAGAGCTTTTCGTCCTCACACTTCGGGCAGACCCTCGCTAGGGGAATTCCGCGGGCATCGTTTGCCCAACGGGAAGATAAGCCGCTGCCACATGGACAGGGGCGTGCGTCGTCGATCGCCATAAGCGTCTCCGCAGAAAAGGTTGAAGATGTTTGGTTGGTGCGACGAATCTTGCGCCGCCGGTCATTCCTCGTAAAGTCGAAAGATCGGGGGAGGGATTCTTATGCTTGTGATTTTAGCTGTACTCGCCGCAATGATGAGCGTCGGCATTGGAGTAGGAACTGCCTATCAAGTGTACCTATTTCTTTGGCGCCCGGAGCAGACGCTCGGCTTCAATCGGGTGACGCAGCGCGAGAAGATGCTTCGATATGCAGCAATCGTCGCCACGATGATTGGCGTAGGCTACATGATCTACAAGGGCGTTGAGGGCATGCTCTGGTGGATTCCGCGAAGCTGGGTGCAAATCGACGAAGACGGCGACGCGCAGTGGATTGGCCACAGCATCGCAGGGCTGGCCGCATTTGTCGGTTCGTTGCTCGTCACGTCGAAGCTGGAAGAAGTCGCAAGAGAGCTTGTGCGCTTTCGGGAGAATGCCAGTAACAAAAGCTCTTGATGTATACGACTTCTCTCCGCAAGCTTGGCTTCGACGGCTAGGGCGTGCAAACGCAATAGCCTGAAAGCAGGCCCATACTCCTGTTGCCGTCGGCGTTTTTCAGTATGGCGCCAACACAATGAAAGTATGGAGCATTGAATGTCTCGTCAAAATTGATCTGCGTCTGCGCTGCGCGGTCGGCATACAGCTGCAGTGTAGTCCTTCCTAAATACGCTCCCAAGCAACCGGATCACCATCCAGAGGATGAGTGCTATTGCGGCGATTATCGCAGAGACCATGTTGGTGGAACGGGCGCTTGTGTCTTCACATTGAATAACCCGCGTGGCGGCCACCCCTTCGACACTCATTGCAATGAGTTTCGCTTGGTAGGCAAGGCAGGATGGCGCGACGCATGAACAAATTGCGCAAACCCGAGAGCGACTTTACTCAAATCCCGAACGGCCTGTTTCGCGATAAAGGCCTGAGCCTCAAAGCCAAAGGCGTGTACTGCCTTCTATTCTCAAAGCCAGATGATTGGGTGTACATCGAAGAGGTTCTGGTGCGTGAGAGCACTGATGGCCGTGATGCCTTCCGGTCTGCAATCACCGAGCTGGCTCGCGCTGGCTGGTTGAGCAAGAAGCAGGTGCAAGAGAAGGGCTCCTTCGGTCACACCGAGATATGGCTCCACACCGTCGCCGGAAAACCCGTCGACGGTTTATCCGTCGACGGAAAATCCGACGCTACTAATACTGACCTTACGAACACAGATGAAATAATCCCCTCTGTATCCCCCCAACCAACGAAAGCCTCCAAACGTGCAAACCTCCCTCTCCGAAGCCTTGACGAATTTCTGCAAGACAGCGGAGGTCAGCCGCCAAAGGAATTCTCCGACTACGCCGCTAGCCTCGGGTGGACACCAGAGTTCGCTGGAAGCGTTTGGACAAAGTTCTGCCGGTACTGGCGAAGCCCTGATGCAAAGGGCGGTGGTCGTAAGCGGGACTGGCTCAGCACTTGGCAGAACTGGTGCGATCGAGAAGCCGCGAACCGCGGCGGAGGCGGAAGCTCTCGCAGTAGTCCTAACAAGGGACTCGCTGCCGCCCTCGATTTCAGCCTGGCTGCACGCAATGGAGCAACACAGCCTGGTGGCGGCGTCAGTGGGGGGCAAGGCTCCGGCGATGCCTGCGTTGACGGAGGCGGAACGGTCCCAGCTATCCCAGCAGGTGAAATCCCTTTCTGAGATCCTGCAGCCTGCAAGGGAGCGCGGCCCCGAACTGGAAGTCGCCATCGGCAGCATGTTCGCGGTCATGAATGTGTTCACCGGGGATGAAGCTAAGCTCAAGCTGCAGGTGGCAGGCTGGTGCGAAGCCCTGGGCGATTACCCGCTGTTCGCCATCCGCAAGGCGGCGAAGTGGGCGGTGACGGGGAGGGAGAAGCTGCCAAGCGTGTCCGCCTTCATCGACGACGTGAGGCTTGCGATGGGCGGCAACGTGATGGAGCGGCACCGGCTGCTTCAAAAGCTAACTCAACAGAAAGTGGGGTGATTGGAATGGAATGAAGCTCGGCTCGAAGAGTTCTGGAGCCACGTAGTCAAAGGAGGCCCCGAGCAATGCTGGCTCTGGTGTGGCCCAATCTTAGACGGCAGGTATGGGCGTCTCTGGAACATCCCGGCGCACCGGCTGAGCTGTGAGATCGTCAACGGGCCAATCCCGCCCGGCATGCTGGTGATGCATTCCTGCGACAATGGCTTTTGCGTCAACCCTCGGCATTTAAGTGTCGGCACTCCCGCGGAGAACATGGCCGACAAAATGAGGAAAGGGCGGAGCGGCACTACCAGGCTCTGCGCGTCAGAGGTGCGGGAAATTCGCGCCCTTCGGGAACAGGGATACTCCTTTCGGAAGATTGCCGCTGAGACGGGCGTAGCTCTTTCGGGAGTCCATGGGATAGCGAACCGCCGAAAGTATTACTGGATACCCTGACCCGCTAAATATAGCGGCTTGCGTTTGTTCACGTTTTGCCCCCATTCTACTTGGGAATTTTCCCAGGTTGTCCATGCCCACACTCGAATATCTCCGCTCGGAAATCGAGCGCATGCGCACGCAGATAGGTCGGCAGCGCAAGGAAATCCTCCAGCTTCAACGTGCCGGGATAGGGACGGCCTCGGCCGAGGCGCTCCTGGCCCGGATGCAGGCCAAGGTGGACCAGCTCGTTGCCCAGCGGGATGAGATGAAGGGTGCTCAGCCGCGGGAGGCGAAGCCGCGGGTTCTGGGTGGTCGAAAGTGGTAGATGGACAACCTTCGACGCTTTCCGGCGCCGTGGACGATGGAAGAGGACAAGGACGGCTTCCGCGTCTTCGATGCAACCGGTTTTTACATCTGCGGCGTCATGCACCGCGAGGACCTGCACAGCCACGGCTACCAGTACGCCAGCCAATTCCTCTCCCGCGATGAGGCGAGACGAATTGCTAAGGCGATATCCCGGCTGCCCGAGCTGCTGAAGCGGCCGCAGTATTGAGCCGCCGCCACCTCCCGGCAATAATGAGCCGGGGGGAAGCACCATGGAGTCATGGCTTATTGTGCTGGTCATCGCTGGCGGGTGGTACCTGTGGCAGCGTTCGAAGAACCAGGAGAAGGCGACGGCCGCCAATGAGCGGCTGGAGAAGGACAGGCGCCTTTACGAGCACATCAAGACTGGAATGCGGGAGTATCACTGGCGTGAGCGCGACCAGCCGCTATGGCGGGCCAAGCACGGTGAGAGGGTCTTCGAGACCGCTCACCTCATCGCCTTCCACCTCGACCATTTCGCCGAGAGCCGGGTTGGCTTCTACTTCAAGGACCTGGACGAATACGGGATGTACAGCTTCTTCGCCGGCAACGATGACGATTTCATCGAGAGCTATTACCGGACCGACCGGGACTTCCAGAAGGAAGGTGTCCTCTTAGCGGGCGACGACTGAGCCCAATGAGGGGATGTGATCTGCTTCACGTGACGCCTTTGTAAAACTTTTTCGGTTGACGGATTTCCCCGAATATACGGACAAAATCCTCAAGAAAATCAGACACTCAGCGCGGTCATTGTGAGTCGAGTTAACGCCGGTCAAATTTTTAGATGGCTCCAGCGTGAATCAATTCGCTTGCGAGTCTTACAATTTCGGGTCTTATGAATCTTAGTCGGCGACGCAGAATCCAAACTTAAATGGAGAGCTGCGCCTATGTCTGATCATCCCGAGCTGCATGTTAAATTCCTGGGCCTGAGCCTCAGCGCTAAAGGCGCGCTGGCGATCTGTGCCGCCTTGACCATCGTTCTGTCCGTGCTCGCCTTCTACCGGTTTTGATTGACGCTCGCTTGCGATCGGCTCACGATTCCGGCCATGCAAACATCTCAACCTGTGAAGCGGCGTCGGCCCGGACGGCCGAGCCTTTACAACGAACGAACCGTACCCGTTCGCGTGCCAGCCAAACTCGTGGACGAGGTTAAAGCGCTTCTCCGCAAGGCCCCGCGCAAGCTTCCTGTGTACGTTGTCGGAAAACCGATCAAAGCTCTTTGATTGGGCCGCAAATTCGTGCTCGGCTTGGATCTAGGGACAACCCTCGGCGTAAGTAGGGTGTATCTGGATGGAGGACTCGATGCCCAGGCACTTCGGTTTGAAGGCAACATCGGCAGCCGGACGGTCGGCGTTCACAGGATCGTCCAGCGCTTCGCCGGACCGGATTGCATCGGCGTCTGTATCGAAGAGCCATTCTCCGGACAATTCAGCAGTGTCAAGGCGCTCTTCCCCATGCTCGGAGCTGCCGTACTCGCCTGCGAGTTGGCGGGGCTGCCATGGGCGACGATCCATCTCAGTAAACTGAAGATACTTGCGACCGGAAAAGGCAACGCCAAGAAGCCCGAGATGCAGGCTGCCGCGAAGGCTCGCTGGGGAAAAGACCTCGGCGAGGATGAGGCTGACGCCGCGTGGACTGGAGCTTACGCCCTAGACCACCAGCTTTTTGGCTAAGTCTGACTCCTCCACATTCTTTCGGTCATTTGGAATGAAGAAGCTGCGGTCGTTCTGGGAGTCTATCGAAAACTGAGCCCTCACAAGCGCCACCTGCGAGTGGTCATGCGCCCAAACGTACTTGATGGCATTGCGGACCACTTGTTTGTTGTAGCTCCGCACTACATCGAGCGGATTGTAGGCATGGATTTCCCGGGTAGTCTGCTTGTCATTGGCAGCCAGAAAGAGATTTGTGGGGCTGATTGCGATGGCGAGGTGGCCGCCCTTAACACCAACACCATTGGTCATCACAATCGGGCGGTCAGAAGTGAGGAATCGGTATTTACTCCCGCCAACGTCCAGGACCGACCAATCCATGGCGTTGATGAAGTTTCCGATGTTCTGATTGTCTATGAAGCGTTGAAGAGCCAAAGCAGCGTATTGCTCACTGGCAAGCTGGTCGAAGGGCCCTAACGGCTCGGACGTGGGATCTTCCCGTAGCAGTCGCTCCCGCTCTCGTTCCCAGTGCTCGGGTAGACCATCGACCAGCCTGAACTTGATCTCGGCGACCGACTTTGGTGAACGGATAAGGAGAGCGATAAGAAAGCGTGACCAGGCGCTCCGCATGTGAGCAGACCAGTCGTCCATGTGCCTGCGATTAAGTTTTGCCAGCGCGTAGGAGGCCCAGTCGTCCACGAGCTTAAAGAAGCGGCTCTCGATCAATTCAGCCTTATCGTCTGGGAGGCCCGGGATGCGATATAGTCCCCGGACGTATCCGGTGGCGTCCGGATATTTGTACTGCCCCTTCACGATGCCGTTGTAGGGGGCGCTGAATTCCACGAGTCGTCCATTGCCGGGCACCGCTTTGGGGGGCGCCCACTGCTTTAGATAAAACACCGGGATATAGTGGTGCTTCGGGAGTTTTGGCTCCTTGGCCATGACCGACTCATCTGTGGGGATACCGCAGATTAGTTGTTGGCCTTGAGCAATTCAACCTTGGCCTCAGCTTGACGAATTGCGGCGATGTTGATTGCGGTCTGGCGGCGGCCCCCTGCTTGGCGGGCCGTGTAGTGGCAGCACACTTCCCACACCTGCGCGATTGGGATGTCCCAGAGCTTAGCGAGGCGCCGGACCTCGTAGTGAGTCTCCGGCGCGACCGTGATTGTAGTCTTCGTCTTGTTCTTCATGCGGCGGCCGCCTTGACTGGCTTGACCTTGACCTGAACGGCGTAGGTGGGCTCAAGAGGCATGCCCTTGCCAGCCATCCACACGCCGGTCTTCTCCCAGTCAATTACTGGGCTGATTTTTTCGGTGATGCATTCGGCGGGCAGCTCTTTCATGCTGACGCCGTAGTTGCGCTCCAGCCAAGCTCCGCTCATTGCTTCCTTGGTGAGGATGGAAACGACACCATCGCCTTCCAGGTTGGTCTCGCCGGTAGCTTTGTGGCGGCCAAGGAGCTCCTTCCGGATTTCGTCGAAATATGCGTAGCGCTCGTCTGCATAGGCGCGGGCATCCCGCGCCTCCTGCAGCAGCTGTTCGGTCGTCATCGTCTTGATGTTCTCCATGATGACGGCCTCCTAGAATGGGATTTCGTCATCGAAGGGCGCGTCGGTAGAGACGACCTTGACAGCGTTCGCGATAGCGACGCCATTCATGCCCTTGAACTCGCTGGATTCGCCAATCTTCTTGCGAATGAACTCAGGAAGCTTGTCGAAACCCTCCTGGTCAAACTCCACATCCGAGCCCTCGCGCGGGAGTAGGAAGAGCGTAGACGCATTGACCTGCGCCGGAGCGCTCATGCCTTTGATCATCGGCTTGGCGTCAATGACGTTCTGGTAGCCCTTGCTACCATCTTCGTTGATGGTCGTCGCCAAGGTGAGGCGGCAGGGCACCCCGAGAAGCTTGGTGATGTCGAAGCCTTTAAGCTCGTCCTCAGTGAACGGGCGCCCGCGCCAAGCTTCCAGGAACTTGCGGAAGTTTGTCGCTTTATCAGGGCTGCCGAGCGACGGGTTGAAGATGCGGTCAACGGTGAACGGCTTGCCTGCGTGGTCTCCGCTGCTCATGTAGCCAGAGCCTTCGCCGGTGAGATTGTCCCCGTGCAGCTCCCAGCCAATGCGGACAGATGCTTGCGGGTTGCCGTAGCTGTTTATGTGGGTGCCGGTGTCAATGAACCGATTGCAGATGGCGATGTATTCGCCGTCGTTGGGGCGAGGGTATTCCTTCTTCTCGCTCTGTTTAGCTATGTAGCCACTCATTTCCTCTCTTTCTCTTAGTTGGTGGTTCTATCAACGCCGCGCCGGAGCAACATGCCCAGGTCGGCATCAACATCGTATCCGTGCTTGCGGATGGCATCGCGGAATGCCGCTGAGCCCATCTCGCCGGAAAGGTCATCAATCAAACGCGCAAGCTCGCCGACGCGGCGCTTGTGCTCTGCTTCTTTGAAATCAGGAAGCACCGAAACGGCGCGCCCTCTCGTCTCTGTTTGCATAGTCATTTCTCCTGTTGTGAAAACAGGATGAGTCGAGAAGTCGTATACAGCAACAAAAAACGTGCAGAATTTACGTGGCAAATTTGCCACCAAAAATTTGTTGACGGGATTCCTGATGTGACTCAGCATGACGGTAACAACAGGAGATCGAACAATGACTATCAGGAATACACTAATAATCGCTGGCTTCGCGATGTGCGGCTGGTTTGGCATGGGCGCTGTGATGGCGCACGCAATCGTCAACCAATAGAAAGCGAGGGATTTGGAAAAGCTTAAGATTGAAGCCGGTAAGTATTATCGGACCCGTGACGGACGAAAGGCGCGTATCGACTGCATCATCGAGCCCGTGATGGGAAAACTGAAGTACCCGTGCGTGGGCGAGTTGGAAGGGTGGCTGTCTAAAACGCCACCGTCATGGCAACTGGACGGCTCATTTGATAGTGTAGAAAGAGAGCAAGACCTCGTAGCCGAGTGGAAAGAGCCCAAGCGCATCAAGGGCTGGATGAACATTTACGACCAGCTTCATGAAGATTTGCAAGCCACTGTTGTTGCGGAAGGCTCTGCATTCCCTGGCACGACTATCTTCTCAAACAAGTTGAAAGCAGACGAGGCCGCGGTCAAAGCCGCTGCATGGTCGGGTAATCGCATCGCTTGTGTCGAAATCGACGTCCTCGAAGGCCAAGGCGTAGATGGGAGCGCCCGATGAATGCGCATCCTCTCATTCTTTCGTCCCAATCCGCCTGAACCCACCCAGCATCAGCTTAACGTCCAGGCTCGCGTCGTCGAGTACTTGAAGAAGCACGGCGGCATTGACGCGCGTACCGTGCAAACGCTCGGGACGACTTCAGCGCACAAACTGCTCAGTCGTCTCCGCGACAAGGGCTACCTGCATCCTGCTAATGACCCGCGCGGCTTCGTTTCGCTGCCGAACGCAAGCGGGCAGGGCTGCTACCGGTGGCATCGGTGGACGGGCAAACAATGAGCGCACTCGCTGCCCTGATACTTGCCATCGGCATCTACAACGCCGGCCTCGCGATCGGGCGGGGCATCGTGAATGCTGAGCGGCTACGCCAAGGCCAAAGCCTCGGCAAAGAGTAATCTAAGAGAAAGTGAGGTCAGTGTGTGCATTCAAGATCACAGGGCCGGGCGACTACCGAACTCGTGAAGGCGTGAATCTCTCGATTCGGAGGCGATCACGCGATGCTTCCGGGGCTCGTACCTGGCCGTGGATTGATCAGAACGAGTTTACCTACCGCAACAGCGGACATTGGTTGAATCCGAGAAACCCGCATCCGTTTGACATCGTAGCAAAGGTTCGCGCCCCCAAGCGCAAACGTCGCCCATCAAAACCAACCAAGAGGAGGATAACTCCCATGACCAATCGCACCCCCAACAAATACTTTATCGGCAAGCTCGATAAAGCCATCCGCGGGTCCGTCTATCGCATCTTCCGGCGCCGCAAGAATAAGATGCTGCTGACCGTTGATGAGATGTGGACGCGCTCGGGCTGGAAGAAAATGAAGAAGGGCTATTTCAAGATAAGCCATCTTCTGTACAGCCAGGCCGCCGCTCGTGAAGAGCAGCGGTGGTACAAGAAGCATGGGCTCTAATGGAAAAGCCGGGATGGGTGGAGTTCGCTCCCGTATGGGGGCGACCTCACCGGCCCGGACCTTCGGATAGGTTTAGTGAAAACCTGATTTCCAAGGTGTTCGGGCTGGCGATGGCAAATCTAAGGGGTGAGCTGTCGGAAGTAGATACGCAAATAAGGTTTGCTCGGCTTCAAGTGCAAATGTCGATGAGCCGTCAGATTGAAACAATGAGAAAGTGAGGAAATGAAATACCTGAATGACCAACAACTGATTGACCGAGTGCTTTGGTACGGCCTGCTTATGATGGCTGCTGCCTGGACGTTCTTCCAAGTGAAAGACGCTTTGCAGTGATTTGGATACTTGCTCTGCTGGTGCTCTGTATTGTGGTCGAGATCGCCTACTTCATGAGCATCAACTCAGGCACTATCCCAGGAGATCCAAGTTTCTTTCAGTGGATGCTCTGGCTTTGGAGGAGACTCTTCTAAGTGACCGTACGTAGCTGTACAGCACCCCAAAGTGGGACTTTTCCGTACGTTCATTCTTTGGATAATTGTCTCATACCTGCCTTGAAAGGGCCTAGCCCCCCTTGGCAAGGCCTTGAAGGTGGGGAAAATTGTCCCTAGAACAAGTTGACAAAACCCAGCGATTCACAAGTTGGGGCCGAATGGTAGAGGAAGCACATGGGCCGTCTTAACCGGATGGTAACCATACCCCGGCGAGGCTCTGGCGAGAGCGCTGCCATTGAACTCCAACTCAATTACAACCGACCCTCTTTTACCAGGTCGGGTTCGAGATTTCCGGGAGACCCCCGGAAATGCCAGAGGGGCCGCCCGTAGGCGACCCCCCATCTTGTAGAACTATGGACTCCTGAGCCGTCCTACCGGCTTGGGAGTCCTCTACAGTGAGAGCAAACCTGCTCCCAGCGTCCGAACCGGAACCTCTTGTAAGAGGTCACCCGGACCGGCATGTGGATCGGACAGAACAGCTTCACGCTGCCCTCCTTTCTTCACCTGACTAGCGGATTAGGCCGCCGCCCCTTGGGGCCTGATAGTTCAGCACCCAAACCTGTGATGAAGGGGCGCGGGAACGAATCGGGTGAAGTCCACAATCTCGTAAATACCAAAGGGCAATCCCGAATCACAACCAAGGGACGGCCTTAAGGCGAGAAATAAACAGCCTTCTCCACCTCAGAAGGGGATGTCGAAGTCTACCTCCTGTATCGCCGGTTTGGCCGGCATGGGTTGAATATTGATGGCGACCTGTTGCCGGCGGGCGACAGCCTCCTGCTCCCGGGCCGCGACCCGGAGGTCGTGCCACTCCACCGCGAACGGGGCCAACTTGTCCGCCAACGGCCGGAGGTCATAGGACAGCCGGTCCTCGCGCGTCTTCTTCTCCACGCGGGCGATAAAACCTTTATCCTGCAGAGACTTGAGGCAGCGCTGCACCTTGCGGATGCCCAACCCCATGCGCTTCGCGATCGTCTTCGAGTGCGGGAATGGCGCGCGCTCGGCAGCGTGCCAGTGCGTGATCAGGTGCATCAGCACGTTCATCTCGTGCGGATCGAGGCCCAGGCGGGCCTGATACAGCATCAGCACGACCGGGTAGGTGCCGAAGCCCGGCACGGACGACAGGCCCCACTTCGCCCGGACCCGCGTCCGGTCGATGATGATGTCGCCAATGCTTTCGTCCGTTGTGTCCATGACCGGCCATAAGCCCGGATTCTGCTATAGAGTCCATGGGTGATCTTTTAACGGTGTCTGATGGGACGCTTTTTGTAGAGGTTGGCACAGTCCCGTCCCGCTAGAGGTTCCATATTACCGCTGCTTGGGTTACTATCAGCGGGTGAACAGAGGACGAGCAGCGGCGATGCGACCGGACGGGATGCCGGTCGGCAAGCCGTTCCAGGCAGGGGAGTCCGGCAATCCGGCTGGCCGTCCTCCCGGCATTCCCAACCTTGAAGCCCGCGTACGGGCGCTGCTCGACGGGGACACCGTGCTTCCCCAGCCCATCGCCGACGCCATCCGGGCTCAGTGCGGCGAGGACAAGAAGGCCATCGACGCCGTCTTCATCGTCGGGCTGCTGCAGGCGCTGCAGGGCGACAAGGCCTGGGCTCAGTTCATCGTCGAGCGCGGCTGGGGGAAGGTGCCGGACAAGATAGAGGGCGGTGACCCCGCCAACCCAGTCCAGGTTGAGAACAGGCTCGAAGTCGTCCTCGTCCGGCCCAAGGGAAGCTCTGATGCTTGAACCGCATCGAGATCCCCGAAAAGTTCGCCGGGCTCTTTGAGCCGCATCGCTACAAGGTCTTCCATGGTGGCCGTGGTTCGGGGAAGAGCTGGTCGGTCGCCCGCGCTCTTGTCCACCTGGCTGCCCGCAAGCCCCTTCGCGTCGTATGCGCCCGTGAATTCCAGAACAGCATCGAGGAGAGCGTTCACCAGCTCCTCAAGGACCAGATTGAGCTGTTCAAGCTGCCTTACACCATCGGCAAGTACAGCATCACAAACAAGATTGGTTCTGAGTTCGTTTTCAAGGGCTTGGCGAAGAAGGACGCCACGGCCATCAAGTCGCTTGAAGGTTGCGACATATGCTGGGTTGAAGAAGCGGAAGCAGTCTCCGATGCCAGCTGGAAGAACCTTACCCCCACCGTGCGGAAGGATGGTTCCGAGATATGGATAACATTCAACCCGGACATTGAGGATGCGCCGACCTACCGCCGCTTCGTGCTGCGCCAGCCAACTGACTGCATCTCCATCCAAGTCAACTATTTCGACAATCCGTGGTTTCCCAAAGTTCTGGAGCAAGAGCGGCTCGATATGCTTCGGGATGACCCGGATTCCTATGACAACGTGTGGCTTGGAAAACCAAGAACCTTCAGTCAAGGCGCCATCTTCCGTCGGGAGATGGAGGCTATGAAGGAGGGCGGTCGCATCGGAAAGGTGCCGCACGACCCAAACAAGCCGGTCTTTGCAATCTTCGACTTGGGCCATGCCGCTAGCGGGAGAGGAGACCCCAACTCCGTTATCTTCGCTCAATCCGGTGCCGGGACAGGTTACAACCTCATCGACACTTGGGAGGGTAACAACGACACCCTTCCTAACGTCATCTCGACGGTTCTGCTCAAGAAGCCGTATCGATATGCGAAGGTCATCATTCCTCACGACGGCAACAACACCAACAATCACACCGGCAAGACGGACCAGGAAATAATCGAGGAGTTCGGCCTCTCGGTCGAGCTATTGGAGCGCGCTCCTTCACTCGACAAGGACATGAACAATATCCGGGTAATCTTCCCGTACCTCTATGCCGATGAAGAGAACTGCAAGGGCTTGCTTGCCGCGCTTCGTGGACACCGTCGCGAGCGTGACGACAAGACTGGCATCTGGAGGTTCAAGCACGACTGGACAAGCCACCCCGTCTCAGCTCTTCGCTACATGGCCGTTTACATCAACATGAATGGGGGACTGCCTGCGGCGAAAGTGGCAAATGACAACCACGCCACACCACGCCGCATGGTCGCCTGCTAAAATCATTTGCCAGCGAAAAAAGTTCGGCCTTATGATTCAGCAACAACGAAAGACATGGAGATGGCTACCGACAAACAACAAATGGAAACCCAAGACCAGCGCATGGAGCGCCTGAAGTCCGAGCGCGAGAAGGAGCGGCAGGAAGATATCGCCGCAAAAGTGGCGAAAGCCAAGAAGGGCGGCATCACAGGCAAGGCGCTGGATCTCTACACCAAGGCGCTGAACGAAAAGTCCGGGTTCACCCTCATCCCGGCAGGAAAGGCGCCGCAGACCGACAAGGAGACCGGCGAAGAGTCCGGCAATCACATGGTCGAGGTCGAGATGATTGACGGCAAGCCGATTGAGTTCGACGGCATGGTTGTCGTTTCGACGAAGTAGCCACCCATCGCAGAGTACACCGCCCGCGAGAAGGAACTCTTAGAGAAAGCTAAGAGCCAGTTCGAGGCTGCCATCTGCAACCCGACGTATCAGGGATGGTACAGGCAGGCGAAGCAGGCGTACGGCTTTTACGAGGGCGGTCTCAAGCATTGGACACCGCAAGAGATTGAGTCGATTGAGGCCATGGGCATCCAGCCCCTGACCTTCAACAAGATCCTGCCGCGCCTAAACAACGTCGCCGGCATGGAGGTGCAGACCCGCACCAAGGTGACGTTCCGGGCGCGCTCATACGACAAGAATGAAAAAGACACCGCAGAGGCGCTGAGCGATCTCGCGATGTTCGTCCAGGACAAGAACAACTCCACACATATCCTCAGCCATGTTGGCCATGATGCCCGTGTATGCGGCCTCGGCTGGCATGAGTTCGATGTGCAGGACGGCGTTATCCGTGAGGGCCGCTCCGACCCGCTGCTGACCATTCCCGACCTGGCTGACCGTACGCCCGGCCTGACTGAGCAGCGCTTCGTCGGCAATGG
>Ga0209564_1001638_pt1 | contig 21636 bp, 18 predicted proteins | sample AraplaCol_mMF_r2_FD_184272 | JGI IMG/M metagenome (GOLD analysis project Ga0209564, IMG submission 184272) | Arabidopsis root microbial communities from North Carolina, USA - plate scrape MF_Col_mMF_r2 (SPAdes) (version 3) | ecosystem: Host-associated > Plants > Roots > Endosphere | place: USA...
TTTTTTCAAACCGCGTCAACTTTTTCGAAGACTTTTCTTCACCCCGTCCAACCAGCCCCTAAGAACCTGCCAGACCCGAACACCAGGAGGCATTCAGCAGCGAAGCCCACGAGTATATGACAGATTTTGAGACTCTGTCTACTCCTTCGCACTTTTTGCGCAGCGGCTGTGCGCCTCCCCCTCATAAATAAAGAAAGCCGCCCGAAGGCGGCTTTCTTTATTGGCGAATCGCTGCTGCTTAGTAGTAGCGCGAACTGTTCATGCGGCGCATCGCTTCGTACAGCGTGGGCATGCGCACTTCCTGCGAGCGGGCGCTCATGCGGGCCAGTGCATCGATCTTGGCGGCTTCGGCTGCGGGCACGGTGCCTTCCGATTGCTGGCGCCACATGGCGGCCTGCAGTTCCTGCATCACGCGCGGGTCGCTTTGAGCGGTGGCGAGGAAGCGGGCGTCGGCACGCGCTGCGGCACGGCGTTCGGCAGCTGCGCGCCACGCGGCGGCGAGGCTGCTCTGGCGGACCGAGCCGGCGAACAGCGCGAACAAGGCGATGGCTGCAATGCAGAACACCGTCCAGGCAGCAAGCAGGCCGCCGTCGTTCCAGTTGGAAACGAGCGACTCGGTCACCACAAGGACGGCCGCCGCGATGGCGACGATCAACAGGGCGATCAGCGGGCGGGCGCCATTGGCGCCTGCGCGTGCGGCCTGGATCTGGCCGAACAGAACTTCGGCGCGACGGACGCCGGGGTGGACGGTAGGTTGGTCAACGTGAACGAAGCTGGTCATGATGCATCCCTCCTGGGACATTGGTAATCAGTGGTGGCGAACAAGGCCGATGGGGTGATATTAGGGATTACCCCAGTGTTTATCCACTTTATCTTTCTGATGTTTATCATTCACAAGACTGATGGACGTCAACTTTCGCACGCTCGACCTCAACCTGCTCCGCGTCTTCGACGAGGTGATGGCCGAACGCAACCTCACGCGAGCCGCTCGCAACCTGTCGATCACGCAGCCGGCGGTAAGCAATGCGCTGCGACGCCTGCGCGAAGTCCTGGGCGACGAGCTGGTGCGCCGCTCCGGCGCAGGCGTCGAGCCCACCCCTCGTGCGCTCGCCCTCTGGCCGACCGTGCGGGACGCCCTGCGCCAGTTGCAGCACACGCTGGCCCCCGGCGAATTCGATGCCGGCACGGCCGACACGACATTCCTCTTGGCGATGGCCGATGCCACCGCGGCGGAGCTCATCCCGGGCCTGGTCCAGATCGCCGAAAAGGAAGCTCCGGCCATTTCCCTGCGCGTGCTGCCGCTGACCACGCGCGATCCGCGCCGCATGCTGGAACAGGAAGAGGTCGACATGGCGGTCGGCTACTTCCCGGCGGTGATCGCGAGCCTCGCGGCGCGGGGGCAGTCGGGGGTGGGGGTTCCGTTCGAGACCCAGCGGCTCTACCTGGGCCAATATGTATGCGTGATGCGGCGGGGCCATCCGCTGGCGGATGCGCCCCTCACGCTGGACGACTACTGTGCCGCCCGCCACCTGCTGGTGAGTTTCTCGGGCCGGCCCTACGGCTTCATCGACCAGACGCTGGGCGCCATGGGCCGCGAGCGGCGCATCGTGGTGACGGTGAACCAGTTCTTCACCGCAGGCAGGGTGGTCGCCAATTCGGATCTGCTGACCGTGCTGCCCCGCCACTTCGTGACCGTGACCGGCATCGACGACCAGCTGGTACTGCGTGACCTGCCCTTCGACCAGCCGCCAGTACACGTGGACGCGATCTGGCATCGGCGCGCCCAGCACGGGCATTCTCACGAATGGCTGCGAAATGCGCTGTTGCGCTCGGCAGCCGCGGCTTTCGCCGGCTCGGTCCTCGGACAAAAGGTGCCCGACTGACCTGTTGCGCTATCTATATGTGGATCAGCGGACGACGCTGAGCCAGGCGCTGGCTGCGGCACGCAGCTCCTGGGCGTGATGGGCTCCGCGGCCGGCGCGCATGTCGGCGCTTTCCATCAGTGCGGCGGCGTGGCTGGCCGGGGCATTGGCGCTGGAAGAACGGAAGAAACGGGCCACTTGGGCGATGAGGCTGAACATGATGGTGCGCGGCTCGTGGCTGCGCTGGAGTGGTTGATGCTCCAAGAATAAGGGTTAACCCTAAAATATCAAGCCAAACCTTATGCGTGTCACGCATGGGGCAATTCACCTAGACTGGCTCGACCATGAAGCTGCAACTGCTGTCCGACCTGCACCTGGAGTCCCATCCCCGCTTCCGAGCCGAGCCCCTGCCCGGCGCCGACATGCTGATCCTGGCGGGCGACATCGGCTCCTACCAGCAGGGCTCCCGCCTGACCGACACCGACTTCGGCCTGGGCCGCTTCTCCCCCCGCAAGGGCTGGCCGGTGCCGGTGATCTACGTGCCGGGCAACCATGAATACGACAACGTCGACTTCGACGAGACCCACCAGCGCCTGCGCGCCCTCTGCGACGAGCTCAACATCATCTGGCTGGAGCGCGAAACCCGGGTAATCGAAGGCGTCCGCTTCGTCGGCACCACGCTCTGGGCCGATTTCGACGCGCTCGCCGAGCCGACAGACAGCCTCGCCGAAGCACTCAAGAAGCGCGGCAAGGCCATGCGCGCGGCCGATTTCTATCTTGAAAAAGCAGCCACCATGCGTAACGGCGAGCTGTTCCTCGCCGCGCAGCTGCGCGACCAGGGGCTGGCCTGCCAGGACTGGCTCAAGCAGGCGCTGGCCGAGCCATTCGACGGGACCACGGTCGCCATCACCCACTTCGCGCCCAGCCTCGAGAGCGGCGATCCGCGCTACGGATTGACACCCGGCACCGCAGGTTTTTGCAACGCGCTCGACGAGTTGCTGCCCCATGCACAGCTCTGGCTGCACGGCCACCTGCACTGCCCGTCCGACTACGTGAAGAACGGCTGCCGCGTGGTTGCCAACCCCCTGGGCTACGCGCGCAACGGCGAACAGGAAGGCTACAAGCCCCAGCTGCTGATCGAAGTGCCCGGCGCCCGGCACCAGCAGCGGTAACGGCCGGCAACGCGTTCGCCGCCATGGCTGTGTAGACTGGCCCGATTCCATCCGACCGGATGGGGGAGCGTGCCATGACGCAGCAGCAACAACAACGACGTCGCCACTTCCTGCAGCAGGCCGCCGGCGCAGCCGCGACCGCCGGGCTGTCCTCCTTCTGGCCGCGGGCTTTCGCCCAGAAGCCGGCCGAGGCGACCGGAGGCAGGGCCATGGGGCAGCTCTCGATCGCCGAGATGTCGCGCCGCCTCGCCGCCGGAAGCCTCAGCAGCAGCCAGCTCGTGGAAGAAGCACTGGCCGCCATCCAGAACCCCGCCGGCGAGGGCGCTCGCACCTTCATCCGCGTGCATGCCGATTCGGCACGCGCCGCCGCCGCGCGGCTCGACGCCGAACGCAAGGGCGGCCGCCCCGCCGCCTCGCCCATCGCCGGCATCCCCATCTCGCTGAAGGACCTGTTCGACGAGGCCGGCGTCACCACGCTCGGCGGCTCGGTGGTGCTGGCCGGCCAGCCGCCGGCCGCGCGCGACGCCATCGCGGTCGAGCGGCTGCGGCGCGCGGGCGCGATCGTCATCGGGCGTTCCAACACGGTCGAGTTCGCCTACACCGGCCTGGGCATCAACCCGCACTACGGCACGCCGAAGAACGCCTACGACCGCGCGACCGGCCGCATTCCCGGCGGCTCGACCTCGGGCGGCGCGATCTCGCTGACCGACGGCATGGCCGCCGGCGCGATCGGCACCGACACCGGCGGCTCGCTGCGCATTCCGGCCGCCCTCAACGGCCTGGTGGGCTTCAAGCCGACGCAGCGGCGCGTTCCGCTGGACGGCGTGCTGCCGCTGTCGACCTCCTTCGATTCGGCCGGTCCGATGGCGTGGACGGTGGAAGACTGCGCCCTGCTCGATTCCGTGCTCGCCGCCGAGCTGCCGCGCCCGCTGCGCGTGCTGCCGATGCGCGGCCTGCGCTTCGCGGTGCCCAGGACCTTCTTCCTCGACGAACTCTCGCCGCCCGTGGCTGCGGCCTTCGCCTCGGCGCTGGCCAAGCTCTCCGCCGCGGGCGCGACGATCACCGAGCTGCCGATGGCCGAGTTCGCGAAGGCGCCGACCATCAACCCGCGCGGGATGATCACCGCCGCCGAAGCCTTCACCTGGCACCGCGAGCTCATCAAGACCGCCGCCACCAAGTACGACCCGCGCGTGCTGGCCCGCATCAGGACCGGCGAGACCATCACCGCGCCCGACTACCTGCAGCTGCAGGCGCTGCGCCGGCAGTTCATCCGCTCGATCAACACCGTGGCCGCGAGCTACGACGCAATGCTGATGCCCACCACGCCCGACATCGCGCCGCCGATCGCCGAGGTGCTGAAGGACGATGACACCTACTACCGGATCAACGGCCGCATGCTGCGCAACCCCGCGGTGGTGAACCTGTTCGACGGCTGCGCGCTCTCGGTGCCCTGCCATGACGCGGGCACCGCGCCGGTGGGGCTGATGGTGGCCAGCATCGGCAACACCGATCACCGCCTGCTGGCAGTGGGCGCGGCGGTGGAGGCGGTGGTAACGCCGAGGCGTGCGCTCAGCAGCTGAGCTGCCGCACCGCCAGCGTCGGAGGTTCAGGCGCCGCCGCGGCCCTTCGCCACCAGCTTGATGCCCGGCATCAGCTCGGCCGCGAGCTCGGGCCGCTCCAGCGCGTAGTCGAGGTTCATGCGCGCGATCTCGACATGCTCCTCGCCCAGCGCCTGCGCGCGCGAACCCTGGCCGCGCTCGATGGCCTGCACCATCGCATGGTGCGTGCGGTGAGCCTGGCGCATCCACTGCTGGCCCTCTTCCATCGACGACTGCATCGGCAGCATCGCGCTCGGGGCGGCGAAGGGCTGGCCGCCGAGCATGTCCATCACGCGCTTGAGCGCGAGGTTGCCGCAGCCTTCGATGATCAGCTTGTGGAAGCGGTCGTTCATCTCGACGTAGGCCGCGTAGTCGTCGATCTCCATGCTGGGCTTGTTCACGGCGCGGTCGCCGTCTTCCAGGCATTCCTTCAGGTCGCGCAGCAGCTGGCGCGAGGCGCCGTCCTCGGCAAGCAGGCGCGCGGCGAAGCCTTCGATCACGCCGCGTACGCGAATGGCGTCGGCCACCTCCTGCGAGGTGAAGCGGCGCATCTGGTAGCCGCCGCTGGGCGACTGCTCGATCAGCCCTTCGTGCTCCAGGCTGGCCAGCGCCAGCCGCACCGGGGTGCGCGAGGCTTCGAGCTTCTCGGCCAGCGGGATCTCGGCCAGCCGCTCTCCGGGCCCGAATTCGCCCTTGAGGATCATGTCGCGCAATTGCACGAGCACGCGGGATTGTTGGGAGTCCATGGGCGGATTCTAGGAGACGGGCACCACATTGCACGCAGCGTATTTACTCTGGCTCGGTTGTTGCATGCATCTCTTCACAAGAAGTGTCAAAAACCGACGATACGCTCAGCGTTTACCCTGATTTTGGCGTTTGCAGGCCCCATATCGGGGCAATTTGGCAGATGAAAGTTTGACCCGGATCGAGGATCACCAAGACAATGCATACAGTTGCATGCAATGGCTGCAAGCCTCTTTCCACAGTCCCCACGATGGAGCCCGCACGATGATCAGCGCAGAGCAGAACGATTTCATCACCCGCGTCGGACCCGGCGCGCCCGCCGGCAAGCTGCTGCGCCGCTACTGGCAGCCGGTGGCCCTGGCCGACGAACTGGCGGGCCCGCGCCCGGTCAAGCCGGTGAAGCTCATGGGGCAGGACTTCGTCCTTTTCCGCGACGAGAGCGGCCAGCTCGGCATGCTCGACCGCGACTGCCCGCACCGCGGCGCCGACCTCGCCTTCGGCCGGCTCGAGAACGGCGGCATCCGCTGCGCCTTCCACGGCTGGCTGTTCGACGCCAGGGGCAATTGCCTCGAGACCCCGGCCGAGCCCGCCACCAGCAAGCTGTGCAGCCGCATCAAGCAGTCGGCCTATCCGGTGGTCGAGAAGAGCGGCGTGGTCTTCGCCTACATCGGCGAGGGCGAGCCCCCCGCCTTTCCCGAGTTCGACTGCTTCGTCGCGCCCGACAGCCACACCTTCGCGTTCAAGGGCCTGTTCGAGTGCAACTGGCTGCAGGCGCTCGAGGTGGGCATCGACCCGGCGCATGCCTCGTACCTGCACCGTTTCTTCGAGGACGAGGACACCTCCGAAAGCTACGGCAAGCAGTTCCGCGGCGCCTCGGCCGACTCCGACATGCCCATCACCAAGGTGCTGCGCGAATACGACCGGCCCGACATCAGCGTCGAGCCCACCGACTACGGCTTCCGCCTGAAGGCGCTGCGCAAGCTGTCGGAAGACACCACCCACGTGCGCGTGACCAACCTGGTGTTCCCGCAGGCCTTCGTGATCCCGATGAGCTCCGAGATGACCATCTCGCAGTGGCACGTGCCGGTGGACGACACACACTGCTACTGGTACGCCATCTTCACAAGCTTCACCGGCCCGGTCGACAAGCAGCAGATGCGCGAGCAGCGCCTGAAGCTCTACGAGCTGCCCGACTACACCTCGCGCAAGAACAAGCGCAACAACTACGGCTACAGCATCGAAGAGCAGCTCACTGAGACCTACACCGGCATGGGCGACGACATCAACGTGCACGACCAGTGGGCGGTGGAGTCGCAGGGCCCTATTCAAGACCGCACGCGCGAGCACCTGGGCAGCACCGACAAGGGGATCATTGCCTACCGCCGCGTGCTGGTGAAGGCGATCGAGGCCACGCTGGCCGGCGAAGGCGCGCCGATGGTCATCGACGCCGCGCAGGCCAGCGCCATGACCGGCCCGCCGTCCATCGACGGCATCGGCCGCAACGTCGCCGACGAGGCCGCCACCGAGGCCTACTGGCAGGACGCCGACCGCGCGCGGCGACTGAAGTCGGACTGGGCCTCCGCACGCCTGGCCGCAGCCTGAGCACACGCCATGACGAGCCACACATTCGTCGACCGCTTCGGCCTCTGGAGCGAAGACCAGCACGCGCAGGCCAGGGAACTGGTGCGCCGCATCGACGGCGGCGAAGTCGACCTCGTGCGCTTCGCCTGGCCCGACCAGCACGGCATCCTGCGCGGCAAGACGCTGGTCGCGGCCGAGGCGCGCTCGGCCCTCTGGGAGGGCGTCAACCTCACCTCCACCCTGCTGGCCAAGGACACATCCCACAAGACCGTGTTCCCGGTGTTCACCCAGGGCGGCGGCTTCGCCATGGAGGGCCTGCAGGGCGGCGCCGACTTCACCATCGTGGCCGACCCGGCCACCTTCAAGGTCCTGCCGTGGTCGCCGCGCACCGGCTGGGTGATGTGCGACGCCTACATGGCCGACGGCAAGCCCTGCCCCTTCGCCACGCGGCAGATCCTGCAGCGCGCGGTGCGCCAGCTCGACGAGCTGGGGCTGGACTTCATCGCCGGCCTGGAAGTCGAGTTCCACGTCTTCAGGCTCGACGACGCCCGCATGGGCCTGGCCGATTCGGGCCAGCCCGGCGAGCCGCCGCGCGTGTCGCTGCTGTCGCACGGCCACCAGTACCTCACCGAGCTGCGCTACGACCGCGTCGACGGGCTGATGGAGCTGCTGCGCTCGCAGCTCATGGCGCTCGGCCTGCCGCTGCGCTCGCTCGAGATCGAATTCGGCCCCAGCCAGTTCGAGCTCACCTTCGGCCCCACCGCCGGCGTCATGCCCGCCGACACCATGGTGCTGCTGCGCAGCGCCATCAAGCAGGTCTGCCAGCGCCACGGGCTGCACGCCACCTTCATGTGCCGGCCGAAGATCCCGAACGTGATGTCCAGCGGCTGGCACCTGCACCAGTCGCTGCGCCGCAGGAGCGACGGCGTCAACGCCTTCATGCCGGAGGCTTCGAGCGGCCAGCCGCTGAGCGAGACCGGCATGCACTACCTCGGCGGCCTCAAGGCGCACGCCTGCGGCGCCGCGGCGCTCGCAAGCCCCACCATCAACGGCTACCGCCGCTACCGCCCCTTCTCGCTCGCGCCCGACCGCGCGATCTGGGCCAAGGACAACCGCGGCGCGATGCTGCGCGTGCTCGGCGGCCCGGGCCAGGCGGCCACGCGCATCGAGAACCGCGTGGGCGAGCCGACGGCCAATCCGTACCTGTACCTGGCGTCGCAGCTGTTCTCGGGCCTGGACGGCATCCGCAACAGGATCGACCCCGGCCCCTCTGCCGATGCGCCGTACGAAACGCCGGCGGAGCAGCTGCCCCGCTCGTTGAGCGACGCCCTCGCCTGCCTGCGCCAGGACGAGATGCTCAACGCTCAGATGGGCAAGCCCTTCGTCGACTACCTCTGCCACATCAAGGAAGCGGAGATCGCCCGTTTCAACCTCGAAGTCAGCGAGTGGGAACACCGCGAGTACTTCGACATGTTCTAGAACCCATGCCCACGATCCACTACATCCTCAAGGACGGCACCACGCGTTCGGTCGACGCCAAGGTCGGCGCCAGCGTGATGGAGACCGCCATCCGCGGCAACGTGCGCGGCATCGACGCCGAGTGCGGCGGCTGCTGCTCCTGCGCCACCTGCCACGTCTACGTGGACGACGCCTTCATCGACCTGCTGCCGCCACCCGACGACATGGAGAGCGCGCTGCTCGATGCCGTGGCGTCCGAGCGCCGGCCCGGCTCGCGCCTGAGCTGCCAGCTCGGCATCACCGCGGCCTTCGATGGCCTCACGGTGCGCGTGCCCGATACGCAGGTCTGACGCCTGCCTCGGGCATCATCGCCCGCTTTGTTTGCACATCGGTTACATGACAGCGGCGCCCGAAGGGGCGCATCCACTCCACCTGAAAGGCGTTTTCCCATGACGACGATGACCAAGAGAACCATCCTCTCGACCCTGCTGCTGGCCGGCTTCGGCCTGCTGGGAGCGACCGCGCAGGCCGCCGGCGAGCCGCTGCGCATCGGCCTCATCGCCACCTACTCGGGCCCGTACGCCGACTACGGCCGCCAGTTCGACGCCGGCATCGCGCTCTACCTGAAGGAGCACGGCGGCAAGGTGGGCGGCCGCACGGTCGAGATCATCAAGAAGGACACCGCCGGCCCCGCGCCCGACGCCGCCAAGCGCATCGCGCAGGAGCTCATCGTGCGCGACAAGGTGAGCGTGCTCACCGGCCTGGACTTCAGCCCCAACGCCTACGCCGTGGGCGCCATCGCCACGCAGGCGAAGATCCCGACCATCGTGATGAACGCGGCCTCCTCGGCCATCACCACCAGCTCGCCGTACGTAGCGCGGCTGTCGTTCACCGTGCAGCAGGTGACGGACCCGATGGCGCGCTACATGCTCAAGGAAGGCATCAAGGACGCCTACACCGTGGTCGCCGACTACGCCTCGGGCGTCGACGCCGAGACCGCCTTCAAGAAGACCTTCACGGCCGGCGGCGGCAAGGTGTCGGGCGAAGTGCGCACGCCGATGAACAACCCCGACTTCTCGGCGTACGTGCAGCGCATCAAGGACGCCAAGCCCCAGGCCGTGTTCTTCTTCTTCCCCTCGGGCGTGATGCCGCCGGCCTTCCTGAAGGTGTGGAAGGAGCGCGGCATGGAGCAGGCCGGCATCAAGCTCTACGCCACCGGCGAAGCCACCGACGACAGCTACCTCGACGCCACCGGCGACGTGGCGCTGGGCCTGGTCACCAGCCACCACTACTCCTTCGCTCACCCCTCGCCGAAGAACCAGAAGTTCGTGAAGGACTTCGCCGCCGACAACGGCGCCAAGCTGCGCCCGAGCTACTTCGCCGTGACCGCCTACGACGCCATGGCCGCCATCGACCTCGCGCTGGCCAGGACCAAGGGCGACACCGCCGGCGACAAGTTCATGGACGCGCTCAAGGGCCTGAGCTTCGAGAGCCCGCGCGGCCCGGTGGAGATCGACCCGGCCACGCGCGACATCGTGCAGACCGTCTACATCCGCAAGACCGAGCGCGTGAACGGCCAGCTGGTGAACGTCGAGTTCGACAAGTTCGAGCGCGTGAAGGACCCGGCGAAGGAAGGCGCGGCCGCCAAGTAGGCATTCCTCGTCGTATCCATCGTTCAGCCAGCGAGTCAGCAAGCGGGAATTTCATGGGCATCGTGATCTTCGACGGAGTGGCCTACGGCATGCTCCTCTTCCTCATCGGCGTGGGCCTGTCCATCACGATGGGACTCATGAATTTCGTCAACCTCGCGCACGGCAGCTTCGCGATGGTGGGCGGCTACGCGGCCGCCGTGCTGATGAACCGCTTCGGGCTCGGCTTCGGCCTCTCGCTGGCGGCCGCCTTCGTGGTGGCAGCCGTGCTGGGCGCCCTGCTGGAGTTCGTGTTCTACCGGCGCCTGTACCGCGCGCACCCGCTGGACCAGGTGCTGCTGTCGATCGGCGTGGTGTTCGTGTCCATCGCGGCCTTCACCTACTTCTTCGGTCCGACGATGCAGCCCTTCACGCTGCCGCCGGCGCTCGACGGGCAGGTGTCGCTGGCGGGCCTGGAAGTGGGCCGCTACCGGCTCTTCCTGATCGTCTGCGGCGTGCTGGTGCTGGCCGCGCTGCTGCTGGGCCTGGGCAAGACGCGCTACGGCGCGATGGTGCGCGCGGCGGTCGACAACCAGCGCGTGGCCGGCGGCACCGGCATCCATGTGCAGCGGCTCTTCTTCCTGACCTTCTCGCTGGGCTGCGGCCTCGCGGGCCTGGGCGGCGCGCTGAGCCTGGGGATGCTGGGGCTGGAGCCTTCGTTCCCGCTGAAGTACCTCGTCTATTTCCTGATGGTGGTCTGCGTGGGTGGCGCGGGCACCGTCACGGGGCCTTTCATCGCGGCGCTGCTGGTCGGCATCGTCGACGTGGCGGGCAAGTACTACCTGCCGGAAGCCGGCGCATTTCTCATCTACGTCTTCATGATCGCCATGCTGCTGGTACGCCCGAACGGCATCGTCGCGAAGAAGGGGCTCGCATGAAAGCCCTGAACCTCTCTCCCGCGCAGCTGCGCATCGCCGAGGCCGCCTTCTGGCTCGCGCTGGCGTCGAGCTTCTTCCTGCTGCCCGACAAGCTCACGCTGATGAGCCAGGTGCTCATCTTCGGCCTGTTCGCGGTGTCGCTCGACATGGCGCTGGGCTACGCGGGCATCCTCACCGTGGGCCACGCGGCCTTCTTCGGCGCGGGCGCCTACGCGGCCGGCCTGCTCGCCAAGTACGGCTGGAGCGAGCCCTTCAGCGGCCTCGTGTTCGCACTCGCGGTGTGCGGCGCACTGGGCTATGCGCTGAGCTACCTGGTGGTGCGCGGCGCCGACCTCACGCGGCTGATGATCACCATCGGCGTGTGCGTGCTGCTCTACGAACTGGCCAACCGGCTCTCGGGCATCACCGGCGGCACCGACGGGCTGCAGGGCGTGGTCATCGCGCCGGTGCTCGGCCTCTTCGAATTCGACCTCTACGGCAAGACCGCGTTCGGCTACGCCTTCGGCGTGGTGCTCGCGATGTTCCTGCTGGTGCGGCTGGTGCTGCGCTCGCCCTTCGGGCTGGCGCTGCGCGGCATCCACGACAGCCGCAAGCGCATGACGGCCATCGGTTCGCCGGTGGAGGCGCGGCTGCGCATGGCCTACGCCTTCTCGGCGGCGGTGGCGGGCGTGGCGGGCGCGCTGCTGGCGCAGACCACGCAGTTCGTCGGCATCGAATCGATCGGCTTCAACCGCTCGGCCGAGGTGCTCATCATCCTGGTGCTCGGCGGCACGGGGCGGCTGTACGGCGGAATGATCGGCGCCATCGTCTACATGCTGGTGCACGACTGGTTCGCCGACATGAACCCGCAGTACTGGATGTTCTGGCTCGGCATCTTCCTGATCGCGGCGGTCATGCTGGGGCGCGGCGGCATCATGGGCGCGCTCTCGCGCTTCGTTCGCACGGGGAAGGCGCGATGACGAACACCACGCACACCCTGCGCACGCAGGACCTCGGCGTGCGCTTCGGCGCCTTCCAGGCCGTGGCCGACGTGAACCTCTCGCTCGAACCCGGCGCGCGGCAGGCGCTGATCGGCCCCAACGGCGCCGGCAAGACCACGCTCATCAACCTGCTGACCGGCGTGCTCAAGCCCACCAGCGGCAGCATCCACATGGGCGGGACCGACATCACGCGGCTGCCCGGCGACAAGCGCGCCCGAATGGGCCTGGCGCGCACCTTCCAGATCAACACGCTCTTTCCCAGCCTCACGCCGCTGCTGTCGGTGGTGCTGGCGATCAGCGAGCGCGAAGGGCTGGGCGCCACCTGGTGGCGGCCGCTGAAGGGCTGCACCGCGGTGTTCGACGAGGCGCATGCGCTGCTTCGCACGCTGAAGCTCGACGGCCTCGCCGACGTGCCCGTGGCCGAGCTGGCCTACGGCAAGCAGCGGCTGCTCGAGATCGCGCTCGCGCTGGCGGCCAAACCCCGCATCCTGCTGCTCGACGAACCCGCCGCCGGCGTGCCGCAGGACGAGAGCGGCGAGCTGTTCGAAGCCATCGCGGCGCTGCCCGCGGACATCAGCGTGCTCTTCATCGAGCACGACATGAAGCTGGTCTTCCGCTTCGCCCGCCGCATCTCGGTGCTGGTGGGCGGACGCATCCTCACCGAGGGCACGCCTTCGGACATCGGCGCCGATCCGCGCGTGCGCGAGGTCTACCTGGGCAGCTCGCACCTCCATCACCACCCACACACCCATGCCTGAAGCACTCGCCTTCGACAACGTCACCGCCGGCTATGGCAACGCCGTGGTGCTCGACCGGCTCGATTTCTCCCTGCAGCAGGGCGAGAGCCTCGCCATCCTCGGGCGCAACGGCGTGGGCAAGACCACGCTGCTCGAGACGCTGATGGGCAACACCCGCGTGATGCAGGGCGCGATCCGCTGGCAGGGCACGGACATCGTGCGCTGGCCCTCGCACCAGCGCGTGCGCGCGGGGCTGGGCTGGGTGCCGCAGGAGCGCGAGGTGTTCCCCTCGCTCACGGTCGAAGAGAACCTCACCGTCATCTCGCGGCTCGGCGGCTGGAACCTCAAGCGCGTCTACGACTTCTTCCCGCGCCTGCGCGAGCGTCGCGGCAACTACGGCAACCAGCTCTCGGGCGGCGAGCAGCAGATGCTCGCCATCGGCCGCGCGCTCATGACCAACCCGAAGCTGCTGCTGCTCGACGAGCCCATGGAGGGCCTCGCGCCGATCATCGTGGAGGAACTGGCGACGGCGATCCGCCGGCTGTGCGAGTCGGAGGGGCTCGCGTCGATCGTGGTGGAGCAGCACCCGGTGCTCGCGCTGCAGATGACGCACAAGGCGATCGTGCTGGAGCGTGGCACCGTGGTGCACGCGGGGCTCAGTGCGGAGCTGGCGGAGGACGCGTCGCTGCTCGAGGGGCTGCTCGGGGTCGGGGTCTGAAATTCGGGAGCGGGCAGCCGGACGCAGAGGGCGCGAAGGTTTCGCGAAGGTCGCAAAAGGAAAACCAAAAAAGTTTTCGATTTCTTCTGCGACTTCTGCGTAGTTTTTGTATTCCTTCTGCGTTCGGCTGTCCGTTCCCGCTTTCGCGCCCGGCGGCCTAGCTGAGCATCTGGCCGCGGCTGCCGATGACGGCCACGTCCACGAACTGGCCGCCTTCGCGGTTGGTGCGCCCGTAGTTGATCTTCACGCCGCCCAAGTCGAAGTTCTCGATGCTCGCGAGCCCCGACATCACCGATGCGCGGGTGAGCGAGCCGCCCGCGCGGCGCATGCCCTCTGCGAGCACCGCCGCGTTCAGGTAGCCCTCCAGGCTGGTGAGCGAGAAGTCCTTGACGCCGTTGGCCACCATGTCGGCCTGGTAGCGGCGCACGATCTCGAACTTGGTCGAGTACGGCGAGGGCACCACGATCACGAAGCCCAGGCCCTTGGCCAGGTCGCCCATGGCCGACAGCGCGCTGGCCGTGATGGAGAGGCCGTAGGCCGAGCTGCTGTTGCCCGCCTCGCGCAGCGCCTTCAGGAACACCGGCGCCGTGCCGGCCAGACCGACCACCACCACCTGAGGCTTGGCCTTGGCGATGGCTTCGGCGGCGGGGCCCACTTCCATGCTGGTCGTGTTGGGCGTGGTCGCGATCACCGCCGGCTCCAGCTTCGCCTTCGCCAGCGCGGCCTTGAAGGCGGCCAGCACCGACTGCCCCAGCGGATCGTTCGAATGCACGAGGCCGATGCGGCTCTGGCCCAGCACGGCGGCGGTGCTCACCAGCTTCTCGACTTCCTGGTCGTAGTTGGCGCGGACCCAGAAAGTGTTGGGCGAATTCTTCTTGCGCAGCGAGATCGTGCCGGTGATGGGGCCCACCACGGCCATGCCGGGCACCGCATCCATCACCTCGGCCGTCTGGCGCGTGCCCAGGGGGTGTACCAGCGCGAGCACGGAGCTGTCCTTTTCGAACGCCAGCGCGTTGGCCTTGGCCACGTCGGGCTTGAAGGTGTCGTCGGCCATCACGAGCTCGACCTTGGAGCCGTTGATGCCGCCAGCCTTGTTCAGCGCATTGAAGAAGGCGCTGGAGCCCTGGTACAGGCCCTGGCCGTTGGCCTTCTCGACGCTGCTGTTGTCGAAGGTCGTTCCCACGCGCAGCGGCCGGTTCTGCGCGAGCGCCGGAAAGCCGAGGCCGGCGGCGGCAGTGGCGGCGGCCAGCCCGGTCAGCGCACGCCGACGGCTGTTGGAAAGCGGCGCAATCGACTCGCGCGGCACGGGAACGGTCATGGTCGAAGTCTCCGGAAATGAATGCGTCTGTGACAAAAGTTCACACTCTTGCGAGGAATGTAACGCACCTTGCCGCGCCGGAGATGACCTTGGCTGCTACTTCATGGCCGGCTTCGGCATGGCCGCCACATAGCGTGCGTCGGTCAGGGTGCCGAGGAAGGCGCTGATCTCGTCGATCTCCTCGTCGGTCAGCGCGGGCGTGGTGCCGGGGCGACGGTTCATCGGCGTGGAGTTGACGTTGATGTTGCCCCGGCAGGCGGCGGGCACGTCGTCGAAGGTCGGCCTGCCGTGGTACCACTTCGCAGGGTCGGTGGAGCGCGTGGCGTAGAACGCGACCGCGTCGCGCAGCGTGGTGAACACGCCGTTGTGCATGAAGCTCTGGCGCACCGCTACGTTGCGCAGCCCCGGCGTGCGGAAGTAGCCGCACCACTGGTTCGGCTCCGGCCAGCGCAGCTGCGCCGCGGTGCGGCACAGGCCGTTGTCGAAGCGGCGCGGATCGCGGTTGGCCGGCAGCGAGAGGTTGCGCGGCACGGCGATGGCGTCGTAGCCGAAGTCGGTGAAGAGCGAACGCTCGGGCCGGCTCGCCGTGTCCGACAGCGTGTGGCACGACATGCAGTTGCCCTTGTCGGGGTTCTTGAACAGCGCGAGGCCGCGCATCTCCTGCGGGCTCAGCGGCGTGCGCTTGCGCAGGTAGTCGTCGAAGCGCGAGCTGAAGGGCGCCATTTCGTCGCTCTGCAGGTAGGCCTGCAAAGCCTGGCCGATGCCCTTCACGGCTTGCTCCGGGTCGCGCAGCACGCGCGGCCCGAAGGCCAGCGACATCGCGGGAGCCAGGTCGGTGCCGCGCAGCTTGCGCAGCAGGCTCTGCGGCGAGGCGTTGTTCATCTCGTCGGGGTCGAACAGCGGGCCGCGCGCCTGTTCGGCCAGCGTATCGGCGCGGCCGTCGGCGAAGAGGCCGCCGAACGGCGAGGCGAAAGGCGCGTCGTCGTCCTGGTAGAAGTGGCGCCGCGGCACGTAGCGCGCGTACAGCAGCGACGGCGCCGTGCGCGCGCTGAAGCGCCCCGGCCGGCTGCCCTGCGGCGTGCGCGGGCCGGCCAGCGAAGGCGCGTTCAGCGTCGAGGTGAAGGCGCGCAGCGGATCGTGGCAGCTCGCGCAGGAGGTGCCCTGAGGCTGCGACAGCCGCGTGTCGAAGAAGATGCGCTTGCCCAGCGCGGCCAGCGCCGGGTCGGGCCTGAAGGTGGCCTCGGTGGGATCGATGCGCGCTGAGACCTTCGGCGTGGAGCCGATGCGTTCGACGACCACGCTCGGCGGGCCGCCCGGGTTGATCTCCACGGTGGTGGCGGCGGCAGCCACGCCCGGCCAGCCCAGGCAGGCGGCCGCCATCGCCAGCGCGGCACGCATCGTCACGGCGTCAGGAAGCCCGTCTTGTCGCAAGCCAGCGTGCGCCCGGTCTGCACGCAGGTGGCGAGCAGCTTGCCGGCCACGGTGTAGGCCTTGAAGGTCCAGCCCACGCCGGGCGAGGCCTTGCGCTCCATCAGCATGAAGCCGAAGCTGGCATGGTGCGTGATGCGGTCGACCGTCACGTCCGGCGCGGGCGTGGTGCCGGGAGCCAGCGGATCGGGCAGCGCCACGTCGAGGTTGTCGCCGCCGTTGCCCGACACCAGCGTCGCGGGATGGTCGGTGGCGAAGTTCAGCGCCTGGAAGTCGTGCACATGGCCGTGCAGCGCGACGTGCACGCCGCTCGGGTAGTAGGCCTTGGGGTTGAGGTTGCTCATCACCGACTGCAGCGCGAGGTTGCCCGGCGCCGGGGTCTGGCCCGCGACCGGCGCGAAGGCCAGGATCGGGTGGTGGTTGGTGAACATCGTGGTCGTGATGCCAGGCTTGGCGGCCAGCGTCGCGACGGTCTGGAACTGCTTCTGGTAGGCGATGAACTGCGGATCGTTCGTCGCCAGCGCCGCCTTGCCGGCCTTGGCCGAGTCGAACACGATGATCTGCGAGCCGGTGCCCAGCTGCACCGCGTATGGCTCGGAATAGTTGCCGGTGCTGTCGTTGGCCGGGTCGTTGCACGAGCGCTTGTCGGAGTACGGGCGCGGATCGAGGAAGCGGATCCAGCCCTGGCCGCCGCGCGCGCATTCCTCGTGGTTGCCGCGCACCACGATCCACGGCGCCTTGGCCAGCAGCGGCGCGGCCGGCTTGAAGAAGTCGGCTTGCCAGGTGTCCCAGCCATAGCCCCAGGGGCTGTCCTTGCAGCCGGCGATGTCGTCGGGGCAGGCGTTCTCGCGGTAGTGGTAGTCGCCGATGTGCAGCACCAGGTCGGGGTTGAAGCCCGCGCCGGTAGCCGCGAGCGGCGCGAAGGGCCACACGGTGCTGTCGTTGCAGGGCTGGTAGGCCTTGTCGGCCTTCTTCAGGCGGCAGCCGGTGTCGGCCAGCACCAGAACACGTTGCGGTTCGGCCTTGGGCATCGGCAGCGTGCGGCTGCCGATGGCGGCCTGCTTCGCGTCGGCCGGGAGCGTGGTCTCGCAGGCCGAGACGGGAAAGGCGGAAGGCTTCGAATCGGCCGGGTCGCTGGCCGTGGGGCGCAGCGCCATGGTGCCGGCGCCCACGCGCAGGGTCATGCGCGTGACCTTGCCGTCGATCGTGATCTGCGGGCACACGGCGTTGGCGTCGGCCGTCGTGTCGGCCGACGGTGCGGCGTAGCTGGTGATGGCGCGCGCGATGGCCGCGTTGTTGTCGCCGATCTCCACCCAGGTGGCCTGCAGGTTGGCGTCGGCCGAGGCGGCGTCGGGTTGCGGGGCGGGAGCCGGCGCTGGGGCCGGAGCGGGTGCCGGGGCCGCCGGTGGCCCCAGGACGATCGACTGGTTGTTGCCGCCGCCGTTGCAGCCCTGCAGCAGGATGGCGGTGCAGGCTAGGCCGGCCAGCCAGCGCAGGTCGCGCATGGCGCGCGGCGCGGGGGCCGCGGTGAGTGTGGTGCGCATCTGGGAATCCCTCTGGTTGTTGTGTCGTGGGACGCCGCAATCTAGAGGGCCAGTGTGCAAGCCGTATTACATCGCTGCAGGCGCGCCGCGGGCGCGCATCGACGAAGGAACCGCTACAGCAGCTCTTCGCCCACGATCGGCAGCAGCAGCCAGTTCTTGAAGCGCAGCCAGAGGAATTCGCCGGGCTCGTCCTCGTGGACGATGTCGCCGCCGGCGTCGTCGTACTCCAGCCACTGCACGCGCCGGCCGTTGGGCGCGAGCCGCAGCCGGTAGCCGAGGTTCACGCGCTCGCCGCTCATGAGCCTGTCGTAGTCCTTCACCAGCTCGGGGCTGTCGATGACCAGCCCCATCTCGGTGTTGACCGCGGCCGAGCGGTGGTCGAGATTCATCGAGCCGATGAAGAAGCGCTCGTCGTCGACGATCGCCAGCTTGGCGTGCAGCCGGCTGATCGACTTGCCGAAGTCGCCGAAACGCCCCGACTTGCCGGTGAGCGTGGGCGCGATCTCGTAGATGGTGACGCCGATCTTCAGCATGTCGGCGCGGTAGCGCTCGTAGCCCGCATAGGCCAGGGGCTCGTCGGTGGCGCCCAGCGAGTTCGTCACCACCGTGATGCGCCCGCCGCGCTCGATGGCCTTCTTCATCATCGCCATGCCGCGCGCACCCGGGATGAAGTACGGCGAGCCGATCTTCACCTCGCGCCTGGCCGAATTGATGACGCTCAGCGCCCCCTCGGTCACGCTGCCCTCGTAGGCGGCCTCGGCCTTGCGCGTGATCTTCTCGGGGTCGTCCACGAACAGCGTCGACGGTGCCCAGTAGCGCTCGACGTTGCCGGCAATGAGCTGCTGCCCCACCGGCGACTTGTCGAGCACGTCGCGCTGGTGCATGGCCACGTCGGGCACCGCGGTGCGCGCGATCTCGTCGAAGCGCTTCTGCGCCTGCGCAACGGGCATGCGCAGCGGCGCGATCTGCTCGATGGGGCGCACGTGCTCGCTGTTCCAGTATCGGTCGAAGCCCTCGGACATCTGGCGCACCACCGGGCCGCTGGACAGCACGTCCATGTCGATGAAGTTCGCGGCCGTGCTGCGCATGAAGTATTCGTTGGCGATGTTGCGGCCGCCCGAGACCGCGAAGCTGTTGTCGGCCACCAGAAGCTTGTTGTGCATGCGGTGGTTGATGCGGCCGAAATCGGTCAGCGAGAACAGCAGCCGCGTGGCCAGCGAACTCGCGCGCGACGGCAGCGGGTTGAACAGCCGCACCTCGATGTTCGGGAAGGCCGACAGCGTGCTGAACACCTCGTCCTCGCCGCCCGTGTAGAGGTCGTCCACCAGCAGCCGCACGCGCACGCCGCGCGCCGCGGCCTCGCGCAGCTCCTTGAGGAACAGCAGGCCGACGTCGTCCTTCTGGATCAGGTAGTACTGCACGTCGAGCGACTTCTCGGCATGCCGCGCGAGCGAGATGCGCGCATCGAAGGCGAAGGCGGCCTCCGGCAGCAGCCTGAAGCCCGAGAGCGAGGTCGACCCGCCAGGCGTGCCCTTGGCCGCCAGCTGCCCGAGCTCGGTCTGCGACACGTCTGTGAAGGCCGTGACCACCGGGCGCGGCTGCGGCGGCGGCAGGCTCGCGCAACCCGCCAGCCACAGGGCGGCGGCGCCCAGTGCGAGAGCGGCGAATCGGCGGACGATGGAGGCGCGCATGGGCCGAACTGTAGCTCGCGGCGGCCCCGGATGGCGGCCCTATCATCGAAGCGAAACAAAAGGAAAAGAAGCGTGCTCAACGGCTTGTGGCTGGGTTTCTTCGGGGTGGCGGCATTGGCGGCGCTGGTGCGCTGGCTGGTGGGGGGCGATCCGACCGTGTTCGCGGCGCTGGTCGAAAGCCTGTTCGCGATGGCGCGGCTGGCGGTCGAGGTGATGGTGTTGCTGTTCGGCACGCTCACGCTGTGGCTGGGCTTCCTGCGCATCGCCGAGGCGGCGGGGCTGGTGGGCTGGCTCGCGCGGCTGCTGGGGCCGCTCTTCCGGCGGCTCATGCCGGGCGTGCCGGCGGGGCATCCGGCGCTCGGGCTGATCACGATGAACTTCGCGGCCAACGCGCTGGGGCTGGACAACGCCGCCACGCCCATCGGCCTGAAGGCGATGCGCGAGCTGCAGCGGCTGAACCCCGACCCGGTGACGGCCACCAACGCGCAGATCCTCTTTTTGGTGCTCAACGCCTCGTCGCTGACGCTGCTGCCGGTCACCATCTTCATGTACCGCGCGCAGCAGGGCGCGGGCGACCCGACGCTGGTGTTCCTGCCTATCCTGCTGGCCACCAGCGCCTCCACGCTGGTCGGGCTGCTGTCGGTGGCGGTGGCGCAGCGCCTGCGGCTGTGGGACCCGGTGGTGCTGGCCTACCTGGTGCCGGGCGCGCTGCTGCTGGGCGGATTCATGGCCCTGCTGGGCACGCTGTCGGCGACGGCCATCGCCTCGCTGTCGTCGCTGCTGGGCAATCTGACGCTGTTCGGCGTGATCGTCGTGTTCCTGCTGGCGGGCGCCATCCGCCGCATCAAGGTGTACGAATGCTTCATCGAGGGCGCGAAGGAAGGCTTCGACATCGCGAAGAACCTGTTGCCCTACCTGGTGGCGATGCTGTGCGCCATCGGCGTGCTGCGCGCGTCGGGCGCGCTCGACTTCGCGCTCGGCGGCCTGCGCTGGCTGGTGACCGCGGCGGGGCTCGACGCGCGTTTCGTCGACGCCATGCCCACCGCGCTGGTCAAGCCCTTCTCGGGCAGCGCGGCGCGCGCGATGCTGATCGAGACCATGAAGAGCCACGGCGTCGACAGCTTCCCCGCGCTGGTGGCCGCCACCATCCAGGGCAGCACCGAGACCACCTTCTACGTGCTTGCGGTGTACTTCGGCGCGGTGGGCATCCAGCGCACGCGGCATGCGGTGTCGTGCGCGCTGCTGGCCGAGCTGGCGGGCGTGGTGGCCGCCATCGCTGTCTGCTATTGGTTCTTCGGCTGAGCGCGGGGCTCGACGACCGGGAACATCGGCTCGAAGGTGTCGAGCATCGACATCAGCTCCGCCAGCTTCGTGCGGTCGCCGTCGATCTTCACCTTGCCCGCGAGCACCGCCGCCGGGAAGCTGGTTTCCTTCAGTGTGATCGCGTCGAGCGTGGCGCGGCTCAGCGTCACGGTGGCGTCGGCATCCGGCTGGCGGCCCGCGATGTGCGTGAGCGCGGAGTTCTCCAGCGTCAGCACGAACTGCTGGTTCGAATCGGTGAAGTTCCAGTTGATGGCCATCTTCCTGCCCTCGGCCCTGGCCGCGTTCAGCCGCACGCCGAGGAAGTCGAAGAACAGGTCGTTGCTCACGGCCTTGAGCGAATCAGCGTTGGCGCTGTTGCCGGCAGCGATCTTCGGCACGCCGTTGCGCAGCTCCATCGCGCCCACCAGATAGGCGCTGCGCCAGGTGCCGGCCTCCGACTGGTAGCCCATCTGCTCCAGGGCGTCGGCGCCCAGTTCGCGGGCCGCGCGGTTGGCGGGGTCGGCGTACACCACCTGGCTCATCGCGCTGGCCACCCAGCGGAACTCGCCCTTCCTGAAATCTTCGCGGGCGCGCGCCAGCACCGCGTCGGCACCGCCCATGTACTCGACGGTCTTCTTCGCATAGGCCACCGGCGGCAGCGGGTTCAGGTTGGCGGGGTTGGCGTCGTACCAGCCCAGGTACTTCTGGTAGACGGCCTTGGCGTTGTGCCGCAGCGTGCCGTAGTAGCCGCGCGCGGACCATTCCTGTTCCAGGCTCGCGGGCATGCGCAGCGTCTCGGCGATGTCGGCCGCGGTGTAGCCCTGGTTGAGCAGGCGCAGCGACTGGTCGTTGATGAACTTGTACATGTCGCGCTGCTTCTTCAGCAGGTCGACGATGCGGTCCTGCCCGAAGGTGGGCCAGTGGTGCTGGGCGATCA